>Ga0181537_10001122_pt1 | contig 24939 bp, 20 predicted proteins | sample PEATcosm2014_Bin_39_FD_119765 | JGI IMG/M metagenome (GOLD analysis project Ga0181537, IMG submission 119765) | Peatland microbial communities from MTU Mesocosm Facility, Houghton, MI, USA - PEATcosm2014_Bin23_10_metaG | ecosystem: Environmental > Terrestrial > Soil > Wetlands > Peat | place...
CTGCAGGAAACGCGCCATGTCGTCGAGCGCCAGCGCAGCGAATACTCGCGCATCAAGGCGCGGCGCGATTCGCTCAGTGAGGTGCTCTCGCACCGCAGCTACACTACCGAGACCGTGAAGCGGCTCTTCTCGGCCCTCGAACACCGCGAAGCCCAGGGACTGCGTCCACTAGGTGTTCTCGCCGATTTCGTCGAAGTTGACTCCCAGCATGAAAAGGCCACTGAAGAGTTCTTGCACGAAGAACTCGAGTTCGTCGTCGTCAGCGACTGGCACGATGCCGAGCGTGGCATTGATTTGTTGCGCAGCGATCTTGATGGCCGCGCCACTTTCCTGGTGGAATCCTTTGCAAATCCTGCGGCGGAACGAGTTCAAAAACCAGCGCCCTCCGGCGAAGGCATCGTCGCCAGCCTCGGCGAGACCCTGCGGTTCACCAACGGCCTCAGTAAAGCGCCCCTCGACCTGCTGCCGCGTGTAGCGAATTGTTTCCTCACCTCCGATCGCGCGGCTGCGCAGCGCTTTGCGCTCGAGTATCCGGATTGTTTTTTCCTCGCGCCCGACGGCGTCAGCTATCACGGCAACGCTGTGAGCGGCGGCAAGAAAACCGGCGCGGGTCCGCTGGCGCTGAAGCGCGAATTGCGCGAAGTATCCGAACTGGAGCGCAACAGGCTCGAAGAGCTGCAGGCGATCCAGGCCCGCCAGAGTGAATTGGAAAGCGCCGTGGCTCTGCTGGACCAGCAGCTCGATGCGCTCCGCTCCGAACAGCAAAGCCGCGAAAAAGAAGTGCTGGCTCTTGACCATGACAGCCGGAAACTCGCCGAGGAGTTTTCGCGCTCGAGCAACCAGCTCGAGAGTGGGCGAGCCGAGCTCGAGAGAATCGGCCGCGACCGCGTTGCCATCGAAGAGCGCATCGAACGCGATCGGGCACAGCTCACAGGCGTCGAGTCGGCCCGTACTGAACAGGAATCGTTACTGGCTTCTGCCGGCGAGACCATCCGGGAAAGCCAGGCCGCAGTGGCCCTTCTGTCGGAAGAACACTCGACGCTGCGCGCTCGACTGGCAAGTTTCGATGAGCGTCATCGCGCTATGACCGCGAACTCCTCCAGGCTGGACTCGAGATTGAATGAGATTGCCCGGCAGCTTGCGGATCTGGCGCGCGAATCGGAACGCATGCTTGGTGAGCGCACGCAACTCGAGGCCAACAATCAGGAGCTTTCCGCTCACCTCGAGCAGCTGGCGGCATTGGTCGGCGAACGCGAGGCGCAAGTCAGTGTGCTTGCCGGGGCCGAAGCCGCGCATCGCGCTAACGTCAGCGGGGCGGAAGAAATTTTGAAATCGCTCCGGGCAAGCGCTCAAACCTTGCAGGAAGGGCGCTCCGAACTTCAGATCGCGCTCGCGCGGCTCGAATCCGACATCAAACACCTGGAAGAAACCGCCAACAATGAGCTCGGCTCCACTTTGGCCGAATTGTCGGCCGCCGTCGATTGCCCCGCTGACGACGTTTTTCTCGCCGAGTTAGACGCCAAATTCCAGGAGGTCCGGCGCAAGATCGAAGCGCTGGGACCCGTGAATCCGCAAGCGCTCGAAGAATACGAAGAAGCCCAGCAGCGGCACGATTTCCTGAGCACGCAGCGCCAGGATCTGATCGACTCCATTCGCGACACCGAGAAGGCCATTGAGGAAATCGACTCCGAGTCGCGCAAGCGCTTCGCCGAAGCTTTCCACGCCATCAACGACAACTTCAGACAAATGTTCAGCGGCTTGTTTGGCGGCGGCACCGGCGAGATGCGCCTCACCGACGAGGAGAACGTTACCGAGTCGGGCATCGATATCGTAGCCTCGCCTCCGGGAAAGAAACTGCAGAACATTCTCCTGCTATCCGGCGGCGAGAAGTCACTAACGGCCATGGCTCTTTTGATGAGCATTTTTCAATACACGCCGAGCCCCTTCTGCGTGCTCGACGAAGTCGATGCCGCGCTAGACGAGCCCAATATCCAGCGCCTGACGAAATTGCTTTGCCACATGTCCAACCAAACGCAATTCATCGTCATCACCCACGCCAAGCGCACGATGGAGGCCGCCCAGGCGCTATATGGCGTCACCATGCAGGAGCCGGGCATTTCCAAGTTAGTGTCGGTAAAGTTCAAGCCGGCGGCGCAAGTCGACCCCACTCGCCCTGGCACGCCGTCCCGCGAACGCCACGAGTTGGTATACGAGACAATCGGCGCCTAAGCCGGAGTCTCGCGTCGTCGAGCCCTGCGACAGAGCGCGAAAAGACGGGGACTGACAATTCTGTCCCAAGCCGTCCACAATCGCGCGCAAGCGCTCCGCACTCTCTGCGCCGGGTGGACAGAACCGTCTGTTATCCGTGTTTTCGCCCCATAACCAGGGCGGCTCTTACCCACGCTTTGTTAGAACGACGTGCGTGACGTTTTCAGACGCAACGTGTTCGGTGCACTGATAGCCGAGTTTTGGTGCGTCGATACCGCCAAGAAGATGTTCACCTGAACCGAGCAGCACCGGCGATATTGCCAGATGTATCTCATCGATAAGCCCCGCGCAAAGGTACTGCCGGATAGTCGCGACGCCGCCGCCCAGCCGGACGTCCTTCCCATTTGCGGCTTCGGTTGCGCGGGCTAACGCGGCGTTAATACCATCGGTAACAAAATGGAAAACGGTGCCGCCATCCATGACAATTGATGGCCGAGGATGGTTGGTGAGGACGAAGGCAGGAGTGTGATACGGCGGGTTTTCGCCCCACCACCCCTTCCAACTTTCGTCGGGCCAGGGTCCACGAACCGGCCCAAACATGTTCCGGCCCAGAATCCAAGCTCCGATATTGGTGAACCCGCGCGCTGCAAAGTCGTCATCGATCCCCGTCGTGCCGCCCTCACTCCCGTGTATCTTCTGAAACGTTCGGGTCGCGAAGAACCATTGGTGCACGGCCATGCCGCCGGCGCCGAGTGGATTGGCCAGATCCTGATTGGGGCCCGCGCCGTAACCATCGAGCGAAACGGAAAAGCTTTGAACCCTCAATTTAGCCATGAATACCCCCCTTCCGCGTGAGTGGATCCTGGTCTGACGTTTCCGAATGAGTAGCGCAACTGCAATTTAATATAACTGCCCGAACTGCGGCATCGAGTTGAAAGATGGGTAAGTCGGCCAAGCACGGGATTGATACAGTTTCAGGAGTCTCCTACTCGCGCGCGATCCACTCGCGCCGCCTGTCGAAAAGGAATCGAACATTATGGCCAGCCAGGGCAAAGTCAAAGTCGGCATTATCGGCTCCCGCTTTGAAGCCGACATTCACGCGGTAGCGTTTCAGCTTATGCCGGAAGAAGCCGAAGTGGTCGCCATCGCCTCGCCAACTCCTGGCAATGCCGAAAAGCTCGCCCGAAAATATTCGATACCTCGCGTCTTTACCGACTACCGGGAAATGCTCAAAGAGCCAGACATCGAAATGGTCACAATCACCGCGCCCAACTACCTGCACGCGCAGATGACCATCGATATCGCCAATGCGGGCAAACACGTCGTCTGCGAAAAGCCGCTCTGCATGAATCTCGCCGAAGCTGACGAAATGATCGCTACCTGCCGCCGCCGCGGCGTCCTGCTAGCGTATGCCGAAGAGCTCTTCTTCACTCCCAAATACGTCAAGGCCAAAGAAATGGCTGACCAGGGCGGCTTTGGGAAAGTGTACCTGGTGAAGCAGAGCGAAAAGCACTTCGGACCTCACAACGATTGGTTCTGGGATGTGAACCTGTCGGGCGGCGGCGCCCTGATGGATCTGGGCTGTCACGGCATCGCGTTCTGCTACTGGTTTCTCGGCCGTCCGCGCATCAAGTCGGTTTACGCCCAGCTCGGCACTTATGTCCACCAGCAGAAAACCAAGGGAGACGACGACGCCATCTGCATCCTCGAGTTCGAGAACGGCGCAGTCGGCATGGTCGAAGACAGTTGGGCGCGCCGCGGCGGCATGTCCGATCGCACCGAGGTCTATGGCGAAGGCGGCCTCACCTATGCCGATCTGCATATGGGCAATGCTCTGCCGACCTACAGCGAGTACGGCTTTGGATATGCGGTCGAAAAAGCCCCCACCACGCAGGGCTGGAGCTATCCCGTCTTTGAAGAGCATTGGAACTACGGAATCCCTCAAGAGATGCGTCACTTCGCCCGCTGCGTCCGCGGCAAAGAGACTCTCGAGGCCAGCGGAGAAGATGGCCGCGTCGTGCTCGAAGCGCTCTTTGCCGCATACGCCTCCGCGGGCGCCGGGCAGAAGATCGCCATGCCCTACCAGCCGCGGGAATCGAGACCGATTGACGAATGGCTTCGACGCACAGGAAACAAATGAGCCGCCCGCAGCTTGTCCAAAACATTCTCGCGCAAGGCGCCTCCCTGCCCGCCGCGGCCGATTATCAATTTGGTGATGGCTCGCGCTCTCTGCAGAAAGCCGCTGACCTGGTCCGCTCCGCCAACCACGTGGTGATCGCGGGCATGGGCGCTTCGCAATTTGCCTCCATCGCGCTGGGCTGCTCGCTCGCGCAGCACGGCATTCCCGCCGCTGTCATTGAAGCCTCGGAGCTGCTCTACTACGGCTTCCCTGCTCTCAGCTACGGCACTTGCGTAATCGCCGTTTCGCGGTCGGGGGAAAGCGTTGAAATCGTCAAGCTCCTGCCGGTCCTCCGGGCCCAGGGCGCCAGCATCATCGCGGTCACCAACGATCCGGCGAGTTCGCTGGCCCGCGCCGCTGACGCGGTTCTGCTGCTCAACTGCCCGCCTGATCAGATAGTCGCCATTCAAAGCTTCACCGCTACTGCCCTGGTTCTTGGCCTGCTCGGCGCGGCATGTTTTCGCGAGCTCGATCACGCGCGAGTCAGCCTGGATCCGGCCTTCAAACAACTTCCAGCCTGGATCTCTTCCACCCTCGATGCCAGCGAAACTTGGACCGGCTTTCTCGATCCTGCTGTGCCCTTGTACTTTCTCGGGCGTGGCCCTGCGCTCGCTTCCGTGAGAGAAGGTGTGCTGCTCATGCACGAGACCGCCAAAATGCCCGCGGTCGGCATGTCTTCCGCCGAGTTTCGACATGGGCCGGTTGAAGCTCTCGGGCCACATTTTCGCGCTGTGCTGTTCGGCTCTGCGCGCCCCACGGCCGCTCTCGACCTTGCACTGGCGCACGATTTGACGCGGCTCGGCGCCCAGATTCGTTGGATTGGGCCGCTTGCGCCTGATGACCGCGGCCTCGAGCTGTGTCCCTGGAATGCGCAATTCCCCGAGGCCTTCGCCAACGTCTTCGAGATTATTCCCATCCAGATTGCCGCTTACCGAATGGCGGAGCTCCGCGGTCTCCCGATTGGTGAATTCCGCTTCGCCCCGCAGGTGACCACCACTGAGACTGGCTTCCTCGACCAATCGTGATGACCAGTTGTTATGACCAACGCCAATTCCGTTCTTTGTGTGGATATCGGCGGCACCTGGACCAAGGCCGGTTTGGTTGGGGCCGACGGCTCACTCTGCCTCGACAGCTCGATTCCCACCGGGCCTGATGCCCCCGCCTTCGCCGACGCGCTTTGCGATCTGATTGCCCGCACCCAACGCGCGGCTGATGAAGCCGGAATTGCCATAGCGGGTCTGGGAGTAGCTGTCGCCGGTTTCCTCGACCCGGCGCGCACCCGCCTCGCTTACAACCCCAATCTGTCCTGGCTTGTCGGCTTCCCCCTGCGAAACCACTTGACCTCCCATTTCCACATTCCTGTCGAGCTCGAGATCGATTCGAACGCCGCCTGCATTGCCGAGTTTCAACATGGCGCCGGCCGCGGTTCCTCGCGATTTCTATGCGTCGCCGCCGGCACCGGTCTTGGCGCCGGCATGACTGTGGATGGCGTTCCTCTGCGCTTTGCCCACGGATGCCTGGGCGATATCGGCCATGTGATCGTGGAACCGGATGGTCCGCTCTGTTCGTGTGGCGGAAGGGGCTGCGCGGAGGCCCTCATCTCAGCGCCCACCATCGCCGCCGCCTTTCGGCAGCAAACCGGGCTGCCTGCCGAACTGGGCCTGCGCGATGTGATCGCCGCAGCCGAACGCCGCCATCCAGTTGCCCTCGCGCTCATCGAACGCGCCGGCCGCCACTTGGGCATTGCGATTGCCTCCATGGCCAACATCCTCTTCCCCGATCGCATTGCCATCGCGGGCGGACTCTCGGCCGCCGGACACGTCCTGCTAGATGCCGCCAGTCGGAGCTTCGAGTCCTCAGCGGGCACCTTCGTTCGCTCGAACGTCAGCCTCGCTCTTGCCAACCTCGGTCCCCAAGCCACCCTCATTGGCGCCGCATGGCCATTCACCAACTCCCATCCCCCAGCCACAGGATTTTGTGGCTGAAAGCTGATAGCTGAAAGCTGAAAGCCTTCTCCCTGCCGCGCTATATTCAACTGATGCCTGTTCTGCTCCGCGCTCAGTTGAGCCTGATGATGCTGCTCCAGTATGTGATCTGGGGCGCCTGGTACGTGACGTTAGACAGCTATCTCACCGCGACCCTGCATTTCAGCGGCAGTCAGACCGGAGCCATTTTCGGAACCACCGCCCTCGCCAGCATGATTTCTCCGTTCTTTGTGGGCCGCGTGGCAGATCGATTCTTTCCGCTCGAGCGCGTCCTCGCGGTGCTCCATGCCGTGGGCGCCGTGCTGCTGTTTGCTGTCTCCCGGGTCACCTCGTTCTCAGGCGTGTACCTGTTGATGCTTGCCTATTGCCTGTGTTATTTCCCGACTATGTCGCTGGCCAACGCGCTCGCATTTCGCAATATCAACGATCCGGCCAAGCAGTTCCCCTTGATCCGCGTTTTCGGCACTTTGGGCTGGATCCTGATCGGTGTCATCGTCGGCCGTTTGGGCATTGAGCTCACCGCTCAGCCGTTCCTATTGGCTGCCGGAACTTCGGTCTTCACCGCTGCCTTCTACCTCACCATGCCTCACACCCCGCCCTCTGGCAGCGGCGCCGTGAACCTACGCACCGTCCTTGGCCTCGACGCTCTCGTCATGTTGAAAGATCGATCCTTTGCCGTGTTTCTTATCTCGTCTCTGCTTGCCTGCATCCCGCTCACTTTCTACTTCACCTTCACCAACCCCTATCTGAACGACCTTGGCGTAAAGGACGCCGCAGGCAAGATGACCCTCGGGCAGGCCTCCGAAGTCGGCATGATGCTGGTGATGCCGTTTATCTTTCGCAAGATCAGTGTCAAGAGTGTTCTGCTGTTGGGCTTGACGGCCTGGAGCGTGCGCTACGTTCTTCTCGCTTTAGGAAATCCGGGCCCCGGAATGTGGATGTTCTATCTCGCCATCCTTCTCCACGGAGTCTGCTTCGACTTCTTCTTCATGACCGGGCAGATGTATACCGACCAGCGGGCGCCTGCTCACTTGCGCAGCACCGCCCAGGGTCTCTACACGTTCCTCACTTACGGCGCCGGCATGCTGGCCGGCTCTCTGCTCTCGGGCTTCGCGCTTGATTTCTTCACCACCGCCGGCCGTCACAATTGGACCGCTTTCTGGCTAACCTCGTCGAGTTGCGCCGCCGCCATCTTCCTGCTGGTGGCGCTGTTCTTCCGCGGCGGTGGCAAAATCGAAGCCCGCTCCGCGGCTTGATTTGCTTTCTTTCTCGAAACCGGGTTGGCGCAGCAGCACGTCTATGCAGAAAACCAGACGCCGATCTTGTTCTCGTCGCAGCGTCTCTTAGGTGGGATCGATTTCTTGGGCAGGAAGGGTTTCGTTCCGTGTCTAACGAGCATCTCATCGATCCCCAATCTCCGTTCGTTTTTCTGGAGTCGCATCGCAAGGAACAGGCTGCCGCGGGAGCCGTCTCTCTCGGGTTGCACCTGGCGGGCATCTTCGTTCTGTGGGCGTTAGTGATTCTGCTCAAGAACAGCGCCTTGATGCCGTCTTCGTCCGCAATCCGCTCACCCATTCAACTTGAGAACCTGATCTGGCGCGTGCCTGCGTCTCGAGCCACCGGCGGCGGAGGAGGCGGTGACCACTCGCTTCTGCCGGTTTCCCACGGAGCGCCGCCATTGGTTACCGAGCACCGCCGGTTCATAATGCCGATCCTGGTCACCAACCCGCAGGCAAAGCTCCAGGTGGCGCCCACTTTCGACGCCGAGTCGCCCAGGATTCTTGCCGATCAATATGGTGATCCGCTGAGTACTTCCGGCTTGCTCTCCCCTGGCTCGGGCTTGCACGGCATCGGCGCCGGAACGGAGGGTTTCGGCAAAGGTCCCGGGCCAGGCTACGGCATCGGCGATGGCCCAGGCGGGAAGGTGTATGGCTGGAGCCAGGTGGGCACACCGCCAGTACTGCTGCTCAAGGTTGAGCCCGAATACTCAGAGCAGGCGCGTCAATCGAAATTCCAGGGCACCGTGCTTCTCCGCGTGGTTATTGACGAAAAGGGCTTCCCGCGCGATATCGGCGTCACCCGCCCTCTCGGCCTGGGTCTTGACGAGAAAGCCATGGAGGCCGTCCGCCGTTGGCGTTTCAAGCCCGCCACCAGGGATGGCAAACCGGTTGCGATGGAGGCCGTCGTGGAAGTGAACTTCCGCTTGTTGTAGACGCTCTTCCGCCACGACGCGCCGCTCTTCTCCTGAGCGCGCACTGATGTCTCGTCTGCTAGAATCGCCACGGCGGATGCGCATCCTCACAAACTTCGAGCGCTTCCCTGAGAAGTGGCGAAGTTCTTCGGGCCTCACCGGCGAGGCGGAACGCCTGCAGGGTTCAGCCTGGCAATTCTTCCGCGTCTCCAGGCGAGCGGATCTGGTGCTTATCAACTGCGACCTGATTCTTGCCCTGAAACTTGCCGCGCTTTACTTGATTTTTCCGTGGCGGCGCCGCCCTATCCACATGCACGACGTCATTTTACGCCGCCCCGTCACGCCTAAGGCCCGGCTCACAGCCGTCCCGAAGCGCTTGCTGATCTCGCGGCTCGACCACATGACCGTTCACTTCCGCGACCTCAGCGGTTACACGCACTTCTTCGGTGTGCGCTCCGACCGCGTTTCATATCTGCCGTTCAAGCCGAATATTCGCGGCCGCTACGACTACAAGGTCGGCGCGGACGGCGAATACGTCCTTTGCTTTGGCCGCTCCGAGCGTGACTACGACACGTTCTTTCGCGCCATGGCGCTTGAACCCGATTTGCCGGCTGCCATCCCGCCGCCGGATTTCGCCGCATTCCGAAAACACGGCGCGCGCTTTACCTACAGCCTCGATCGTCTGCCGCCGAGCGTTCGCATCGTTGCCGATGAGGGGACCGAAGAGGCGATGATCCGGATCCTCGAGAACGCAAAGCTGATCGCCCTCCCGCTGATCGCCGGGCGCATTGGTCCGTCGGGAGTCGGGCTGTATCTGACTGCGATGCTGATGGGCAAATGCGTTATCACCACGCACGGCCCCACCACCACGGATGTGCTGCTGCATGGCGAAGCGCTGCTGGTGGAGCCCGAAGATCCAGCCGCGCTTGCCGCGATGATCCGCCGGGCATGGGACGATCCCCAGTTGCGCGAGCTCACTGCCAAAACCGGCCGCGAATATGCCGAAGCCTGCGGAGGCGAGCCCGAGCTGCTGCAACGCGTCCTCGATAGGGCCGTCGAGGTGTTCGCGCCTTAAGCCAAGGCCGCGAATAGAGCTTTCTTCCAGCCGGCCACGTCGATCGTCCAAACGACTTTCGCATTCGGGCCGCGGTCGAGCAGCGGGCCCCAAGTCTCGCGGTTACGCGCATTGGCGGCCACGCCGAGCCGGTCGACAACCGTCATGCCCCGCGTCAACTCGCTCGCGGTGTCGACATCCACATAGTGCTGGCTTGAGGCGAGCGCAATCCCGGCGTCGAGGGCAACCGACATGGCCACGGGATCGGGCAGCGATATCCCGTCCTCGCCAGTTTGCTCGCGGTAGGCCTCGCGCGCAGTGCTGTTGCACTCAATCGCAAAGCGAGCAATTTCTGTGCCCATGGCGCGCACTTCCTCAATCTCGTGCGGTGAAAGCGCCGCAGTTCCGCGGCAGAGGTGCCAGCCAATCAGCTCAATGGGCGCGCCGCTACGCAGAACCATTCGCGCCGCCTCAGGGTCAACCCACATGTTGTATTCGGCGGCAGGCGTCACGTTGCCCTCGCAACACGGCGCTCCTCCCATGACCACACATCTTCCAATGCTTGCTGCCAGATCGGGCGCCTGCGAAATAGCGAGCGCGACGTTGGTCAGCGGCCCCAGAGTAACCACCAGCAAACCGGGGTTGCTTCGGATGATGGAGATCATGCTCTCGACCGCGTGCCCGCTCTCGGGCTGGCGCCGAGGAGCGGGATAGCCGCGATCTCCCAAACCATCGCGGCCGTGAAACCAATCCGCGGTGCTCAACGGGCGGGCGAGTGGCTTGCCGGCGCCCTGATAAACAGGCACGTCGCTGTTACACAATTCAGCCGTGTAAAGGGCGTTTCTGGTCGCCTGCTCGACTCCGACGTTTCCGGCAACGGTGGTGATAGCCAGAACCCGAACAGTCGGAGAACGAAGCGCCATGATCAGAGCGACTGCATCATCCGACGCCGTATCAGTGTCGATTAGAATCGGCCGCACATCTGAGCCGTGACCAAAATTTGCGAAGCGCAAAGGAGCGGTCTTCATCACGCGAGTCAGCGAGCTCACACAACGTCGTAGCGATCAAGGTTCATTACCTTGTTCCAGGCCGCCACAAAGTCACGTACGAACGCGTGCTGCGAGTCGCTGCACGCATAAGCTTCCGCGAGCGCTCGGAGCTGGGAGTTCGAGCCGAAGACGAGATCCACAACCGTGCCGGTCCACTTGAGCTCGCCCGTCGCCCGATCACGCCCCTCTAAAATGCCTTCGGACGTGGCGGACCTTTGCCACTTCGTGTTCATGTCCAGCAGGTTCACGAAGAAATCATTCGTCAACGTCTCGGGCCGCTGGGTGAAAACCCCGTGTTTGGACTGTCCGAAGTTTGCGTTCAGGGAGCGCATGCCGCCAATCAGAACCGTCATCTCGGGAGCGGTCAGGGTCATCAGGTGCGCCTTGTCCACCAGCAGTTCAGCCGCAGATCCCTCGTGTCCGTTCCGGAGATAGTTGCGGAACCCGTCTGCGGCCGGCTCCAGCACGGCGAATGAGTGCACATCGGTTTGCTCCTGCGACGCGTCCGTGCGCCCAGGTGTGAAGGGAACCTTCACGTCGTGGCCGGCCTTCTTCGCGGCTGTCTCGACGGCCGCGCACCCGCCTAGAACGACCAGGTCAGCGAGCGACACCTGCTTTCCACCCGACTGCGCGCCGTTGAAATCCTTCTGAATCGCCTCCAGCGTTCGAAGAACCTTCGCCAATTCGACTGGCTGGTTGACTTCCCAATCCTTTTGCGGCGCGAGGCGAATGCGCGCCCCATTGGCCCCGCCGCGCTTGTCGCTGCCGCGGAATGTTGCAGCCGAGGCCCAGGCCGTCGTGACCAGTTGTGAGACGGAAAGGCCGGAGGCGAGAATCCTGGCCTTCAGGGCTGCAATTTCCTGCTCCCCGATCAGCTCATGATCTACGGCGGGAACGGGGTCCTGCCACAGCAAATGCTCTTTCGGAACAAGCGGGCCGAGGTACCGCGAAACAGGCCCCATGTCGCGGTGCGTCAGCTTGAACCAGGCCTTGGCGAACGCGTCCGCGAATTCTTGCGGATTCTCGTGGAAATGCTTCGAAATCTTCGCGTAGCTCGGGTCCACCTTCAGTGCGAGGTCGGTAGTGAACATCATCGGGGCGTGCCTCTTCGACGCGTCGTGAGCATCCGGCACAGTGCCCGCCGCGGATGCGCCCCTGGGAGTCCACTGGTTAGCGCCGCCGGGGCCCTTCGTGAGTTCCCATTCATAGCCGAGCAGGTTGTCGAAGTAGTTGTTATCCCATTTCACCGGGTTAGTGGTCCAGGCGCCTTCTAACCCGCTGGTGATTGCATGGGCGCCTGTGCCGCTCCCAAAGCCGTTCGTCCAACCGAAGCCTTGCTCTTCGATGCCGGCGCCCTCGGGTTCCGGACCCACATACTTGCCCGGATCGGCAGCGCCGTGGGCTTTGCCGAACGTGTGACCACCGGCAATGAGGGCAACCGTCTCCTCGTCATTCATCGCCATCCTCGCGAAGGTCTCCCGGATATCCCTTGCCGCCGCGACTGGATCCGGTTTTCCATTGGGCCCTTCCGGATTCACATAAATCAGGCCCATCTGAACAGCAGCCAGGGGATTGTCGAGCTGGCGGTCTCCTCTGTAGCGCTCGTCCCCCAACCACTTGGCTTCAGGCCCCCAGTAAATGTCTTCCTCCGGCTCCCAGATGTCCTCGCGCCCGCCGCCGAAACCGAAGGTCTTGAATCCCATCGACTCCAATGCGACGTTACCGGTGAGAATCATGAGGTCGGCCCACGAGAGTTTGCGGCCGTACTTTTGCTTGATCGGCCAGAGCAACCGGCGTGCCTTGTCGAGGCTCACGTTGTCCGGCCAGCTGTTGAGGGGCGCAAATCGCTGTGCTCCGGCGCCCGCGCCGCCCCGGCCATCCGCGATACGGTACGTGCCCGCGCTATGCCACGCCATTCTGATGAACAAAGGCCCATAGTGGCCGTAATCCGCGGGCCACCAGACCTGCGATGCCGTCATCAAGGTATGCAGGTCCTTGATGACGGCATCCAAGTCAAGGCTCTTGAACTCCTCGGCGTAGTTGAACGCCTCGCCCATGGGGTCGGACAGCGGGGAGTGTTGGTGCAGGATCTTCAGGTTCAGTTGATTGGGCCACCAATCTGCGTTGCTTGGGGCCCCGCCCAGCGCATGTTTGCGAGCGCCGCCCGAGAACGGGCATTGGATTTCGCCTGCCAACTTTTGTTCCTGCTGGGTGGGAACCGGCGGTGGAGCTACCGAGGTGAGTGTTTTATCCATTGGTTTACCTTCCTTCCATTTAGTAAGAAAACTGAGCCGGACTACGAGTCCTTCCTGGCTTTCCGCGGAATACACTTCGCGCAGAGCCCCCGGCAAATGACCTCGCATTCGCGAACAATCCGCTTCTCGTGGGACGCCGAGGCAGGCCTGGGCACGTCGTACCACTCAATATCCTCAACCTTGCCGCAGCGGTCGCAGATGAAGTGGTGATGCCGCACGTCATTCGCATCGAATCGCGCCGCGCGGCCCTCGACCGCCACTTCACGTACCAAACCCGCCTGCACCAGGTCCCGCAGATTGTTGTAAGTCGTGGCTCTTGAAGAGCACGGATCCACGCGATTCACCGCTTCGAAGATTTCCGCAGCCGTGGGATGCCTGCTGTGTTCCATCAAGAACGCCATAACGGCGTAACGCTGCGGCGTGCAGCGCAGCCCGCTGCCGGCCAACGACCGTTTAATCGCCTCAGCCTTCATTAAGTTTAGATTATATCTAATGTGATATTTAGCCGGGACTCACGGCGTAGATTGGGCTATCGAGGGGTCCGCGGCCTACGGTAACGCAGCGTATAGCGCCTTCTTCCAGCCGGCCACAAGGGAGCGGTCTTCATCACGCGAGTCAGCATAACGGACACCCATGGTTACGAGATAATCTATCGAAGAGGAGAAATGGCATGCCTGTCTCATTCTCAAAGGACATCAAGCCACTGTTTCGGGAAGTCGATATCGACCACATGAAGGTTCACGGCGTGCATCTGGACGATTACCAATACATGTCCGACGCGACGAACAATTACGCCAATGCCGAAGCAGTCCAGGCTACCCTGGTGGGCAAAACTATGCCTCCTGGCGGCCCATTCTGGACCGCGGAGCAGCTCGGTCTTTACAAGCAGTGGAGGACTGAGGGATATCAGCCCTGAGCAGATGGTACGCTTGTCATCAACGTTCGCGCGCGCGGCGAGCGCGGTGCTTCAAAAAGAGGACTTCTGCGCACCCGGCCAGGACGATATCCAGATGAAGCCCGATCCGATGAGCGCGCCCGAAGCGGGATGCGGCCCGCAGGCCGTTCCGCAGCCAGTAGCTGCGCCGCTGACCCGCGCCGCGATCTTCCTGGTCGCGACACTGAACCCCGGCCTCGACAATCGCGCGACCTTGCAATCGTTCTGTGGAGACCTCGCCGCGCTGGTGCGCGCAGTGGAATTTCGCGACCTGGAAGGGGGTCTTTCCTGCGTCGTGGGCTTTGGGTCCGATGCCTGGGACCGGCTTTTTGGACCGCCGCGGCCGGCGGAGTTGCATGTGTTCCGTGAAATTCGTGCTGGCGCCCGCCACGCAGTTTCCACGCCGGGCGACCTGCTGCTCCACATCCGCGCGAAGCGTATGGATCTGTGCTTCGAACTGGCGACGCAGATCATGGCGCGTATCGGAGATGCTGTTTCGCCGGTAGACGAGGTGCATGGCTTCCGATACTTTGACGACCGCGATCTAATGGGCTTCGTCGACGGCACAGAGAATCCGAGGGGCCAGGCGGTGATCGATGCCGTGATCGTTGGCGAGGAAGACGCCGCATTCTCTGGCGGCAGTTACGTCATTTTGCAGAAATATCTCCACGATCTTGACGCGTGGAATGCGCTTCCCACAGAGGCGCAGGAACGAATCATTGGCCGCACAAAGCTATCGGACATCGAATTGGACGATTCCGTCAAGCCAAGTTCCGCGCACAATGCCCTCACAACGATCGTCGAGGACGGGAAAGAAATCAAGATCCTGCGCGACAACATGCCTTTCGGCCGGGTCGGGCAGGGTGAATTTGGCACCTATTTCATCGGCTACAGCCGTTCGCCCCGCACCATCGAACAGATGCTCGAAAACATGTTCGTTGGCCGGCCGCCGGGCAACTACGACCGGATCCTCGATTTCAGCCGCGCTGTGACTGGAAACCTCTTTTTCGCTCCGTCCATAACATTTCTGGAAGCGATCGGCAATGACCCGCCCAACGCGGTTGCTGCGCCTCTTGTAAAACCGTCGACGATTGACGCCCCGCCATCCACCCCGCGGCAGAGCGACGGTTCGCTCGGCATTGGTTCCCTCAAAGGAGAAATTCCGCATGAATAATCTGCACCGCGAGCTGGCTCCCATTTCCGACGCGGCGTGGGCTCAGATTGAAGAGGAAATAGCTCGCACCTTCAAACGTTATCTCGCCGGACGGCGTGTGGTCGACGTGCGGGGACCGGCCGGCACTGGTCTCTCGGCGGTTGGCACCGGCCATCTGCGTCCGATTGCCGGTTCTAAGGAAGGCATTGTCGCCAGACAGCGCGAGGTGAAGGCGCTGGTGGAGCTTCGTTTTCCTTTCGAACTTGATCGCCAGGCGATCGACGACGTCGAACGTGGCGCCAACGACTCGGATTGGCAGCCAGCGAAGGACGCGGCGCGCCAGATCGCCTTTGCTGAGGACTGCGCGGTTTTTGAGGGCTACGCGGCCGCCGGCATCGCGGGAATCCGTGAAGGCACAAGCAACCCGAAGATGCCCCTTCCGGCCGACGTCCGCCAGTACCCGGATGCCATTGCCCACGCCTTGAGCCAACTGAGGCTGGTCGGCGTCAATGGCCCTTATGTCGTACTGCTCGGAGCCGCGGCGTACACTGCGCTGGCTGAAACCAGCGATCATGGTTACCCGGTGCTGGAGCACGTCAAGCGCTTGGTCGACGAAAAAATCATTTGGGCGCCCGCTATCGACGGAGCTTTCGTCGTGACCACGCGTGGCGGCGATTTCGATCTGCACATCGGCCAAGACCTCTCCATCGGCTACCTGAGCCACACCGAGAATGCTGTCCGGCTCTATCTGCAGGAGACCTTCACCTTCCTGCTGCTCACCTCAGAGGCCGCCGTCGCGCTGACTCCGTCCGCGAAAATAGAGACGACCTGATGCGCTAATCGTAACTCACTGATATGACGACTCGAATGTTTTGTCACGGGAGCGGCCGGGAAACCCACTTCGATGCCGCGATGGACTAAACTCAAGAGAGCAGCAATGTCGGGGCGTAGCGCAGCCTGGTAGCGCACCTGCCTTGGGCGCGCGACTTCGACGTCCATTTCTTCCATACGTCTTCCTGTTTTTCTTAACTTTCAACAATTTGGGGAGTTCGCTTTCGCTCAGCAAACAACCCCTTAGCTCTCAAAACGATAGGGTTTTGAGACAGTTTCGATACAGGAAAAACGATATGAACCTTGAACAGATCATTGATTCGCTCCCGCCGCGGGTATATCTCCGCAGCGGCGAGCTGGTAATCCACTTCTCAACCCCCGGCGACCTAGTCGCCAGGGTCACCGAAACTCAAGCTGCCCTCTCAGCGATAGACCGTCCCGAGCCGCTTCGTTCCGATGCTCGCACTCGAGGCCGGATAGGGGGGCGCTCAGCCTCAATCGGTCAAGGGGAAATGACCGGCGCGACGGAGGTCGGCGATTACCACGGGTCGGCAGCCAGAACCCAAGAAGGAAAGGAGGGCTGAGCGATGGCATCCATCAGGAAAGTGGTGTGCATCTCTTACGAAACCGGCAAGAGCGTCACCCGTAATGGCCGAACATACCCGGATAGCAAGTTGCTCACCGTTGGTTCGGCTTTCGTGGATGCCGAATCGGGCCGCATCAAAGGGCAGTTCTTGGCGGTGCCACCTCAGTGGAACGGTGAGTTCCTGATCCTTGATCCTCTACCCAAACGAGACGAGCAACCGGACGAGGACGTCACGGCGTAGCACCCCGAGGCGGACACAGACCGCTTTCCAGCAATTTGGGTCCGTGTCTGCCTCTCTTATGTTTCCGCCCCATCCGTTCTAATGATTTCCCTCTCCTATGACCACCTTCGCAAAATTCGTCCGGCCTGAACAGCCGCGACCCGGAACCATAACCGAGCGCGACATTGACATCGTGGAGGCAATCTTGCGCTACCGCTTCTCCCCTACTTCGCAGCTTGTCCGACTTGTCGGCGGCAGTGAGGATGTGACACACCGGCGCCTGCGGCGTCTTTGGGAGAAGGCCTTGATTAATCGCTGGGCCTTCCCCGGCATCCGGACTCACAGTGAGTTTCACTATTACCTCGACAGCCGCGAGCCACCGGACTTGCTCATCGCTCACGGTCGGATCGCCGAACCTCATCCGACGATGCTGGAAGAGATTCGCAACAATCGCGAGAAAGACTATGCCTCAGCCGCCGTCCGTGGCCAGCACATGCAGTTGGGGTTCCTCCGGCACAGCTTGGTCATTTCCCGAATGCATTTCATGCTGGAGATGGCCTGCCGACAATCCGGTGGCTCCGTTAGTCTGGACGCATGGTCGCAAGGTGGACCACTGGCTGGCAATAAGGTCCATGTGCCGAAAATAATATCCTCGCGACGAGGCAACGACTATCTTTGGCAGGAGAGTGGCGAAACTGAGCGTGTCCCCGTAGAACCCGACGCACTCTTCGCTCTCGGGTTGTCAAAGGCAACGGCTGGGCAGCGGCAAGCACATTTTTTCTATGAAGCGGACCGGGGCACGATGAACACCACGGACATGCTAAAGAAGCTCCGCGGCTATTATCACTTCATTAAGAAGCAGCAGCGGCACCGAGAGGCCTTCGGCATTCACCCGATCCGTGCCGTGTTGGTCGAGACTAACACCGAAGGGCGAGCACGCAGGCTGATGGAATTGGTGCATCATCCCCTGCTTTGCGGTAGAGACAAGCGAGCCGGTCTGTTTTGGTTTACGATCTCGACCTTGTTCACCGACTTGCAGAGTGCCGGCGGTGATCAGCTTCGTCCCCAGCATCTTGCCAACCCCGAAGTGCTGTTTGGGCCAATTTGGGCTTTGCCCGACGGCAGCTTGCATCGCCTCGAAGATTCTGAAAACTCGTAGGGAACGGACCCAGAGATTTCGTCCGACTGCCGACTATGCCGTTAGCAGTACTGGGCGTATCTGGATCGACCCATCCAAGCATATGGCTCGAATCCTTCGGCTTGATGGGACACTCGAACTACCAAGGCGCGGCCCAGAAGCTGTGCCCCGCAAAACTCCGCTCAAGGGCCCACGATTTTCTCGGCGACCGCGCCGTACCACTGGTCAAAGCATTGATCGAACTGAGTCTGACCAACAAGATTGAGGCCGAAGATCTGGCGGCTGGTCTTCCGTAGCCGAAGCATAGGCAAGCGAAGAGAAACATTGTGCCACTGCACATCGAGAAACGCCGTGACGACCCTACACCTAGATTCCGGCGGGAGGGGCTCTAGATAGAGCTTCGCTAGGAAATCGACGAAGATACCAAGGAGGGCCGGTAAATCTGCCTCTGGATTCCGGAAGACCTCAACAAACTGCTTCAGAGGCCAACGCCAGGCCTTCGCATCGGACATCTCGACTGCACGAACTAGAGCCGCACTGTCGAAGCTCGTGGCAACGTACCCCATCCCGACCAGGGCGGCCGCGACACCATCGCGGTGAGCAGCGGTGATTTGTCCTGCCTTTGCGAGCTGCTCCGCGACAAGCTGGGTCCAGGCCCTTTTTACGCCGAATTCGGTGGCAGCAAGCTGAGCCTGAACGAGATCGTCCGTCCAAAGAACAAACCCTGGATTCGCTGCAAGCATCATCGACTCGGCCCCGTATTGGCCGAACATTTTCTCCAGCGGTTCTCGTCTAGCAGGTTCGAGAGTGGCGAGTTCCATAACCGGCACGATCTCCACGGCCTTTTTCACGCGATTCAAGAACTCCTGGTCTTGCAAGCGCGACTTCGCCTTATCGTCGGCGCTCTCTTCCGTGAATGTCGGCACCCCGTCGCGCTGTCCTATAGTCCCCCCAGCCGCACCGAAGAACGCGCCGCCGAGAAGGGTCTCTTGCAGCTCGTTCCAGCTCGCCTCGGTCATCTGGAAACGGAAACGTTTTGTCTCCAGGAGATGCTCAGTTCCGATCATGCGAAGCGTCCCAATGGCCGTCAAGTCAACTACGACAACTAGGGAGGTATGCAACGCAACAGTCCCCTGCTCACGCTCCTCAGGATTGCCAAACGAACACTTGATACTCTGGCCCTCTTCCTGCGCCAAACTTAACAATGCGATGTAGGCGTTCTTCCCGAACCGCTCGCCGAAGATGTGAAGAGATACGGGAAGTTCGTCATAGATCTTCCGCAAGTGGGAGATCGCCGCGCTTCTCCGTTTCAGCGACTCAAGAATCTTCTCCAGACTCTTGCCCATTTCAACCTCGGATGACCCAAGAGGAACGGATTCGACTGATGCCGCATTTCCAAACCGTAGTTGCATCTCGCTGAAACAATCTTGGTAGCGACGCACATACTTCGGCATGATCTGCCGTATCGTTGCGGATCGGCTGTGCATCTGACCCTTTGCAAGGATTACCGTATCGCCAACGCGCTTATTGGCCAATTCGACGGCCAATGGGGAATCTGCTGAAAGTTCTTCGAATTCGGCATTGGGGGCATTCGTCTCCTCCAGAACGAACCAGCGTATGGACCCGTTGATCTCCTCCTGAAGGCAGACGGCGGCCCCAGTTTGAACAACCTGAAGCGTGGGAGGGATATCAATCGACGGATCGCCGGGCATAAGACTGAGCATGAAAGCTCTATGCGCGCGAATGTCATCGAAGTGAAGACGGAGGTACCGGTAGGCATAATCGACTGTTTCGTTACCGGCACCGGAGAAGCGAAGAACGTGAACGGCCGAAATGATATTGTCTACTGACAGTTCCTCTACCGCCGGAAGATCGCTGATCCTTCCCTTCACAAGATCCGGCCGCTGCGACTGCACGCCGATCACGGACTTCATCAGGGTGGCCAGCTTATGACCAGGGTGCAACTCTAGGAACTGGTCCAATCGAAGGACAGCCTTCTCCCGTGAGTACTTTTGCAGATATCCAACCTCAAAACTGACAACCGCCCATTCGCCCACTCCCCGTTCCTGCAACTTCGCGCAGGTCGCAATTACGACGTCATCACGATGCAGTCGGGCGGCGCAATCCAGTAGCTGCCCGCTATCGAACGAGGAGGTCGCCTGATCGAAAAGTCCCTGGAACAGCGGCAGCGCTTCGGCAGGGTGATCGAGGAGCATGAACAGTCGTGCTATAAACTCTTTCGTGTCAGCCGAGCTCGCCTCGGAGAGGTTGCTCCGCGCCTCGATGGCGAGGCCCAGTGCCTCCGAACTTCGTCCCTCACTCTGCGCAATATAGCCTCTCAATGAGCTAAGTGCGATGACATCAAGCACAGGTGAGACTCGATCAAGGTAGGTTGTCGCTGACGCTGGGTCTTTCTTACGTACCATCGCCTGGGTAGCCAGCGTTGCGATCGAAGGCCTGGCCTCCGGCCGCCAGGATGCAATTTCAATTGCAGACAGTACTGAAACAGCGGTATCGAGGTCTTGGGGAGTCCCCCGCTGTAAAAGGGCGCGGCCATACATGAACTCAACGTCCGGTAGCGGGTCCGTTCGATGTGCGCGTTCCAGTAGCTGGATTGCTTGATCCATCCTGGAACCAGCTGCGTGAATCTGGGAAAGGGCGATCATGACGCGCACGTTGTCAGGGTCGATCTTATATGCGGACTGCGCATCAGACTCGGCCTCCGACATTCTCTTCTGCAGTAATCTGAGATCAGTCCGTATAACCAAAGCGTCCACTTGGACCCTATCGTCGTGCTCTGCTTCTGCGAGCCGAAGAGTCTCCGCCAGGGCCTCTTCGAGTTTCTGCTCAAGCTCCGCCCTGGACATGGGTGGGTTTGAAATACCGTTTTCGGACGTTACGATCCACCCCATCAGGCCCTGCGCAATGACAAGCCGCGGGTGCGCCGAAGTCGGAGCAGCCTCTGCGGCAGTCTCCGCATACGCAAGACTTCTGTCAATGTCGAGCTCCAGGAGCGCTCTCCGAGCCAGTGCAATTAACGCATCCGCATCAGCCTTTGCGATGGCGCTCAGAGAAGCCTCAAGAGTGGTCAGCGAAACCGAGCTGGGGGCTGACAGGACCCAATACGAGGCGAGCCTTCCGGAATCAGGGTACTCAGGCCGCAGTGCCTGTGCCTTGGCGTAAGCCGTGCCGTAGTCGCCCTTCAGCACATAGGCAAACACCTCATTGATTCGTGCTTGCTCAATTTGTGGCTCCCATTTGAAGGATTCCAGGAAATGCTGCGCTGCGGATTCGAGCCGTCCCAGTCCTACTTCGGCAAACCCGAGATTCGAAGTGATCCGAAAGCGATGAAAGTCAGTGATTGAGACGGTATCGCCACGCTGTTGGAGGCGATTCAAAAGAAGTAATGCGATCTGAAATTCGTGTCGTCGAATCGCATCGCGCGCTTCGTCGATCTCCGCAGTGATACTTGACTCGCCAACGGCTGCCCTCACTTCGGACCATTGTTGGGCCGCAGTAAATACGCCGCGTCCGATACGGCTGGTGAGGTTGACTGCAATGACACCATAGAATGCTTCGCGAACTGTGTCGTACTCCTGCAGTAGCCTGCAGAGCTTATCCCACGTCAGCAGCTCTATCTCGAAGAGGCCTTCTTCGTTGTGCTTTTGGTTAAGTTCCAGGACCCTCTTTTGAGCATGGGTGGAGACCTTCGCGGTCGTCAGAATTCCATACTTGCCCAACGGCGGAGAGAATTCGCGCGCTGCCGCTACCTCCGTCGAGATCGTGTCCGGCGAAAGCGTCTTTCCGTATTCCCGAAGTTTGCATTGAGCAGCGTGCAGCGGAAATAAGCCGCCGAGGTCGAGAATGTCGATGCCGAATTGTCGAAAGCCCCTTCGTCCAAATCGCTCCAATTTTGGGCGATTCCAATAGACACGAAGCAGGTCCACGCAGAGATCCTCGAAGTCGTCCTCGTCGCTGGGAATCGGAAAGAGCAACGGAATCGGAGTGACTGCCATAGACTATCCTTGAAACACGGCTTCGGGAACCGCAGCCACGTCTCCATTATTCACAATGGCCTACCGCCTGTGATGCCTGCGGAGTCGCGAGTCTCTGAGTTAGCTTGGCTCCCGTAGCGTACGCCAGCGCACGGATGGTCTGACCCATCAGTTGTCTTCACGGCCATGGCCACTCGCTAGAAGCGACAAAGGTCGGGTCTGCCTCGCCAAGCACTATATGGTATTCCGGCGCGCCGAATTGAGCGAACAGTCTCACAAAAGCATGAATGACCGATCCGGGCATACTGCTTCGAACCTGAATAGCATGTAGCCCTTGATTTATCGGAGTCACGGGCTCGCCATGCCAGCCGCCAACCCAGTGACCAATACACGGATCAGTGCCGAGTATGACCTTTCTAATAGGCGTGTGCGGGAATGCGGCTACGCCTAACGCAGATATGGCGGCGCAAAAACCGATTTTTGCCAACGTTCTGGCAAAGTCTTCCGCCGAGAAATTCGTGCGCGCGCCAACAAATTCAGCGCCGGGATATCGCTGACTGGCCTCTTTGAATGATGGGCCAGCAATGTGAATGACGTCGAGATTTGCGAATACACCTCTAACAGGTTCACGTATCCAGAACACGGCCGGAGCAGGAAACAGAGGCGTGGAAAGATATGTCGGAAATTCAGATCGAGGGACTTGAATCACTTCCATCGCTCCGTGTAACTGCACTATAACTGGCAGAGTTGGCGAGCGCTTTTCGCGACGCCGGCTCTGCATCGCAAGGGCGTTGCGCACGTCCGGCCACAACGAGCGCATGGTGTCTCGCTCAAATCGGTGGGTAATCCTTGAGCAATCATTACAACTTGCTCTTAGAAGCGTCATTGAGCCATTAAGACCGTATGGTATGGCATGTTCCTTACCAAGCGGCTCGTCGCGAGTGCCACAATAAATGCACTCACCGACATCGCGGGCATTCGACGGAAAAGCGAAATTCGTCATGGTCTAAGACCATTATCTGTTTGATCTCGCTTACCTGATATCGCCGATTACTGGGGGTGGCAGTGGCCCATCATTTTGAGCTCCTAAATGGCTTCGTAGAGTGTGCGCGGTCCTTCCACCCCCGGTGTCACGCGGTCCAAGCCGACTTCCCATTCCGGACGGATGATTTAGCCCGAGCCAGACGACCGAGCATACAAATCGCTGCGACCGGTCGAGTTGCTCGCGCCCTCTGGTGAGATAAAGACTAACCAATCCCGTTAATCCCGGTGCTCGGGTGAACGGCGCGGAGTTGATCGATTACATTTTCTTGGTAGTCTGCTCCGCAGAGCCGGTGGAGTGCGGTGGCAGCCGGAAGCCTTAGGCTGCATCCGGCGTCAGGGTCCAATCCGGTGAACGCGGCGCCGCACGAGTGGATACCGTGGATCGACTGGGCAATCGGTCAAACCAAGTCGGCGGTCGTGCATGGCTAAACCCGCCGAGCTCGCTTTGCACATTGCATCTAGCGGCGTTGGCCCGGAGTTTTCTCGCCGTCGGTCGCACGCATTGGATCGGAGGATAGAATAGCTGGGGTCGTCTGCCTTCACAGTATCACCTCATGTTGCTGACACAGGATAAACTGGTTGCCCAGCTGAAGCGGCATCTCAGCCAGGCCGAACGGGTCGATCTCGCCATGGCATGGGCCTCCTTTAGTGAGGCACTGACGGCCGTCCTGGCCTTCGCTGGCTGTAAACCTGCCTGCCTACGCAGCATCGTAGGAATTGCGGGAAACACGACCCATCCTCAAGCACTTCACCGCCTTCTGGCACGAGGTGAACTGCGCATTCCTGATACCACGCCTCTCTTTCACCCTAAGGTCATCCTTTTCCACCAAGCGGACCGCGTCATCGTATGGGTTGGCAGCGCCAACCTGACCCGCTGCGGGTTCGGGCAAAACACTGAGGTGATGGCCGAGTTCGAAGATGATGGGACCGCAGTGCAATGGTTTAACGGTCTATGGGATACGCTCGATGACGATCCCGCCGCTATCATCAGGAAATATGAAGCAGTTTGGAAGCCCGCCGCTCCGGCGCCCCGCGAAGCTGTCAGTATCGAAAAGGCCCCGAGCAAAAAGGAGTTTGAAGCGCTGACCGGGAATCTTAGCGACTGGCCATCTTTCGTGGCAGCCTTGCGGGCAGCAAATCTCTATTGGCTCGAAACATTGGGGGTGTCTGTTGAGGGTGAAACAACAAGCTGGCTCAACACCATCACGCTCGGCAATGAGATTGTCCGGCGCGAAAGTTGGGAGATTCTCAGTAAGACTGATTACCAGTTGCTTATGGGAATCGCAGTGAAGATCGGCAATGTCGACGCGGGTTATGGACTTCTGGGATCAATGACCGGCGCTGGTGACGCTAAGAATGTCTTCAACGAGGATTCCGCGGAAAACCTCCGGATTCGCGAACGCGTACGAAGAGCGCTGCAACCAGTTTTGGCCGCGGCCTCGGAGAACTTTCCAGATGCCACCATAGGGTTTATACGCAAAATTAACGAAATACATGGATTTGGCGGAGCAATCGCGACTAGGTTCCTGGCCCTCGCGAGGCCCGAAATGGCAGTCTCCGTCAACAGGGGATCCCAAGACGGCTTGGCGGCGCTGTCAAATCTTCCGCGGACAGCAATGAACAAAGTGCCAAATGGTCAGCACGCTCGATCTTATGCCGACCTGTTGGCCTTCCTTCGTCAACAACAATGGTATTTCAACCCCACTCCCCGCGGTGCATATGAACAAACCCTTGCTGATAACCGTGCAGCTCTCCTAGATTGTCTTGTGTATCGCCCGGTAACCTGACCAGCGATCCGAATGCATCGAACTCTTAAGTGTGGGTCTCCCCGGCAAGCCGGATGGGTTATTCCAAAAGGCAGTCAATCGTTCAGACGCGGGGCACGTGCTCGAATCGAGGCAACGCGTCTTTTCGTATATTTTAGCCGAATAGCCCCTGAAAAACGCGGTTCGGGAAGCGTGCACCGAGCGAAAGCCAATAAGAATAAGGACAAGGTTGAACTACCTTGCCCTTTTTGCTACACAAGCAGGGCTCCGATCTGTTCCTGATTCAGTTGGTCCGGTTGTTTGCCCTCCGGTAGCTCTGCGATTCGCACATGCACCCTCCGAATCAGCGAC
>Ga0181537_10001123_pt1 | contig 24937 bp, 19 predicted proteins | sample PEATcosm2014_Bin_39_FD_119765 | JGI IMG/M metagenome (GOLD analysis project Ga0181537, IMG submission 119765) | Peatland microbial communities from MTU Mesocosm Facility, Houghton, MI, USA - PEATcosm2014_Bin23_10_metaG | ecosystem: Environmental > Terrestrial > Soil > Wetlands > Peat | place...
CGTGCTCTCCGCATTCGATGTGGAGATTTACGGCCGAGAGCGCGGGTGTTTCCGAGCTCCCGCGGAAGACCGTGACATTGCGGAAGTCGATGAGCGGGGGCATCGCGCGATTAGTGTAGCGCGAGACGAAGCCTGCGCAAAAAAACGTCTCAAACCGGCTCAAAAGAAGCGACTTAGGTGCGAGTACGCCGACGGGAACTCCCTGAAGGACAAAACTAAGGAGGCGAAAATCGCGAGGACCTTCGCCTCCCGGGGTGGTGGGTGATGCGAAGACAACCTGAGCGCGTCAGCAGATTCCGTTGTGCGGAGCCTGCGGCTACACTTTCGCACTGCGTAAGGAATGCGCCAGGGAGCCAGAGCACACAGGGAGCCTTCTATTGCCAGAGTTTTTACACCCTTGCCCGCCGGAGTGTCAACCGCAAAACGGCAGCGCGAGGCCAGAATTTAGCGTTATTTACGGCGTATTCATCAAATTTGGTACCGAGGCAGGGACCCCCAGGTAATCGACGTGCAGCGCGGCCTGCGACGCGCCGGTAACCTTTGCCGGAGCCACGAGTCCTATGCTAAGCGGGAATCCAAGCGGGACTGCCAGGCAGCAGCTGAGCGTCCCGAATCACCCTCTCAAGGATAGGCTAGAAATGGCGTGCGGTTCAGAATGCTGTAGGACGCGCGAATGAGCGCGGAGGGCGATCTTATTCAACGCATACTGGCCGGCGAAACGGAACTCTTTCACGACTTGATCCGGCCCTGCGAACGAATGGTGTATCTGACGGCGCTTTCGATGATGAAGGACGAAGCGGAGGCTGAGGACGCCACGCAGGAAGCGATGCTCAAGGCCTTCCGCGCGCTGCGGTCGTTTCAAGGCGAGGCCAAATTCAGCACTTGGCTGGTGGCCATTACGCTGAACGAATGCCGCCGGAAGCTGCGTCTCGCCAAACGGGCGACCTTCGAGTCGCTCGACGAAGGAGGAACGGAACACGAAGGGGATTTCACGCCCGCCGTACTAACCGACTGGCGCGAAGTTCCGCTCGAAGCACTGGAGCGCAAAGAGATTCGCCAGGCGCTGGTAGCTGCGGTGGGCGACTTGCCGCCCATCTATCGCCAGGTATTCACCCTGCGGGATATAGAAGAACTCGATGTGCGGGAGACAGCGGAAGTACTGGGCCTCAGTGCGAACGTCGTTAAAGTGCGCCTGCACCGGGCCCGCCTGCTGTTACAGAAACGACTGGCGCCGATCCTGAAAGCCGCGCGCACTGGGGGCAAGCGCTTTTTCTGGTGGAGCACGACATGAGACTAAAGTGCGAGCACGTCTGGAATTATATTTCGGACTACATCGACGGGTCGGTGAACGCACAACTGCGCGACGAGATAGAAAAACACCTGGAACATTGCGAGATTTGTACCGCGGTACTGGACTCCACACGGAATATCCTGGTTTTGACGGCGGACGAACGAACGTTTGAGCTGCCCGTGGGCTTTAGCGAGCGGCTACATGCGCGGCTGGCGAAGGAACTGGTGGGGCACACCGCAGGCGCAGACGCGGACTCTGCCGAGCTTTAAAGGGAAGGCTCGACCGGACGCAAGCGGCATCAGTTTGAGGTAATTTTAGTGCGGCGGATGGTGCAGGAGCGGGTGGGTAAGCCACTCGGCGGCCAGCAGCGCCAGCGTCAGCGCAGAAAGAATCAACTGCGCTCGCTCGCTGGCCCGCTTTTTCGCGGTTAGCGGGACGCGGCGCCATTGCGCGGCAGGGCGGTTCCGGAGCCTGCGGGCGTTCCACAGTAAATAGAGATTGATGAGCGCGCCGAAGAGCGCGAAAAGCATCATCGGGATGCGGATGGCGTCAGAATGAAAGCCCTTCGCGGGGGTATCGACGCCGGCGGCCGCCACCAGCGCCGTCAGACCGATGGCCACGCGCACGCCGCTGACGGCCAGAACGGCAGTGCAAATACTCTGCAGCAAAGCAAACAGCAGCGTTGACCAAGTAAGCAGTTTGGAGGTTCCGGCGCCTCCGCCTGGTCGTGGCTCCGTAACGGCGGCTTGCGGAGGTGGAGCGGTACTGGTGTCGAAGCTGGCCACGCACGCCAAACTATCAGATTTTGCAGATTTCCGCAGGCGCGCGACAGGCCGGGAGCCCTAGGTTTCGCCAAATGCCTGCGCCGTGCTTCAGGCGGCCCTATTCAGGCATTGGTGGTCACGGATTTCCTGTCGAGCACTTCGCGTACCAGGCGTGCGAGCGCCGAGGGGCTGTAGGGCTTCTGCAAGTAGTGTTCGCCGCCGGAAACTCCCGCCACGCCATGATGAACTTGCGCGTAACCGCTGGTAAACAGTATCGGCAAATTTTCAAAGAGTTGCAGCAGCTTGCCGGCGGTCGCCGGGCCGCCCAGGTTCGGCATGATCATATCCAGAATGGCCAAGTCCGGCGTCGCTTGCCGCGACAAGCGGATGGCTTCTTCGCCATCGGCCGCGGACAAAACTTTGTAGCCCAGCGAAAGCAGCGTGCTGCGCGCCATCTCCCGGATGGAGTCGTGATCCTCGGCGAGCAGAATCGTCTCCGTGCCGCGCACCTGCCGGGAATGCAACCCGGAGGGTTTGGAGGCCTGCGCGTCCATTGCCGATTTCTCCATCAGCGGGAAATACACGCGGAAGAGGCTGCCCTGACCCGGCTCGCTATACACGTGGATAAAACCGCCGTGCTGCTTGACGATGCCGTACACCGTGGCCAGCGCCATGCCGCGTGAGATGCCGTAGGTAGCGTCCGTGAAGAAAGGCTCAAAGATGTGTTCCCGCGTTTCTGCGTCCATGCCGATGCCCGTATCCGCCACAGACAACACCGCGTAGGAACCCGGGCTGACGTACGGATAGAACCGGCAGAACGAGTCGTCCAGGTCGGCGATCTCCGTCTCAATGCGCAGCATTCCGCCGCTGGGCATGGAGTCGCGGGCATGCAGGCACAGGTTCATAAGCACGTGCTCGATTTGCGTCGGATCGGCTTTGATGGGCTCGAGCGGCGCAGTTATGAATTTCAATTTAATATTTCCCCCCAGCACTTTGTCGAGAAAGTCCGTGAGGCCGCCGGCGATGATGTTCAGATCCACGGCGCTGGGTTGCAGGATCTGGCGCCGGGCGAACACCAGCAGTTCGCGCGTCAAAGTGGCGGCTCGATCGGCTTGTTCGCGAATGCGCGTGAAGCGCTCGGCAGATTGTTTGCTCGAGGCATTCTGGTCCAGGCCCAATTCGGCCCATCCGGCGATGGCTCCAATCACGTTGTTAAACTCATGCGCGATGCCTCCGGCCAGCTGCCCGATGGCTTCAAACTTCTGCGCCTGTCGCAACTGACGCTCCATCATCCGCAATTCCGTTACGTCCTCGACGATGATTTCCACCGAGCCTTGCGGATCGGGGGGCGCCAGGAGCCGGATGTGCAACCGCACCGTCAGCAGCCCGCCGTCCGGGCGGCGCCACTCAGCTTCCGCGCCGTGGATCTGGCCAAATTCGTTGCAGGACGCCATGAACTGGGCGAACTGTTCCGGATAGCGAAAAACGTCTTGCACCCCGGCGATTTGCGGTTGTCCGGGCTGCAGGTTGAGGATGCGCAGCAGCGCCGGATTGGTGTCGATGAAGGTGCCATCGCCGTTGGTCCGGCAGATGCCGTAGATGGAATACTCGACGAGGTCCCGATTGCGCGCCTCGGACATGCGCAGCGACTCCCGCGTGGCCAGGTGCTCCCGCCGACGGTGCCGCTCTGCGATGGCCCGTAGCAGCGCCGTAGCCAGGCGCGAGAGATGACCTTTCAGAACGTAATCATCGACGCCACGCTTGATGCAATCGACGGCCGCCTCATCGCCCAAGTGCCCGGTCACCAGGATGAAGGGAACTTCCGGCGCCACGGAACGCACGTACACGAAGGCGTCCATGCCTGTCCACCCTGGAAAACGGTAGTCGGAGATGACCGCGTCGCAGGAACCCGCCGAGAATGCCGCCTCAAACTGCGCCCTGTTGGAGGCATGCACATGCGAATAGCCAATGCCGCTGCGGGAAAGCTCGAGCAATAGCAGCGCCAGATCTTCCTCGGAGTCCTCGACGATCAAGAGGCGCAGCGGCGCGTTACCCGCCTCAGGGCGTTGTGGCGGAGTCTCCGTGCTCATGCGCGCACCAGCGGCGGTGCCGCATCGACGCGCAGCCCGGATTCGACGATATAGAGAAAGTCGGCGAAGGTCATGCGCTCGTACGAACAGGTCCACATCCCGCCGTTGGTCACCAAGCGCAGGCGGACGGAAGAATCGCCCTGCTTGGGAACCGCGTCGAGCCGCCGTTCGAGCCGCTGCCGCACGATGGACGCGCCTTCCACCGTCGAATCCACGGCCAGAGCGGCGAAATGCGCCTCGCCGATGCGCCCCAGGATATCGCTGCGCCGAAAGCAGGTCGTCAGCGCCGAAGTTACGTCCTGCAATGCGTGGTCAGCCGCCGTGTGACCTTCCGCTTCGCGCAGCGCGTGGAAATTCTGCACCAGCAGGCAGAACAGGGCCATGGACCCGCGGCTGCGGCGCGCTATATCCATTGTGCTGCATCCCAGGGTAAGCATGCCGTCTCGCGTGTACAGGCCGGTCACCGGATCGCGCAGCAAGTCCGCGAGGCCCTCCACGGTGTTGCGTTCCAGGGCGCTTCGCAAAACGCGCGAGAGCGTCGCGCCATTCATATACTCGCGCAGCACGTAGTCCACGGCGCCTTCCTCGAGCGTCAGCTTGGCGTCTTCCTTCTGCGCCTCGTCGGCTAGCACAATCAACGGAACATGCGGGGCCGCGCGCCGTACGCGCCGGAATGTTTCTTTCAGGTGCGGGTAGCACACCTCCAGATCGAGCAGGATGATTTCCGGATCCACGACGATCAGTGTGGGGATGAGCGTCGTCACGCTCGAAACCGCGGTCAACTCCAGGGCATGCTCCGGGGCGCTATAAAGAGCGCGCAAGGCCTGTGCCGCGCTGCCGCTCGAATCGCCGGCGAGCAAAATGCGGATCGTTTTCGGCTGTGCGGCGGACCCTGCAAACTGGATGGCGGAGACCGCCGGATCGGCTTGCGAGATCGGAGAAGCAGAATGAGCCATCACCTTGGACCTGCAGGCACGAGACTGGGGAGGGCAGTCCTCTGGATAGACAACGAGCGGGGTAAGGGGGTAGGGGCATTGGGACGCGGGGGGGGGCGGAGTCAATAGGACTACGGATCGGAAGTGAGACAGTACGTTTTTGGTATTGCTCTCGGTTCGCCACTCAGCATCGAAGCAACGACCCGCTGCCTCCGAATCCCCTACACGCCGAAAATTTCGTTGATCTTCACCGCCAGCTCGAAATCCAGATTACTCAGACCGTCTACGCTGTGCGTGTGCAGATCGATCACCACTTTGTTCCACACGTTGCTCCAGTCCGGATGATGGTTCATGCCCTCCGCCACCAGGGCCACGCGCGTCATGTTGCCGAACGCCGCGACGAAATCCTTGCACTCGAACGCGCGGTGCAACTTGCCGTTTACCAGGCTCCAGCCCTTGGCCACGTTCATTTGTTCCTTCACTTCGGCTTCGCTGAGTTTTTTGGCGTGCACGGAAGCCTCCCGGTTAAATTGCAAAGTTAAATTGCAAAGTCGAACTGCAAAGTTGCGCTGCCAACTGCCAAAGCAAAGGTTATCGCATCATTATGCAAGGGCCGCGGGCGAACAGCAACGTGTGCCCGCGGATCAACGTAAGCGTTTGGCATTGCTCAAGGGCCGGACTTCCTTTATCGTAGGGGGCTCGCTGCAGGCAAAACGCCCCGTCGGGGACCACCAGTCCGCGCGCGCGGCGCAGGCCGGCGCGCCCAGCCTCGGCGTGGGTCGCGCCGCCACAGCGAACCAGACTTTGCCGCAACCAGGCTACGCACGGAGAACGATGTGAAAAAGAAAATTCGCGCCATCCAATATGGTGTCGGTCCCATCGGCGCGTCCATTGCGCGGTTGATGCGCAGCAAACACGCCATTGAAATCGTCGGCGCCATCGATACCGATCCCGCGAAAGTCGGGCGCGACCTCGGAGAAGTAGCCGGCGCGCCCGATGCGCCGTGGGGCGTCGTCATTTCCGCTGACGCGCAGGAAGTGTTGGGGCTTTCGGCCGATGTCGTGATCCACTCGACATCGTCCTCCCTCCCCGCGGTGACCGAGCAGTTGCTGGCGTGCCTCGAAGCCGAAGCATGCATCGTTTCCACGTGCGAAGAACTGGCTTATCCCTACCGCACTTATCCAGAACTTGCCGCGCAACTCGATAAAGCCGCCAAAGATTGGGGCGTGGCCCTCATCGGCACTGGTGTGAACCCGGGTTTTGCCATGGACAAGCTGGCCATCACCCTGGCCGCCGTGTCCCAGCGCATCGAACACGTCAAAGCCGTCCGCATCGTGGATGCCGGCACGCGCCGCCTCCCGCTACAAAAGAAAGTCGGCGCAGGCATGAGCGAGGCAGATTTTCGCGCGCAGGTGCAAGCAGGGGTCATCAAACATGTCGGCCTGCCGGAGTCCGTGGCCATGATCGCGGATAGCTTGAATCTCGCGGTCGACGAAATTATCGAGACCATCGAACCGGTCATCGCCAAAGCATCGGTCACCACTCCGTTTCTCACGGTCGCCGCCGGTCAAGTGGCCGGCGTGCACCAAATCGTCCGCGCCACAAAAAACAGCGAAGAAATTATTTATCTGGAATTGCAGATGTACGTGGGAGCGTCCGCGCCCGCGGACACCATCGAACTGCGCGGCGAACCAAACATTTCGCTGGTCATTCCCGGTGGTTCGCCGGGCGACATCGCCACGGCCTCCGTGGTGGTCAACACCATTCCCGTGATTCTCGATGCTCCCGCGGGACTTCGCACAGCGCGCGATTTGCCGATTGGCTTTTTGTCGCCCGATGCCCGGCCCTGATGTGTGACGGTGACGCGCGGCCCTAAGAAATCTTGGCCCCTTGCGCTTTGTCCCAGAATTTCATCACCGCCGAATAATCCAAATCCTCTTTCGCGCCCTCCGTCACGTGCGCATACGTCTCCCTCGCCGCCGCCGTTGCCGGCAGCGTCACGCCCACTTGCCGCGCTAGCTCCAGGCCAAGATTCAAATCCTTCAGCATCAGCCGCAGCGGAAAGCTCGGCGTGTACTGCCCCTTCAGCAAATTCGGCGCCTTCACGTCCAGCAAGCCAGAACGCGCCATGCTCGATTGCATCACCTCCACGAGTTTTTCCCCGGGCAATCCCGCGGCCGTCACCAGCGCCAGCGCCTCCGCCAGCGCCTCCACTTGCAGCGCCAGCATGGCATTCATGGCCAGCTTGATGGTCTGCCCCGCGCCGTTCGGGCCCAGGTGAAACCACTTTTTGCCCATAACGCCGATCACCGGCTCCGCTTCCTTGATGGTCTGCTCGTCCCCGCCGATCATAAAGATTAGCTCGCCTTTTTTCGCGCCCCAGTCTCCGCCGGTCACTGGAGCATCCAGGAATCGCACTTTTTTTGCGGCGCAGGCGCCCGCCACTTTTCGCGCCAGATCGGGAGAAATCGTGCTGCAATCCATGTAGATCGAGCCGGGCTTCAACGCCGCCAGCGCGCCGTCACTCGAGCCGCTCGCCCCCCACAGCACCTGCTCGAGCGCCGCAGGATCGCTGACGATGGTGATGAGAAAGTCCGCTTGCTCCGCCGCTTCGCGCGGCGAGCCAGCCGAATTCGCGCCCGCCAGGACCAGTTCGTCCGTGCGCGAAGCCGTGCGGTTCCATACCGTCACCGTGTATCCGGCTTTCACCAGGTTCAAGCTCATGGGCCGGCCCATCAGGCCGAGGCCGATAAATCCAATGGTTGGTTTCATGGTGTGGCTCCCAAATTGACGGCGCTGTGATCCTACAAACGTCGGGACCGTGCTCATCGCCAGACCGAAGCTGGCTTGGCCATTGTAACGGAATCTGGCAGGGGGAGACGCTACAGCTCAATGACCTGCGCGGGTTGCGAGCGTTTTCTCAGGGGCAGAACACCGGAAGTCATGCCGCACCCGCGGCCGCGCGCGAGACTAGATTTTCTGCATCCACGCTGGATTTGGGAGCCCGGTGGTCAGGGAGAGGTTCCGTGGACGCGCTTTCCGCGGGCGCTTCGGCGGCGGCAGGGCTCTCCGCCACCGGCTCCGACGACTTGCATAGCCCGATCTTGATCAAATACTGATACGGAATCTCCCAGCGAAAATACCGGTGCTGCCCGCGCTGCTCGAAGGACTGTTCCAGAAAAATAGAGCGCCCGGAATCCGCCACGAAAACTCCGGAGGCGGGAACCAGCGTGTCGCTGGCGCGATATTGGACTTCGACGCGTCGGCCGAGAAGCGAGGAGTAGCGAGCCATACAACTTCAGTTTCTAGTCCGATGGTAACAGGGTCAATAGTACGGACGATTGTTACGCCTAAAACTGGTGTGGAAAGGTTAGGAAAATCTTTAGCCCGACTTTTCGGTACCCGATTCTCGCTACAGGATTCTCTGTACCCTGTTTCCCGGGTAGTTGTCGTCGCGAGGCTAGTTTGGGCTGCGGCAAGGGCGTGCCGCCAGCGGCGCTAAGTCCTTTGCTTAACGCGTGTACCCTGCGGCCCGCAACGGCTGGGCTCAATGCGTCCGTCTAAACGAGCCCTTCTTAGCGCGCCCTTCTCAACGCGACAGATCGGCGAGCACCGCTTCCGCCGCCCGCCGTCCGCTGCCCAGCGCGCCATTGATGGACGCATTGTCGCGATGGTCCCCCGCCACATACACCCCCGGCCGTACGCGCACTGGCCGCTGCGGCGGCTCCAGCGCCCCCGGATACTGCTGCGGCTGCGCGTGTGGGATGCGGTAGCTCTTCAGGAATTGCCACGAGCGCGCCACGTTTCCAAACCAGTTTTTCATCTGCGCGATGATGAACCCGCCGAGTTGCACGTCGGTGAGCTGTTGAATCCCCAGCACCGAAACCGAGATAAGGTGCTTGCCCGCCGGCGCATACGATGGCGCCACCTGCGTCATCACCGCAAAGTTATTCACCGGTCCGGCCCCGTCGCCGTTCAGCACCAGCATGGGCAGCGGGATGGGCGATTCTTCGGCGGCGTAATAAAAACACGTCACGCTGCGCGAGGCGGGCTCCGCTTCTCCCACCAGATGCGCCGCCACCGGGCCCTCTGCCGCAATCACGATGGCGCGCGCCTGCAGCGTTTCGCCCCCCTCCAGCGTAATTTCGTTTTCGTGCAGCGATTCCACTTTCGCGTTAAGCCGCACCGAAAACGCCGGCAAACTGGCCGCAAGTTGCGCCGGAATCGCGCCCATCCCCCCGGCCGGCACCACCGTCTCGCCCTCCGCCAGCATCTTGAACACAAACTCAAACATGCGGCTCGAAGACTTTAAGTCTCCGTCGAGAATAATTCCGCCGATGAACGGCCGGAAAAACCGGTGGATCATCTCCTGCGAAAAACCTTCCGCGCGCAGATCGTCCGTAATAGAGCGGTCGGGACGCCGAAACAATTCGTCAATCGAGGTGCGCTTCAGCCGCGCCCGCAGGCGAGCCATGCGAAGTTTGTCTCCCAGCGTCCCAAATTCCGAGCGAAACGCTTCCCGCCACAGGCCGGGCATGCGCCAGGGATCCACCAGCTTGTTCATGCGCCCGGCAAACCACGAAAACGCCCCAGGAGCAAACGCTTTGAGTTTCAGTGCGGAGTAGTCGAGCGCTTCCTTAGCCTCGGGATACGCCGTAAGCAAAACCTGAAAGCCTCGATCAAGCAGAAAGCCGTCGATCTGGTCGGTGCGCACGCGCCCGCCAACGCCATCGGACGCTTCCAAAATCTGAAAGCTCACTCCCGCCGCCATCAGGCGGCGCGCACAAGATAGTCCAGCGAGTCCTCCCCCCACAATCAACACATCCGGACGAATCGACATGCGCGGCGTTTCTCTCCCCGTAGCACAGGCTTCAGCCTGTGAGCTTTTCTCCCAACTAACTCACGCTCACTCGGTGGCACAGACTTTGAACAGCACAGACTCTAAGTGGCACGGATTTTAGTCTGTGCGCCTTTCCCTGACAGTCTGCGCGAATCCAACATCCTGAGGCATCCCCCTATTTTTAAGCAAGTAGGAGTTGCCGATTTGCAGGCCCTAGCAGGCAGGAGCCGTGACTTGAATCGGGGTGACTTTCTTCGATTTTCTCTGCGCTCCTCCTGTACTCCGCGCCTCTCCGTTATCTTCTATATTTTTTCTTTGCCTTTTCTCTCCACCTCTCCGCGCCGGTTAGGAAGCCCGCGCCGCATTTGCTATTCTCGGCGGACCAATGAACCACAACGAAAACGCCAGCGAAAGCGCTCACGCCGTGGCGACAACCGCCCCCGCAACCGCCGTCGCGCTGGAGCGCGGCCTGGGCCTGAAAGAAGCCGTAGCCCTGAACATGATCGAGATCGTCGGCATCGGTCCGTTCGTGGTCAGCGCCATCGTCATCCGCCAAATGGGCGGCCCGCAGTGCCTCCTAGCCTGGCTAGCCGGAGCCTTGTTAGCGGGTCTCGATGGCTTCGTTTGGTCCGAACTCGGCGCGGCCATGCCCAAAGCCGGCGGCACCTACGTCTTCCTTAGCGAAGCCTACGGCCCGCAAAAGTGGGGCCGCCTGATGTCCTTCCTCTTCGTCTGGCAGACCTTTGTGCAGGCACCACTCTCCGTCTCCTCCGCGGCCATCGGCTTCGCGCGCTACGCGGGCTACCTCCATCCGCTCACCAGATGGGAAGCCAAAGCCGTCTCCGGCGGCCTGGTCATCCTGCTCGTCGTCCTCCTCTATCGCCGCATTACCACCATCGGCAAAATCTCCGTGCTCCTCTGGGCCGGCGTCATCGCCACGATGCTCTGGCTCATCTGGGGCGGCATCACCCATTTTGACTCGAGGAAAGCCTTCGATTTTCCGCCCGGCGCCTTCCATCTTTCCTGGGCGTTCTTCGCGGCGCTCGGCGCCGCCATGGTCAACACCATTTACAGCTACTGGGGCTACTACAATATCTGCCATCTCGGCGGCGAGATTCGCGACCCTGAGAAAAATATTCCGCGCGGCATTTTTCTCTCCATCGCCGGCATCACCGTGCTCTATCTCGCCATGCAGACCAGCATCCTCGGCGTCCTCCCCTGGCGCACCGCGCAATATTCCCCGTTCATCGTCAGTACCTTCGTCGAAACGCTGTACGGACCCTCCGCGGCGCACTTCGTCACCTGGATGGTCCTGTGGATCGCTCTGGCCTCCATTTTTTCCCTGCTCCTCGGCTACTCCCGCGTCCCCTACTCCGCCGCCCTCGACGGCAATTTCTTCGCCGTCTTCGGCAAACTCCATCCTACAAAACACTTCCCGCACGTTTCCCTGCTGGTCCTCGGCGGACTGGCCTTCGTTTTTAGTATTCTGTTTAAGCTGGAAACGGTGATCGCCGCGATCCTGGCCATGCGCCTTCTCGTGCAGTTCATCGGCCAGGCCGTGGGCGTGATGTTGCTCCACCGGCGATGGTCGGCGGAGCGCTTTCCGTTCAAGATGTGGCTCTACCCGCTGCCCGCCGTCCTCACCATGCTCGGCTGGGCGGCGCTGTTCTGGTACACCGGCCCGGCGCGCAAGTGGGGCTTGCTGGAGATTTCGCTCGGCGCCACCGCGTTCCTGGTGCGCGCGCGCGATCTGCGCCAGTGGCCGTTTGCGCCGGTAGCGGCAGTTTCTTCGACACCTTCGGAGGTTGTGTGAGGCGTTCCGCAATGATCTGGTCGGCCTTCGCCTGCTTTGCCGGCGCCACAATCTTTCTTGGTTCCTCGCTCCATTCGCAGTTCGCTCCAGCCCCGGGCACCGGTCCCGGCCTCGCGGAAACCGTTGAAGCCATCGACAGCGCGGAAATCACCACCCGCATCCTGTACATCACCGCGCACCCGGACGACGAATCCGCCCCAATCCTCACCTACCTCGCGCGCGGCCTGCATGCGGACGTCACGCTGCTCTCGCTGACCCGTGGCGAAGGCGGGCAAAACGCTCTCGGCCCGGAGCAGGCTCCGCAGCTTGGCTTAATTCGCACGCAGGAATTGCTGGCCGCCACGCGCGGCTACGGCGTGCACTTGCTCTTCACCCGCGCACGCGATTTCGGCTTTTCCAAAACCGCGGAAGAAACGGAAAAAATCTGGGGCGACCAGGTCAAGGAAGACATGGTCCGCGCCATCCGCACCGTGCGCCCCAATATCGTCATCAACAATCTCATCGGCGGCCACGGCCATCACGTCGCCGCCGGCCTGCTGACGCCCATCGCCGTGAAACTCGCCGCCGACCCCCACGCCTACCCGAACTTGGGTGACGATCTGGACGGGCTGCCGCTTACCGCCTGGGGCGGCGGCGCAGACGCCGTGAAAATACTGAATGTCGATCGCGGCGCCCGCAAGCCAAACGCGTGGCCAGTTCCCGTTGACGAAATCTCGCCGCTCTACGGCAAAAGCTACCGTGAAATTGCGCTCGATGCCTTCACCAATCACCGCACGCAAGGCATCACCAATTTCATCAATTCTCCGTTTTTATCTCAGCCGCTCGCGCTGGTTACCGAATCTGGGGAGGCGTTCGATCCGAAAATATTGGCGGTCCCGCTGGAAGAATTGTTGAAAGTGTCCAAAGACATTCCGCATGGCGCGCCCCATGGGGTCGGCGCCCTGCCGGAAGCCGCCGGGAAAATCCGTGCGGCGCATGCCGCCGCGCTGTCCCTGGATTGGGTAGCGGCCGCCAAAAATATCGTCGACGCGGAATTGATCCTGGCCACACCCTTTGCCGGTAAATATCCCGGCGAAAAAGCTTCTTCCAAGCCCGCCGCAGCGGAGTTTCCGGGCGACCTGCTCGCCCTCGCGAAAGCCGCAAAGCATTTGGACCGTGCGCTAGCGCTTATCGCGGGCCTGCGCGTAACCGTGGATGCCGACCGCAGCGAACTCGTCGCCGGCGAAAACGTAATCATAAAAACGAAAGCACGCTGCCGCCCGGAACTGCACTGCGAATTTGGCGCCACTCATTTGGAGTCGTACGCGCCGCAAGCAGCGCCCGTGCTGGAAGAAACCAAGCGCAGCTCCGATACCCGGGGACAAGTGGAAATCACCGCCGCGGTCAAACAACCACCAGCGCCGGATCCGAACGCGGTCATCCTTCCGGAACTTCCGCCCGTCGCCGTGATTGATCAGGACACCACCATTGACGGCTACGTTTTGCATTACATCCAGCCGGTGACGCACATTGCCGCCACCACCGCCAAGGCGGAGCGCGTGCCGTTGCGCGTGGTGCCGGCCTACACGCTGGCGGTCGAGCCAGACCAAGTAGTCGAAGTGTTGCCGGGCGCGGAACGTCCGCTCGATGTTTTATTGCGCGTGCATTCCTACGCCACCCAGCCCGCGAAAATCACCACCGGCTTGACGGTGCCACAGGGCTGGACGGCGGGTCCGCCGGCCTTACTGGAATTTTCCGGGGAAGGCGACCAATACGCGCGCATCCACGTGGCGCCGCCCGCCCAGCTCGCGCCAGGCAACTACACCATTACCGCGTACGCGCAGCGCGGCGACGAGAAATTTTCCACCTCCGTCGAGCCGTTCGTCTCCATGCCGCTGCTGCTGTGGACTTCGCCCGCGCAATGTGTGGTGCACGCCTTCGACATCAACGTGCCGCGCGATTTACACATCGGATACATCTCCGCCGAGCAGGAACCGGTGCCCGAAGCGCTCGCGCGCGTCGGCATCCACGTGGACACCCTCGACGCCGCGGCGCTGAATTTTGGCGACCTCACAAAATTCGACGCCATCGTGGTTGGCGTGCGCGCTTACGAATTGCGCCCGGAGCTTCCCGGCGCGAACCAGCGCTTACTGGATTACGTCTCGCAGGGCGGCACGCTGGTGGTGCAATACGAGCGCGATTTTGCCTGGGATAAATTTCAATACGCGCCGTATTCCGCAAAGATCGACGGTGCCGGTGGGCCGCTGCCGCGCATCACCGACGAAAACGCCGAGGTAAAATTTCTGAAACCCGACGATCCGTTGCTGAACACTCCCAACAAAATAACCGCGCAGGATTTTCAGGGCTGGATTCAGGAGCGCGGCTTATATTACTGGAGCCAGTTCGATGCGAAGTATACGCCGCTGCTCGCGATGCACGATCCCGGCGAAATGGACTTGAACGGCGGCCTGGTCTACACGCGCTACGGCAAAGGCTTATACATCTACACGGGGCTGGCATTCTTCCGGCAACTGCCCGAGGGTGTCCCCGGCGCATATCGCTTATTCGTGAATCTCGTCAGCGCCTCACGCGACGCGAAGTCCGGGCAATAGCATCGGGCGTCCTGCCACTGCGTCGCACCGGCGCGCCGAACGCCGCATCCCTTCACTGCCTCTCATCGCCGCGCCTCATCGGGGCGACCGGCGACCACCTCTCGTAACCGGGTCAAGAAGGAAACTACTTCGCGAGTTTTGCTGTGCCGCGTGGCGATGATGATATTCTCCGTGCGAGGAGTTGCATCGCATGAGCGAAGTTTTGGCAAATCATTTGACTGTTCGGCTCGATCACTTGGCAAAGCACCGCCACGCGCGTAACGAATGGGGTGCGTGCTCCTGGCCGGTGCACGTGGCGATCGTCTTCGCGGTGGCGTTGCTGCTCGCGGCCTCGCCAGCGGTGGCGCAGAAAAAAAAGAAGACGCCGCCCGCGGATAGCTCGCTCACCCTGCCGCTGCCGGACGAGCAGCAGGTGGACTACACCATCTCCGAAATGCTCGGCGCCTGGCAGCTCGGCGACGTCGAGAAAATGCACAAGGATTACGGCGACGACGTCATCGTGGTGAACGGCATTTACGCGCCGCCGGTGATTGGCTGGACGAATTACCTGGCTACTTACCAACAGCAGCGCGCGCGCATGCAGCGGGTACGCCTGGACCGCGCGAACACGTACATCAAAGTGGACGGCGATGTAGCGTGGGCGTGTTATCAGTGGGATTTTTCGGCCGTTGTGGACGAACAAACGTCCACCGCGCAGGGGCAGACTACCTTGGTGCTGAACAAACGCGATGGGAAATGGGTGATCGTGCTGAACCACACGTCGCTGGTGCCCGCGACGCCCGCAAACGCGCAGCCGCAGACCGAACCCGCCAGTGCGCCGCCGAAGACGGACTCGCAAACTACTCCTAAGCCTCCGTCGTCCTAAGCCGCTTCTGCCACGCGCACGCGTGACGCAGTGGCCGGCAGAGTCGGAGGCTTCGCCGCCAATTCTTCTGCGGGCCTAGAAATTCTTCAGGCCCTGATACACGTACATGCCGACGATGAGCAGCAACAATCCGCCCGAAGCGAATCCGGTGGCCAGGATGGGGCGCGCCAGGCGGGTGATTTTGCCGATCAGTTCCTGCTGCTCGCGGGCCAGGTAGTCCTCGCCCTTGCTGAGAAAGATTTGGTCGTCCTCGTGGCTGGTGAGCAAAGTGCGCCAGATCATGAGGGCGATGAAAACTACGGTGATCACCGACCAAGCGATGGCCAGGTAGAGCATGGGCCCAGTAAAAATAGCTTCCCAGGATTGCATTTGGTGAACCTCCCGATGAGCGAGAGCGGTTCAGGAGCCGGCCTGAGCCGGAATAGCCGGAAACAATGCCGGCGAAGAACAGACGTGTGAAGCCCGAACCGTTGGGCGGAGTATAGCATTAAGAATTGAAGAATTCACTGTTACAGATACAAAAAATGGATAGTGTTGGCCGGAAAATCGCCGGAATGGGGCTAGGGGGAGGGGGTGGGGGGTATGGAGGTCCTAAGCTATTGATTACAATTGGTTTATTATATAGTGTAGCCTTTCGATTTGTAAGTGTTCATTCTAATGGAGTTACAGGGCTATTTTACGTAAGTGTTCATTCCATAGGGGTTAGGTTCACTGTGGGGGCCAGCTCGTGCGGTTGGAACTTCTTTTTGATATGAGGCGTTAAGCTATTTTTTAGCAAAGGGTTACGGTGGGAATGGAGGGTGTCACGCCTTCCGGAGTTTTCTACGGCGAAAGTGATGCTTGCTAGTGGCTGGTTATGCAGGTTGCGGAAGAAGTTACAAAGGGGCGCACGCCTCAGAAGGCGGCCGCTACAAGAGAAAGAACACAGGCTTGCTCGGCGCTGGCGGCAAAGTGCGCATGGATTTAAGCTGCTGGATGTGGTGGAGGAAAAGCGCACAGACTGAATTTGTGCTACCAAAGCCAGCACGTTCCTGATGGGCGGAGCCGTGTCGCGCGGCGGGGGTTTTTCCCGCAGGAGATTCGTGGGCGGTGCGCGATGTGTTGGTTTTCGGGACTGCGTGGGTTAAAATGAAGGGTGCGGCGAAGTTGCAGGGATACTGCTGAAACACGTCCGCTGAACCACGTTGTACATCCCCAGTTGTTTCGGTGCCCAGGTGGCGGAACTGGCAGACGCGCTAGATTCAGGTTCTAGTGGCCGCAAGGTCGTGGAGGTTCGAGTCCTCTCCCGGGCACCAATTTTGTTTTAAGAGTTCTGGATGCAAGACGGTTCGGAAGCATTCCCATTGAGCTTGATTTGAGCGCCTCCGATCCGATCGCAGTTCCTTACTCGCAAACCCCGCTGGCCGCTTCCAGCAAGCGACTCCTGCCGTGGCTAATCGCCGTGGCGCTTTTCATGGAGTCGCTGGACACCACGATTCTCAACACCGCGGTGCCGGCGATCGCCGCCGCACTCCATGTGGCTCCACTCAGCATGAAGTCCGTGCTGGCAAGTTACACGTTGAGCCTCGCGGTTTTCATTCCCATCAGCGGCTGGATGGCGGACCGCTTCGGAACGCGGCGTGTGTTCGCGTCTGCCATTGCTATATTCACGCTGGGCTCGTTTCTCTGCGGCCTGTGCACCAACATCCACGTGCTGGTGGGGTGCCGTATCCTGCAGGGTTGCGGCGGCTCGATGATGGTGCCGGTCGGCCGGCTCACCTTGGTGCGGGCCTTCGCCAAATCCGAACTGGTGCGCGTGATGAGCTTCATTTCGATACCCGCCTTGATTGCCCCCATGCTGGGTCCGATTGCCGGCGGCCTGATCGTCGGATACCTGCACTGGAGGCTCATTTTTTTCGTGAATATTCCGATGGGCCTCGTTGGCTTGTACCTCGTCTACCGGCACATGCCGGATTTCCGCGAAAATACTAAGCCGCTCGATGTGGCCGGGCTGATTCTTTTCGGGTCCGGCATCGCGCTGCTTTCGTACGTGCTGGAAGTGTTTGGCGAGCACACGCTGAACGCGCCGGAAATGCTGGGACTGCTGAGTGTTTCCGTGGCTCTGCTGGCGGGCTACGGGTTTCACGCGACAAGAAGCGCGCATCCACTGTTGCGTCTCGCGCTATTTCGCATTCGCACGTTTCGCGCGGCGGTGGCCGGCAGCTTTGTGACGCGGCTGGGCATCGGAGGCATTCCGTTTCTCTTTCCGCTGCTGTATCAGGTGGGTCTGGGATTCACACCGATTCAGTCCGGCTTGCTGATGATTCCGCAGGCCATCGCGTCGATGAGCCTGAAGCCGGCCATGCCGCGGATCCTGGCGCGTTTTGGCTACCGCGCGGTGCTCATCGCGAACACCTTGCTCATGGGACTCCAGATTTTGCTTTTCGCGACCATCGGCAAGGCCACACCGGTGTGGCTGATCATCATCGAAGTATTCTTTTTTGGGTTCTTTACGTCACTGCAGTATACGAGCATGAACACGCTGGTGTACGCGGACGTGGACGAAGAACAGGCCAGTAGCGCGAGTTCGATTGCCAGCACCGCGCAGCAGATGGCCGTCAGTTTCGGCGTGGCCGCGGCATCTCTGGTGACGGCGTTTTTCATCGCCGATCGGCATACTTCCAGCGCGCCACAATTCATTCAAGGCATCCACCGGGCATTTTTTGTACTGGGGGGAATGACCATCGTCTCGACCATCGTTTTCGGTGAATTGAAACGAGCGGACGGCGAGGCGGTAAGCCAGCGCACGGAGTTGCATGGCGGGTAGGACAGGGGCTTCCCACGTGTGCGGTTTGCGGACTAATCGCACCATTTCTTGGGATGATTAGGAGAGTGCACGCAAATTGTTGCGGAGGCGGTCTGCGTCGCCATCGCGCAGAAGTGCCTCGACCGCAGCGTGGTTAGCCCTCCAGACTGGAACGGCGCGTACGAGTAACGTTCGCCCCTTTGCCGTCAGGGTCATGCGACGGGCGCGACCGTCCGCGGGGTCTGCCGTGACCTTGACCAGGCCTCGACGCTGCAACGCCTTGAGAACGGCCGTGAGGGTAGTCCGGTCCATTCCGAGCAGGGACGCAACGGGCGCCATGCCTGGTGGTTCCGGGCGGTTCAGAGACATCATTAGCGAGAATTGCCCGTTGGTCAGGCCGAGTGGGCGCAGCGCTTCGTCGAAGCGCCGTGCGAGCGCCCTGGCAGCTCGCTGCACATGGAGACAGAGGCAAGAGTCGCGGACTTCGAGCGTGGTCTCAAAGCCAGGCTTCGCAACGGTGGCCATAGACAAATAGTATGGATATCAACGCATCTTGCCAAGAGGTCCCGGCAATGGTAGGTTGATATCAATATATTCCCCCGGAATGTAAGGTCATCGCGCTCCGATGCGATGGTCTTAACAGGCAGGAGAAGTATGGAACGAAAAACAGTGAGGACGGGCGCATTGAACAGTATCGCTCTGGTCGTCATGTTCGCCGCGGCGTGGCCCGCGCAGGCGCAAAACGCCAAGACCGCGTATCCGGCCATGGCGCCGCTCGAACAATACCTTATGCCGGATCGCAACGAAGAGATCAAACTGGCGCGCAGCGCAGCACCGGATTCAATCTCTGGCGCGGCCGAAGTTCTGGTTCTCGCCAAAGCGGGCTATGAAACTGCCGTTCCGGGGAAGAACGGGTTCGTATGCCTGGTGGAACGGTCATGGACGGCCGGAATCAACGATCCGGACTTTTGGAATCCTAAAACGCGCGGTCCGCTCTGCCTGAATCCTGCGGCAGTGCGGACCTACCTTCCGCGCACGATCAAAAAGACCGAGTTGGTCATCGCCGGGCGGACAAAAGCGCAGATCTTCGAGGCGATCGCAGCTGCCATCGATAAGAAGGAGCTGCCGGCGCCGGAGCCCGGTGCGATGTCCTACATGCTGTCGAAGCAAGGCTATTTGGGCGACCAGGCCGGCGGACCGTGGCTTCCGCACCTGATGTTTTTCACTCCGGAAACCGATTCCAAGGCGTGGGGCGCGGATCTTCCCGGGTCGCCGATTATCACGTTTCAAAATCCGGAGGAGCGGCTGACCGTTTTTCTGATTCCCGTACGCCGCTGGTCGGATGGTACGCCCGGTCCCGCTCCGGCTGCGCAGTAGCGTTCGAGCTTGGGCGCAGGAGGGTCGTTGGAGTTTTATTTTGGCTTCTTTGCATCGCGCTGCAACAGCTTTTACCACGTATGCCCAACACCCCGGGCGAGAGCAGGAGGTCGTCGGAGTCGAGGTAATTCCGACGGCCTTCTGTTCACCTAGAGGTCACGCAGGTCCTATAATAGGTTGAGACGCGCTAGATTCAGGTTCTGTCCACGGCGCGTCAAATCAGTTGGGTGCGCCCAGCGCGTAGCGCAACACAATTTCCGTCAAGCGATATTGGTAACGCGCGTCGGTGTCGGAAATATCGGCTTCGGTCTTTTGCAGCTCGGCTTGGCTGAACTCCACGATCGAACTCAGGCCCAGGTTGTACCGGGATTGCGCCAAATCCAGCGCCAGATTCGCCTGTTCGCGCAACTGCTGGGTCACGGAAAGCCGCTCATACGCGCGATTGGCGTCCTGCCAGGCATTCCGCACGTCGCGCGCAATATTGTTTTGCAGGTCGGTGAGCCTGGCGCGCGCCACGGAAGTTTGCAGGTCCGCGGTTTTGGCGCGCGCGTCAAACAGAAACCCGTTGAACACCGGAATATTGATGTTCACGCCCACGGCGCCCCACCAGCTCGGCACATGATTGTCCCGCGCCGGCACCAGACCCGCCGTGCCCAGGGCCGTAACGTTGGGTAGCCACAGATCATGCTCGGCGCGACCAAATTTTTCCGCGGCTTGCACCTGGTCCCGCAGCGCCAGCACTTCCGGCCGTTGCGCCAGCGCTTCGCCGATCAACGGCTCGACCGCCGGTGGCGGCGCCTCGCCCGCCGTCGCCCCTTCCACCAACTGAAAATTCTGCTCATCATTGAATCCCAGCAGCGCGGAGAGAGCCGCCAGCGAAGCCTCATAATTGTTGCGCGCTTCCAGCAGCAGCAATCGCGCCCGCGCCGCGTCCACCTTCGCGAAGCTGAGGTCCAGCTCCGAACGCAGTTTCGCGTCCGTCAGCGCCTGAATTTTGTCCACGAATGTTTGCCGCGCATCCACGGTCTGCTGCGCGACGGTCACCAGCGCTTCCGTCTCCAGGGTGTTGAAGAAGGACTGGTCCACCGCGAGCACCATGTCCGCGGTGGTGGCGGTGGCGGTTTCGTCCTGCGCTTTGGCCTGCAAATTCGCGCTGGCCACCAAATTCTGGGTGCGCCCGAAATCAGTCACCAATTGACTGACGTTCGCACCGGCCGCCGCCCGCGAATAAATCGCCGAATTGGTCAGGCTGCCCGCGGCGATGCGTCCGCCGGGTTGCGCATCCACGCCAGTCACGTTGAGCGCCGCCGTGGGCAGCAACGCCGAGCGCTGTTGGCGCACGAACTGCCTCGCCACCAGCGCGTTCAGCCGCCCGATGCTGATTTGCGGATTGTTTTTCAGCGCCAGCGCCTCCGCTTGTTCGCGCGTCAGCGTGCGCACCGGTCCCACCCCGCTCGGCGCCATTTGTGCGGACATAGTTCTTTGCGGCGGCGTGGTCGATTGGGCGGAGCCGGGACTTTGCGCGTAAGCGCCAATCGGCAGCAGCCATGCCACTGCCGCAATGCATGGCGATATTGCACGCATCCTTGCACCACGCATCCGGGCAGCGAGCAGCATTGCGGCGGCTATCATTGGGTGGCCTATCATTGAGTCACCCCGGACGAAACCGGCCAGGTCCGCGGCCCTTCATGCACCAGGATATATATCGCCGGCACCAGGAATACCGTCACCGCCACCGACACGGTCAGCCCCCCGATGATCGCCCGGGCCAACGGCGCATACTGCTCGCTGCCCGCTTCCAGCCCGAGCGCCATGGGGATCATGCCGAGAATCGTCGCCAGCGAGGTCATCAGAATTGGCCGCAAGCGCACCTTGCAGCTCTCTACCACCGCCTCCCGAACACTTTTCCCCCGCTCCTGCAAGATTCCCGCGAACTCCACGATCAGAATGCTGTTGGACACCACGATGCCCGTCATCATGATCACCCCCATCAGCGACATGATGTTCAGCGAGGTGTGCGTCAGCAGCAGCACCAGCACCACGCCGGAAAGGCCGGGCGGAATGGCCGTCAAAATAATCAGCGGGTCCAGAAACGAGCGAAACTGCGCCATCAGAATCAAGTACACCAGCACTACGGAAAGCAGCAGCCCGATGGCAAACCGCGTAAACGATTCGTGCATCCCCACCACCGCCCCGCGCACCGTAATCCGCGCATTGTGCGGAAGTTTTATTTGCTTGATCAGGCGCTCTGTTTCCTTGTTGACTCCCGACAGATCCTCCGTCTTCGGCATCACGTAAATGTCAATCACCCGCCGCAGTTGCTGGTGGTCCACTTCCGTGGGCGTATTGATCGGCTCGATCTTGGCCACGGACTGTAGCGGGGTGTACGACGCCGAATTCATGGCGCGTAGGGGAATATTCTTAAAGTCGGACATCGTCATGTTGCCGATCTGTTTGTTCGAGTACTGCACCGTCAGCATGTAGTTGTTGCCGGTGTGCGGATCGATCCAGTAGCTCGGCGCGATCACCCCGTCGGAAGTCAGCGCGGTAATCACGTTATCCACCACCTCCTTCGGCGTAATGCCGAGCTGGCTGGCCTGCTCGCGGTTGATGTTCAGCTCCAGGCCCGGGTAGTCGAGGCTTTGCGGGATCAGCACGTCGCTCACGTAGTGCGAAATTTTGAGCTGCTGCGCCAGGTCTTTGGCGATTTTGTACGATTCGTCCATGTTGTTATCGCTGATCTGAATATCCAGCGGCGCGGGCAAGCCTTGGTTGACCACGGAATCCACCAGCCCGCCGGCCTGAAAGTACGCGCTCATCTGTGGCAAGTCCCGCGCCAGCTTGCGCCGCACGCGCTCCATGTACGCGTAGCTGCCAATTTTGTGCTTTTCCTTCAGGCTCACCTGGACGAAGGCGGTATCCATCCCCGAGTTGCTCGTATAAATCGAGGAAAGATCCGGCGTGATTCCGATGTTGGAGACGATCATGTCCAGATCCTTCGCGGAGACTTCATCCTTGATGACCTGCTCGACCTGCGCCACGTCTTTGTCCGTTACCTCAAGGCGCGTCCCCGTCGGCGCTTTCAGATTGATTACGAATTGCCCGGGATCCGTGCGCGGGAAATACGATAAGCCCAGAAATGGGAACAGCGCCACGAACACCACCAAAATTCCCGCGGCGATGATACCCACGGTGCGCAGCGGTGCAACCAACGCGCGCTGTACCCAGCGGTCGTAGTGCACCAGCAACGATTGAAACGCGGCGTTGAATTTTTCAACGATGCGCGCGAAAAAGCCTGGGTGTTTTTGCACGGGTTGCCGTTCGTGCGACTCGCGCTCGTGCGCCGTCGCAGACTCAGCCGTCGCGTGCTGCTGGTGCGGTTTAAGGCGAATGAAATACGCGCAGTACAGCGGCACCACGGTCATCGCAAAAATATACGAAGCAAAAATGGAGATCACCACGCCGAGCGCCAGGTCGGCGAAGAGATACCGGCTCACGCCGTAAAACAGCGTCACAGGAAAGAAAACGATCGATGTGGTGGACGTCGCCGCCAACACCGCCAGCGAAACTTCCATGCCGCCCTGTTCCGCAGCCTCGCGCGGGGCCACGCCCATCTCCATGAAGCGGAAAATATTTTCCAGCACGACCACCGAATCGTCGATCAGCCGCGAAAAGGCCAGCGCCAGCCCGCCCAGCAGCATGGTGTTGATCGATCCGCCCATTCCACTCATGACCAAAAAACACATCAACGCGGAAAGCGGAATGGAGAGCAGCACGGCAAAAGTGGCGCGCGGGCTGCCGAGAAACAGCAGAATCATGATCGCCGTCAGCACCAGCCCGATGCCGCCCTCCTTGATCAGGTTCTTGATGGCCAGTTTTACGAAGACGGATTGGTCGAACACCACCTCCGTACGCAACACCGCCGGCACATCCACTAAATGCTGGATCGCGGCTTTCACGCCGTTCACGATGGCGATGGTGTTGCTCCCCCCGCCCTGCTTCAGTACCGGGATGTACACCGAATGCTGCCCGTCGATGCGCACGATGTTGGTCTGGATCGCCCCGGCGTCTTCCGCGTGTCCGATGTCGCCCACGAACACGGAGCCCAGGCCCACGGTCTTCAGCGGGATCTGATTGATCTCGTCGGCGGTCGGCAGTTGGCTGTTCGCGTAAATGTTGTAGTCGCGGTCGCCGATGCGCACATCGCCCGCGGGCAAAATCAAATTGGAATCGTTCACCGAATGGACCACGTCCATCAGGCTCAGTTGGTGCGCTTCGAGTTTCACCGGGTCCACAAACACCTGAATCTGCCGATAGGTGCCACCGAAAGGCTGTGGCACGGAAGAGCCGGGAACGTTGGCCACCTGGTTGCGCACCGCGAATTGCGCCAGATCCTTCAGTTGTGTTTCGTTCAGTCCCTGCCCTTTTAGCGTAATCAGGCAGACTGGCAGGCTCGAGGAGTCGAATTTCAGCACCACCGGCGGCAGCGTCCCGGGCGGCAGACGGCGCAGATCGGCCAGGGCCAGGTTGGAAATGTTGCTGAGCGCCGAATTTCCATCGGTGCCCGGCTGAAAATAAATCTTGATCAGGCTCACGCCGGTCAGCGAACGGGATTCGATGTGTTCGATGTTGCTGCCTAAGGTAAAAAATCGCTCGAAAGTGTCGGTAATGTCCGCTTCGATCTGTTGCGGCGGCATGCCGGAATAAAACGTGGCCACCACCACTACGGGAATCTTGATTTCCGGGAAAAGGTCCACCGGCATGCGCGCCACGGTGGTGATGCCCACCACGGCCACCACCAGGCACAGCATCAAAATGAAGAACGGATACGCGAGCGCAAACTTAGGCATCCGAGCGCTCCCGATACATCGCAGACGTCGACGGGCCAACTTCCTTCGGCACTACCTTCTGCCCGGGCCGCACATCGCCGCGGGCGCCAAGAATGACGCGCTCGCCCTCGGCGAGCCCCGTCAGCACCACCACGCGCGAATCGCCTTCGTGCCCCAGCGCAACGTGCCGCCGTTCCACTTCGTTCTGCGCGTTCAACACCAGCACGCTGGCGCTCTTTCCGTCGCCCTTGTCGGAACTGCTATCGTTGCCCTCGTGTTGTACCGCTTCCAGGGGAATCGTTAGCACGTTGTGTTGCTCGTTGTAGGTAATCGTCGCTTCCGCATACATGCCGGGCAGCAAGTGATTGTCCGCGTTCTGGAAGTCCACTTCCGTTTCCATGGTGCGCGTCTGCTCGTTCAGCGCGTCGGCGAAGCGCGCCACCTTCCCGGTAATATCCTGATTCAGCGCTTGCACGTGTACCGTCATCGGCTGGCCCACGCGGATCTGCGAGGATACGGACTCGGGAATCGGCAACACTAGCCGCAACACCGAATACTGCGCCAGCCGTACCACCGGAATGGCTTGCGTGCTCTCGGAAGTCCCCGCTGCCACCAGCGTGCCGGTATCCGCCGAGCGCACCGTAACCACGCCGTCAAACGGCGCCACAATGCGCGTGTAAGCAGACATGGCGTTGGCCTGCTTTTCGCCGGCCTGTGCCACCTGGAATTGCTGCTGCGCTGCGGAAAGCGAAGCCTC
>Ga0181537_10001124_pt1 | contig 24923 bp, 16 predicted proteins | sample PEATcosm2014_Bin_39_FD_119765 | JGI IMG/M metagenome (GOLD analysis project Ga0181537, IMG submission 119765) | Peatland microbial communities from MTU Mesocosm Facility, Houghton, MI, USA - PEATcosm2014_Bin23_10_metaG | ecosystem: Environmental > Terrestrial > Soil > Wetlands > Peat | place...
CGCGGCGAGGTCTCCCGATATTTCAAGGATCGGCTGAAGGGCTCCTCCGCCAACCGGATTCGCATAATCGTCTGTTTGATGGACTCCGCAGACACATTCGTCGTCGGCGTCGCAAAAAACAAGATGAACTGACCATCCGGCGTATACACTCCTCCCGAATAGTCCTCCGCGCCGGTGACAAGAGGATCCGCCTTTTCTTCGCCGAGCTTTTGTATGTAAAGCTGTAGCCTGCCTGATCTGTTTGAAGAGAGAATCAGGCCTTTACTGTCCGTCTGCCATTTGGCGAAATTTTGACTTCCGGAATGTGTCAGTTGAAAAGGTTCTCCAGAGAGTTCGTTATTCTTGCTCAATTTGGCCAGCACCGCACCCGACCAGATATGATTTTTGAAGACGGCGAGGCGCTTCCCGTCCCTGCTTAAGCCGACTAGTGCGACGTAAGAACCATCCGAGTGGGACAACTGGACTGGATCACCGGCGCGATGGCCGGTGCTCGGGTCAATCGGTAAGTACCAGAGATTGTAGGCGTCCGTGGCACCGATTTGAGCAAGGGTCGGGAACGCCCGAAGGCCCTTAACCGCGTCCAGCGTGCAACTGGGCCGTTCCGGTGCGGCCAGAGGGCACTATTGGAATACAATTAAGTGCGGATTCGTCCCAACAGATGAGTTTCGATCCTCAATTCGAGATAACGAATTCGATCACGTCAGAGTTGACGAGGATCGAACGGGCGCGTGGTTTTCTAGATGCGGCCAGACTTTCCGAGGACTGGATTGCCGGTATGCAGAAACGCGCCCTTGTCCTTGAGGCGCACTATACGACGCATATCGAAGGCACTCAGCTTACGCTTGAACAATCGGAACGCATTCTCGCAGGCCAGAAAGTCCGAGGGACGAGACCGGATGATGCGCAAGAGCTCCTCAACTACAAAAAGGCGTTTGAATTGGTTTCAGGTTACTTGGAGAGCGGCGAGCCAATCACGGAGGCGCTGATACGGCAGATTCACAAACGTCTGGTTCAAGGCGTGCGTGGAAACAAGGCGTCACCGGGAGAGTATCGCAAGATTCAAAACTACATCGTCAACTCGCGAACAGGGGAGAAGACATATACGCCACCGCCACCGCTCGAAGTTCCACAGATGATGACTGAGTTTGTCTCCTGGCTTCGAAAGGACACAGAAATTCATCCGGTCATCATGGCCGGCATCGCGCAGTTTCAACTCGTTCATATTCATCCCTTTGTTGACGGCAACGGACGTTCAGCGCGCTTGCTTTCGACTCTTTGCCTCTACAAAACAGGTTACGATTTCAAGCGACTCTTCACGATCAGCGAGTATTACGACCGCGACCGGCCCGCATATTACAAAGCGCTGCAGAACGTCCGCGAGCATGAAATGAACATGACTGGCTGGCTGGAGTACTTCACAGAAGGCCTGGGCGCGCAGATGCGAGACGTTCAAATGACTGCTGAGCACGTCATGCGCAAGGACGTGGTTCTGGTGAGAGCGCGGAAGAATGGATTGAAAGAGCGGCCCGTCGCGATTCTCGGTTATCTGCTGAGCACAGGTAAAGCGACAGTAGCAGAATGCGAAGAGGACCTGAAGATGAACAGAAGAACGCTTCAGCGCGATCTCAAACTGTTGGTTGAAAAAGGCCTCGTCCGCGAGGTCGGAACAGGTCCCACTGACCCCACCAAATACTACCAGCCGCTACTGTGACGAGCTGTGACAGATTGCTGTGACAAGCTGTGACAACTGAATGGGCCAAGGGGCTTGGAGTGCGGTCGTTATGCTACACCACCTTTTTTCCGAGGCCGTTGGGCGATGTAAGGTGTCGTGAAAAGCATGACGTGATAGAAAGCTTTAAGTCTGTCATACATACAGGGCCGCTGAAGGGCGACAAGCCCAAGGAAGCACTGATTCCACGATTGCGAAACGACTACAGTTGTCATGGCCAGACATCTGTAAATAGAGCAGATTTGATCGACCTGCCGGCAATGTCCCATATCGAAACACAGGCCCACCTCAGGCAGCAGGAACGGGAGCCCAGTAAAGCAAATGGAAATCGATCCTCACCATCTGCCATCGGAAGTGAGCCTTCTGCAGCAGATCGTGCTGCAGGTGCTGCAAGCGGTGGAGGATAAGGACCAGCTCCTGGCGCGCTTAATGTCATTCGCGACTCGCCATCACTCGCGCCCTGCGCGCTGTGGCGAGCCCACCAGGCCACCAGTTCCAATCGCCTGCAATGCGAAGGAGCGCCGGACCGATCACAATGCGAACGAGTGTCGCGTCAATCAACACGGCGATCGCCAACGTAAATCCGATCATCTTGACCACTAGGAAATCCCCGAAGGTGAAGGCCGCAAATACCACGATCATAATCGCGGCGGCGCTCGTAATCAGGCCTGCGGTTCTAGCCAAACCCTCCGGGATCGCATCCATTTCACTCAGGCCGCTCCTTCTGGCTTCGAGAACGCGTGCGACCAGAAATACCTCGTAATCCATGCTTAATCCGAAGACGATGGCAAAGGCGACGATCGGGACAAGGGGAAACACGCTACCCGTTCCCCCGGAAACTCCCAGGAACTTGCTTCCGTGTCCATCTTGGATAACGAGAACCAATGCTCCGAAGGCCGCAGCGACCGAGAACAGGTTGAGTGCGATGGCCTTCACGGCAGCGAAGACCGATCGGAAACCGCACAGCAAAGCAAAGAGCGTCCCCCCCACTACCAGCGCCATTACAGACGGAAATCGCTCTCTGATAATCGTTTCATAATCGGCGTTGAGTGCCGGTATGCCGCCAACTAGAAGGGTTGCGGTGGGCACCCCGGTGAGAGTTGGCGCGCCGGTCTTACGCAGCTCACGCACCCAGTTGACCTGGTCCCGCAGGGAGACCGAACTCGCGGGTAATACCTCCAGCAGTGCCGCTCGTCCGTCACTACTCAGGAACGATCGACGCGTCTCCCGCGAGAGATCAGGGAGGGAGGACCGCTTGCTCTCTGCGAGCGTAGTGATAGAAATCACGCGATCACAGCGAGGGTCGGTCGCGAGGCGCTTGCTCAGACGAACCAGCGCATTCCACCCCGCGTCGGTTTGCGCGATGGAATCCGTTGGAAGTTCGACGATAACGCGCAACGATTCAACAACGCCGCCCCGATCCATCCGCTCAAGGGTGTGCAGCGCGTGGACTGATTCCGCCGCCTGCGGAAGCCAATCCCCTCGGGGGAGGCTGGTATCCAGTCGTCTGACCTGCCACGCGAGCAGAAGCAAAGGAGCGCCCGCCAAAAAGAGGGCAAGCCAGGGATGCGCGACAATCACCTTTCCCCATTGCCGCCAGCGATTTCCCGTACGTGCGGCCCGATGCGCATCCAACTTTGGCGTAAAGGGCAATCGGCCAAGATCAATCCGCGGACCGAGCAACACAAGCGCCGCCGGAACGAGGGTATTTGTAAGTAACACGCTCATTCCAGTGACCAGGAATCCCGCGACACCGATGGAACGGATTTCGCTGATCGGAACCGTCAAGAGGGCTAGAAATCCGATGGCTACCGTCGAGGCTGAAATCAAGAGCGTGCGACCTGCCTGACGTGCCGCGATCAACCCGGCGGAGGGTCCGTTGTTCCCGGCGGCAATCGCTTCCCGGAAACGGCTGATCATGAGGAGCGCGTAGTCGATTCCCAGGCCCAGGCCAAGCATGGTGGCCAAATTCTGAACTAGAATGGACAAGTGCCAGCGTTGAGCCAGAAATCCCGTAATCGCCAGAGTGGTCGCGATGGCAAGCTGGCCAACCGCCAACGGAATCAGGGCGGCGACCAGGCTTCCAAAAGCCACCAGCAGAAGCGCGAGGGTCGCGGGGATCACCAGGCTTTCGCCGCGATGCACGTCGGCGGCGCTCGCTTTCCGAATATCGAAATTCAGTGGAATCTCGCCTGTGAGTTCGAGCTTCACCGCGGGATAACGGCCATGCAGTTGATTTTCAAGGGAGCTTGCCAGCTGGTGAAGCTCCGGAACAAGCGACTCGACTGGACCGCCGGTCGACGTGAGTCCCACCAGTACAAAAGTTCCCCCTCCCCGGCCCAGAAAAATCGGATCGCGCAACTCGAGATAGGACACCACTCCTGAAACGCCGGGTCGCTCTCTCAGTCCTGCCACGATGGTTTCTAATGCTTGCCCGCCTTCCTCCGAATCGGCTGGCGGGACTCCCTCGATCACCAGGACAACGCGGTCCACAAACGGCGACCGAAAACGACTGGCCAGCTCCTCCCGGACAGTTTCCGCCTGGCTGCCTTCGACACGCGTTGCTGTCTCCAGGCGGCGCTCCGCGTGAAAAGAGAATGGAAGAAGTGCGATGGTTGCTGCGAGGACGATCCCTGACATCCAAAGCCGGCGCACGTTCATAGCTGTAATATGTCATATCAGACGAAATCGTCGTCACCAAAACTGTGCGATGGCGCCTAAGAACCACACGGGCGAAAGAGGTACTCCATTCGAATGAGTTCGTACGTTTGCGCTTAGGTTCGCCGAGTTTACACTTGCGCAGGACTCACGTACGGACCTATCTGAATCTGCTAAACTTCGCCCCATGGAAATAGGAGGAACCATTCGTATCTTATTTTTGCTCGGACTGCTTGCCGCTGTACAACCTGAAGTAGCGGACCCGCGCCTTGGCTCCTGGACGCTCGTCTCTGCGCAGTCTAGTCTGGATCCGCCGAATCGGCTCTCGATAACACCTCTGCATGAAGAGGTGCATATAGTCATGTCCGGCGAAACTCATCTCGATTTCACAGCAAATCGAAACGGACACCAATCGTCCGCACCAGGCAATCTTGCGTTCAATCAAATTGAGATGCGCAGGATCGATAAGAGGCAGGCGGAGGTCAAGGAGAAAAAGGATGGAGCTGTTGTGGCGACGATTCGTGAAAAAATTTCGAATGATGGGAACGAGCTAACGGCCACGACAGCGACCGGCGGCCACGCCGATCAGATCACCGTGTGGACGCGAAGCGGAGGTACGAAGGTCGCCAACGACCTCTTCGCGGGCGAATGGACACAAGATCTCAGCAAGACTCGTTTGCGGCAAGGTTTGGTGCTTAAAATCGAGACGGACGGAAGCGGGGGGATCCGTTTTCTGGGTGACTTCAGCTATAACGCCCGTTTTGACGGAAAGCAATACGATTTGAAGAACTCGCGCAACGACACCGTGACGCTTGAACTAGTGGATCCTCATACGGTGGATGCGAGTTACCGGCGGGACGATCAAATCACGCAAAAAGACAGGTGGGTGATTTCCGCGGACGGGCAGCAGATGACACTATCCACCACCGGCACGTTGGAAACGGGTCAGCGGCTAGCGGAGAAACTCTTGTTTAAGAGGCAGTAGCGGATATTGCATCTTTCCAGTCCGCCAGCCTATCGCTCGGTGACACCACGTTGACCTCACGAGCCGCCACGGAAATGATTCCCTTGCGATACATGAATTTCAGAATGCCGTTAACCGTATCTTCTAAAGACGGATCGGCTTTGCCCCACACGGAGGCATCGCGGGCCTTTTGATAGGAAGAGCTGTCGTAGCGTTTGAACTCCATCGCCGAGATGTTGTCGACAGAGCCCACCAAAAAATCCAGAAGCGGAAAGAGCAGATCTTCTTTCCGGCATCTGCGGATCAGCTCGGGAACGAAGTCGGGAAGCCTGAATATTTCAAATTGCCGGCCAATCGCTTTGGTAATAAGCCCGGTGATGTCCATCATGTTGGAGTAATCGTCCCGCGTGACATGGTAAGTCTTATTCGCTGTACCGGGAGTGCTAGAGATTGCAACGATGTTGTTCGCCACAATGTCCGCCGGAACAAAGCTAACCTGGTTGAGAGTATCAACGCCAATGCCGTGATTCACCATGAAGGCAACTAAGCGGACGGCGATATCGAAGTTGTTGCCTCCGCCCGTGACGGAAGGACTAACGAGGGCAGGCCGGAAAATCCGCGCGGAAAGCCCCCGGTTGCGTGCGTCGACAACCACCTGTTCCGCTACCCATTTCGATTGGCTGTACCCAAAATCGAGGAGCTCCATATTCTCGTTCAGGTCGGTCTCATGCAGAACCGATTTCACCGCCCAGCCAAACACGAAGGTCGTCGAGACATAATTGAATTCTTTGGGCCTTCCCTCGAACGCCAGTCTTACGACCTCATTGGTTCCCAGCACGTTCGCGTCACGCATCAGGTCGTAGTTGAATAGGTAGTTCACGGTGGCACCGTTGTGGAAGACCGTGTCGATTTCACTCGAGAGGAAATCCCACTCGCCCTTCGTCAGGCCCAGCTTTGGCTGCCCTAGGTCTCCGCAGACCGGGATCACCCGAGCTTCGAACATCTCCATCAAGCTCATCTCGCAGGGTCCGATTGACTCCATCGCGTCCCTCAGTCTTTGCTTACCTTGCATTTCGTCGGAAGATCTGACGAGAACATAGATCTTCGCCCGTGATTGTTCCAGCAAGCTTTTCATGAGGAATGGCCCAATGAAGCCGGTCCCGCCAGTGAGCAGCACCTGATTCGGAACCGGTGTCTCCGGCACGGGTAAAGGCGCTGAAGGCTCGAAGATGAGCTTCCTGTCGTTGCTCATCAACTGTTTCTCAGCGGCGCACTGCTCTTCACGGAAAGCCGCAAGGGAATGACGCAGATGAGCCAGCGCCTCTTCGGGAGCGTGCTTCAACTGTTCGGCTAGTCCAAACAGCTCGGCCACGGCGACACGCTGAATCACGCCAATATCTACCTGCCTCGCCAGCAACTCGGCGCCTTTATCTTTGAGGAGTTCCTTGAGCTCGTGAACGAACACGACAAGATCCAGGGAATCCAGCCCGGCTTCGATGAGGTTGTACGATTCCTTACCTGTCAGGTTGTACTTGGCTTTCAATTCTGCGAAAGAGGAATGCATGTCGGGATCGCACAGGGAGGTTCCGGCGTCCTTCTCCCGCGAAAAGTCCGAAAGAACGGTGAACTGACCTCGCTGCCACATCTGCCTGGTCTTATGGCGCATAATTTTTCCCGAACTCGTTCTCGGGATCGCACGCGGCGCAATGATCGAAATCACCGCCACTTCCACGTTGAGATAATTTCGGACCGCGGCGGCAATCTTTCGCGCGTCGGGAAGGGCTCTTGGGTTTTTGGCTTCGGCGACGATTGCCAGCGCAGGTTCGCTGTCTTCCTGAATCTGGAACGCGGCGACGCAGTTGTGCCGGATCTGACCGCATGATTTCTCCACGACGTTCTCAATGTCGTGCGGGTAATAGTTTTGCCCGCGCAGAATAATCATGTCCTTGATGCGGCCGCAGACGTAGAGTTCGCCGCCGTGGAAGAATCCTATGTCGCCGGTCCGCAGGTAACCGTCTTCATAAGGAGAATCGTCCACAAGCCGCGCGCGAAACTGCTTCAGAGTTAATTCGGGATTATTCCAGTAACCACGGCACTTGCCGCTTCCGGCGACCCAGATTTCGCCGGTGCGCTCTGGCTTAAGAGGGAAATGCCCTTCCGGATCCACAATCTTAACGTCGAGACCCGGCAGCGGCGTTCCACAACTGACAATCTGCATAGCCCCGTCGATTTCAGAGATCTCGGTAGTCATGCGTGCCGTTCCCAGAGAGAGGGCACGTTTGTTGACGGAAACGATGTTGCGACCACCCAGTGAGACCGCCAGAGTATTCTCAGCCAGCCCGTAGGCGACATAGAAACTCTCGGACTTCAGTCCATAGGACTGAAACGCTTCCAGAAAACGTCTGTACGTATCCGCCTTTACCGGTTCCGCTGCACACATCAAAACGCGAAGCGAACTGAGGTCGCAAGCTTTCAGGCTCTCCTTGGAAAGCCTCCCGGCGCGCAGGCAATAGTCGTAAGCGAAGTTGGGCGCTGCGGTCGCGGTGGCGCGGTAGGCCGTCATCGCGTCGAACCACAGGATCGGCCGCTGAATGAAGTCCGTGGAAGAGAAACCGTACGTCGTGCCACCTTTCAGTGCTGGATATAGGTAGCACCCGATCAGTCCCATATCGTGGTACTGCGGAAGCCACGAAACGACGACCGGCGCGGAATGGTCGATCACCAGCGGACACGTATTCAGAATGTTTTCGTGCGTCACGATCACGCCCTTGGGCTCCATCGTCGAACCCGACGTGTACTGGAGAAAGAGAATCTTCGAAGGAACGGCAGCTGGTTGATCCGCAGTGGCGTTCACGAAATCTTCCGTGGCGATCCACGGCAAACCGGAAATGTAATCTACGTCAATGCCGCACGCCGAGACTCCACTTCTGGCCAGGTTCGTCTTGAGGGATGCCTGGTAGTCTCTGCTCGTTAAGATCCCAGCCGCCTGGCAATCCTTTGCGATGTGTACCATCTTGTATAATGCGCTCTGGAAGCCACGCGAACTGGGGGGATACACCGGCACGGGGATCAATCCGGCGCGCACGCAGCCAAAGAATGCGCAGATCATTTCGAGCCCCGGCGGGTAGGCAAGCAGCAGCCGGTCGCCCGCCGCGAAACGACTCTCTTGCCACAGATATCCGGCGATCGCGTCCACTCGGTGGAGAAACGACGCATAGGTGTAGCTTTCGATCGGATCGCCGTTTACATCAAGGTACGAATAAAGCAGTTTGTCCGGTTGCTCATCTGCCAGCCTATCCAAGTGGCCTAAAATTGACGCCGCCATCAATCAGCGATCCTCCAATGTTGAATAGAACGCAAGCCAGTAAACGAAACATCTCTCCCCAGCAAGCGAGGTGATCGGCGATTGAGTTTGAAAGTCCAGTCCTCAAATGTAGACCGACGGTGAGAACGTTCGCTTACTTTTTTCTCGGCATAAGCGCCGCTCGACGCTGTGGGGAACGCATGTTTTCCTTTTTGGCGCACAAGGGCGCGAACGGAAATCGCGGAACTCCACCGACCTTCCATGGTCCCTTGCAGGAAACCCGTTTCGTTATGGTTCATCGAGGGTCATATAATAACAAAGCGCTTGGGACAATGCGATGCGTTCGTCGCTTCCATTGTTCACCCGCTGCAACTAAGCATCATCCCTTCCGAATCTCCTTGATTGTCTTTACGGGCCCGCATTAAAATTGTGCCGCGCGGCCATCGGCACAGCACGAATTTCGCTGGGGGTCAGCACCCCGGACGCGGCGTATGGAACGCGTCGGGCCCGATTAGCATGACCGCGGAGGCGCCGGTGTCGTTCGAATCCGAAGTGTTGATCACTCAAGGTCCGGAGACTCCGGATCTTGTACCATCGGAATCCTCAGCGGCGTCGATTTCCGAACCCGCCGGTGCATCTTCCTTTCCGAAAGTCTTGCGTCGACGCCTGGATAGTTTTTTTGCCGACCAGAACATTTCTCACAAAGCGGACCGTGTCATGTGGGTCAAGATCGCTGTGGGCCTGGCAGTCCTCGTAGGCGCCTGGATTGCTCTCTATGCTCTGCGGCCCCATTCATGGAAGTTTGTGGCCCTCTACCTTTTAGGCGGCCTGGCGCAGACATTCCTTTTGCTGAACATCGCTCATGACAGCAATCACAACGCAATCTCGTCCCGGCCGCGTGTCAACAAAACCCTGAACTATGTCTTCGATTTGTGCGGAATCAGCTCATACATGTGGCGTATCCTCCATCATCGGGGCCATCACTCCTGCATCAATCTCCACGGCGAAGATGATGCGCTTTCGGGACGTGGCATTTTTCGCTTTACTCCCTACGAACCCCGCGCGCCGTGGCACCGCTTCCAGCACATCTATGCGCTGTTTCTTTATGCAATGTTCTCTCTCGACTATGTGTTCTTTAGGGACTTCGAGAGCTTTTTCTTCCCTTCCCACGATTACCTGAAACGCGCCAATCATCCTCTGCGCGAATATGCCATTCTGATCGCCGGCAAGGCCTTCTACCTCACTTACATGCTTGTCTTGCCGGTGATGGTGCTGGGGAAATCACTTCTGCTGGTCGGCGGGGCGTTCCTCCTGGTCCATTTGTTCGTCGGTTTAGCCGTAACGCTTGTATTTCAGACGACGCACACCATCGACAGCACCTACTTCCCCACGAACCGTAGTGAGTTTGACAACGGCGTATATCATATCTTCGCGACGACGGCCGATTATGCGACGGAAAACCCGCTGGTCGGTTGGCTCGCCGGCGGGCTCAATCATCACATCGTCCACCATCTGTGCCCTTTCGTGTGTCATACCCACTATGCTCCGCTGACCAGGATAGTGAAGGAGACCGCCAAAGAGTTTGGGGTTTCTTATCGGCAGCACCCCACCATGGCTCAGGCAATCCGGCATCATCTGATACTCTTGAGGCAACTGGGGAACGAAAACTGATTCTGAGCATTTTATTTTCTACCTATGGCCCCGCTACGACTTCCTACGAGTGACATGAAATCACCTGCGGTTCGAAGCAAGTATCAGGACGGCTGGGTATGACCTCATTCACCCCTGTCCCCGTTGTTTCCCGATTTCGCTGCTTTGCCGATTCTCGCGCAATGTTCCGCAACCCCGTGCAGATTTTGTCCAGGTACAACGAAATCTTCGGCGACACATTCCGGTTCTATTTGGGTGGTCTCAAGGAGGCGATCGTTACGATCGATCCCGCTGTCATTCAGCACGTGTTAAAGACCAATGCGGAGAACTACCAAAAATCCGAAATTCAAGTAAAGCGGATGGGCCACTTCCTGGGGAAAGGTCTTCTCACGACCCACGGAGGGGCCTGGCGTACGCAGCGGCGTCTCATCCAAAAAGGCTTCGATCGAACGCAACTCGAAGCGCTGTCCTCAATCATGCAAGACTCCCTCGCCGAATCACTGCGGGATTTCGACAGACAGGCCCGTAGCGGCCCCGTCGATATCTACCCCCAGCTGATGAAAATTACCTTCGCGATGGTCGCCCGATCGCTATTTGGCGCACGGTTGAAGGACGAAGACATTGATCTTGTCAGCCACACCATCTGCACCGTCCAGGAATTCATTGTTCGCCAAACCCTTCAGCCCTATCTGAATCCCTGGTTCGCCCTCTCGGGGGAACTGCGCAGGCACGAAGACATGCGCACCCGAGCGGACGCTATTCTGCTCGAATACATCAAGAAGCGCCGCAACGAACCGCCCGGGCACGATCTGCTGCAGACTTTGATGGATGCGCGCTACAGCGATGGCGAAGGCATGAGCGATGAGCTCATCCTGAGCGAAAGTATGCAACTTCTGGTCGCCGGCCATGAAACATCATCGAATGCGCTATCGTGGCTTCTTTATCTTTTGAGCTCGCGTCCGGATTGTCTCGACAGGGTGAGGCAGGAATTTGATTCCGTGCTCGGCGAAGCGCCTCTGAGCTACGCCGACGTTCCAAAATTCGAATTTACGACTCAGGTCATTCAGGAGGGGCTCCGCCTCTACCCGCCGTTTTGGATGATCGACCGCATGGCTGTTGCCGACGACCGCGTAGGCGATCTCGCCATACCCCGCGGATCGACGGTCATTGTGTATGTGTACGGTGCGCACCATGCTCCGCGCTACTGGCAGGACCCGGAGAATTTCGATACCCAGCGTTTCACCAAAGCGAACGAGAAGTTGCGCACGCCCTTTACCTTCCTCCCCTTCGGGGGTGGACCGCGAGGCTGTATCGGTGGAAATTACGCGATGCTGCAGATCCTCATGATTTTGAGCGATCTGCTCAGAAAATACGATTTTCAGCTGGCTCCGGGCCAACTCATCGAAGCTCGTCCGATGATCATCCTGCGGCCGAAGCTCGGAATCCGCATGACCTTCACTAATACCATCGCGTCGGCCCCGTGCATCGCCTAAGACGCGATCCAGTCGGAAACGAACTTGAGTTGTAATGCGTGAAACATTGAGACAGAAGCCTCTCTTCGAAGGTTGCGCTCGATACGTTCCTCGATGCACCCGGCTGTGTAAGTCCTGCAGTCGTTCGCTCAGGCCGGTCTCGTATTCCTGCGACGTGACTCCGTCAACTCCGGGAGCTGCATCTCGCTTCAAGGCGTAGAAGCTGCTCTCCAGCAGTAAGACGGATACCTGGTGAAGTAGCGCCGTGAACTGTAACCGCTTGTCCCTCTTTGCTGCTTCCCGCACACTGTGCAGGCCGCTCAACGCGTCACCCCAGCTCTGTGTCTGAGACGCGGTCGTCTGTTCGGTGTTCTCCTCAGCCGGTCGTCTTCCTCCATGCCCTTCGTCAGCGGGTTCCCGCTTTTGTTCAGGCACTTCGTCGTACTTCACGACCGTCCGACTTCCCATCAAAGTGCATGTTGGACTTCTGGATCATGTCCTTCTCCAACCGGCCCGCGCACAACTGCGTGTCGGGCGTTGACGGGACCTCCCGGTTCTCGCGCGAGAAGTTTCCATGCATGCCAGGGGTCTTCGACCGCGCAGAGCCCGATGATTTATAACATGATTAAGTATAACAATGTCATCAAGAATGCGACGCTTCCCGACGCCCGTCGCATATGGATAATTCAGGGCATTCTGATGCGTGCCACACCCCAGTCAGGCGTTTCCGCCTCGCTGCATTAGGCTAATGACACCCACGCACGCAGCGGAATTGTTCTGGCGTTTTGTGGTAAGGCAAGAGAAAGCGCCGTTAGTTTGCGCCACCGCTCGTGGTCGGGTCCGCCCTGAGGGTGTGAGATTGCGTCGGCATGACACCTCGGAACTGAGCACGAACGCGCCGGCGACAATGGCTCATCGATCAAGCGCGAGACGGAACCCGAGGTCGTCGACGCGATTTGTAAGATCGAACCTGAGGCGGGCGGAGACACGCAAGTTGGTTGAATCGAAACGCCACGAGCCGCCACGGATCACATTCCAATGACAGGGGGCGGTTTCGCCGGTCTGCCACGCCGAGCCCTTCGCCGGAGCGCCATCGTAATTGCCGCTCCAACAATCTCGCGTCCATTGCGACACATTGCCGCTCATATCGTAAAGTCCCCACCCATTCGGGGGAAACGAGCCGACCTCGGTCGTCGACGTGTGGTTGTTATTGGCACGACGGTCGTCGAATTCGCCACCCCAGTAATACGGCGTGGTCGTACCGGCCCGCGCCGCGTATTCCCATTCCGCTTCCGAAGGCAACCGGAACCGCCTGCCGGTCCTATGGTTCAACCATTCGATGTACATTTGCGCGTCCTCAGCGCTCACGTTGATCACTGGGTGCTTGCCGCGCCCCCACCCCCGATCGTTTGGTAGCGGGCGATCCGTCGCATGCGCGTAGGCGTCGTACTGCTCGAACGTCACGTCATATGCCGCCAGCCAAAAGCGCTTGACGCTCACTCGATGCACGGGCTTCTCGGAGACGGATCCACTTCCATCCAGATCCCCCATTCGAAAAACACCGCTCGGAATATCAAGCATCGACCCTACCAAGGCGTTTATGTCCGGGGCGTGGCTCGGATGAATCGGCGATTGCGGCGAATTGTTCGGTGCTAGCTGCGCCGTCGCCGGCGGTATTTGTGCAGGCAACGCAGCAAGTGACCAGATCAGACACGGCGTTAAGCGGACCAGCATGGATGGCATAGTCAACGACCCTCAAACCGTTACCCCTTGGCGGCTATCAAACCTTAGTCGTCCCAACGTCTCGAGCCAGCGCCGCGCTCGTTGGGATCGGCCATCGAGCGGCATTCGGCGAGGGACTCTCCCCGGCGCAGCTGCTGCCCTCTTCCCGCGAATCAGCTCGATGCTCGATAGGTCCGATGCGCCGTGCGGTGAAATACGCCGAGCGGCTCGACTCGCAATCCGGCAGCGCCACATGCCAAATATTGCGCATACCGCGCATCCGCAGCGGCGATAAATTTCGAGGTATCCTGCCACCATTGCGCCGCGACGTCTTTCGAATACCCGAAGGTCGCCCATGGCGCGTGCGCGATGAGAGCGTCCCAGAGAGCTTTTAATTCCGAGGGTGGAAGTTCCGTCACCATCGAATGATGGTCCCGGCAGAAGATCACTAGGGTATAGTCGGTTCCCCAATATAAAGTATTCGTCTTGTACCTCGTCTCCACCTTGTAGACCCACACTATATTGCTCAGCGAACAAAGCCAGATCGAGAACAATTTCTTCCGAATCAACCACGATCGCGTGAGGAGTACCTTCCGGCCGAACTCCCTGGCCCCGGCTTGCAGCTCCCAGTCGAGCTGAAACGCCAAGGAATCGGGGCCACTGCCCTCGTACGATGATAGTTGCCGCCAAGCAGGGCTCGTCTGAAAGCGAATACAACGAAGAATACCCTTCAGGAAATTCCAGAGGTAAAGGGGCAGGAGTCCGACGCCAGCGAGAATGAAAATGCGCATGAACATCCGTCCCACTTGAGTGGCAGCGAATGCAAGCGTAACGGATATAAGCAGACCATTGATGGCGAGCAGTCTCACGGCACGGCCTTTGATTTCCCGACGGAGCCAGTTCGACTTCTGGCCGGGCATTTGGACTTGCCGACCATCAACCGCGCTCGCGGAAGCCGGTCGTAACAAGCCATCCACCGCGACGAAAATTGCCTTCGCCGAGTTCTCATCGGCCGCTTCCACCGTGGCGGTAAGTCTCACGCTATTGTCGATATAGTTTTCGATGCGCTCGAGACAGAACTTGAGTGCTTCACTCTCGAATGTCGCTCGCATCGTATTTTCCAGCCAGCTAGGTCCCGCCGCGTCCGTGCTATTGACTTCAACCGATTCGTAGCGAAGGACTTTCGGTTCGGTGCCAAAGCGGGCCTCGTTGAGGAGCTCATACCTGAAATCGTTGAAGTAGTCCTTTTTTTCGTTCGCGCGCACCGCGACGCGCGAGTCATCGATCCGAACCCCGCAAGCAAGGAGCGCCGCGCTCGCAGCCGCCACCAGGTTCGCTTCATCGGCCAATTCTTTGGTGAGTCTCCAACTCTCTTCGTATTTTTGCACGGTGCGATTATCTCGTTAACCTCGAGGAGTTCCAAAACCTACGGCTGCAGCTGATAGAGCAGAATCGGAAGATAACTATCGTGATCGATCCGTTTGCCACCAGGTAGAAAATTGTTCTTGGATAAATACTGTGTCGAAATAGTTTGCGCCTTGTCCCGCGCTTGCTCCATCGGCACCGATGACGACCGGCACGGTTCTCGGCCTTGAGGTACTCGATGCGTGAGGCGGCCTGTCGTTCGAGCCAGCACGCGATGCCTGCAGACACCAAAGCAAGGAACGACCCAGGCCTCACGAACATCGATCCATACTACCGGTCGCGCAGAGCCATTTGCAATTCGAGTTTTCGAACCCTACGGGCTTCAAATCTTTCGGGAGTGCGGCCATTACCTCGGCCGGAATCGAGCTTGCCCATCGCATACGCAAGAGACAATTCTCGTTCGGGCGCGGTCCATATCAAAACTTCGGGTCACTCAAGCAAATCTGGGATCGAGCACTCGCGTAGCACTTCGCTTGGCGAGTCTCCAATGTGCCGGCCGGACCCAGATTGTTAGCCGGCCCCCCCATTTCGAACGCCTCTAATGCACCAGTTTCCCGCACATCCATGTCATTTATTCCCCCCATCGCCGCTCTGCTCAGCATGGGAGACAACTTTCGGCAGCGGCGGTGTTCTGTGTGGATGAAAAGACGGCGATTCCGGCACTCGACCGCAAGAATCCGGTGTTGCCACTCTCGCCGGGACGCGCCGAGCGACATGGCTTTGAATACTTCCGGCACGGCACGCTGTCCCTGCACGCGGCATTCGATACTAAGACTGGCGAGGTACTCGGCAAAACGGCCGTGCGTCACACTTCGGCGCAGTTCGTGGCCTTCCTGGCGGACATCGTCGTCCACCAGCCGCGCAGCAAAGAGATCCACGTGATTGCCGACAACCTCTCCGCCCATAAGACGGGACAAGTCGACGACTTTCTGACTCGACATCCGAAGGTTCACCCGCATTCAACTCCGACCTATTCCTCCTGGCTCAACCACATCGAACTCTGGTTTTCCAAGATCGCGCGCGACGTCATCGCGCGCAGCGTATTCACGTCGGTGCCCGACTTGCGGAGAAAGCTCATGAAGTACATCCGGCACTACAACAACGCGCCCAAGACTGTGAAGTGGCGCTGCTTTGACCCTACACGTCGCATTACTCCCGGTTCAGCTGTTACAGTCCACTAGTGCCCTGGGCTTCAAGAAGGCGTACATGCATTGTGGCCGTACAGCGGATGTGGATCATAAACGCTTGCGTACGACAGAACCGGGACGGAGACGCTTCTCAAGATCCTGCATTGGCCGCAGATACTGGAGGCCAAGTTCTGTGTGTGTGTTCAGGGCTTTCCTGGCACTATCGGCCAGCGCGATGGCTCGTTCGGATTGTCCGAGATCAAGGTAGCACTCGGCCAGCGCAATTTGTCCAACGGCTAAGGCCGGGCTGATTGGTTCCACGATGGCCTCCCGCAATTCGACGGACCGTTGCAAGAGGGGCAGCGCTTCGGAAGCATGTCCCAGCTTCAAATTCGCTTGACCCTGAATCAGCGCGGCGCGGGCTTCGAGCGGCTTAAGGTATTCCCGTTCGGGGCTGGCGGCAACCTCCTGGATCACTGGTGCGGCGAGCCGAGCGGCGGTATCGGCATCATTGCGCTCCAGAGCCAGGTCGGCCTTCAACGCCTGCAACCTCAGGGCATCGGCTGGCAGTGCGCCCTCCGCCGGCGCCTGAGGATGAAAGTTGTCCGCAACGGACTCCGCTTCGTTAACGCGCCCGGTAATCGTCAGGTACCTCGCCCGGTTGTCCACGGCCAAGAAGAAAGTGGGAACCTTCGCCTTGGCAATAAGACCTTCCGCCTCGTCCATCGCCCGTACGGCTTCGGAATAGCGTCCCATCTCAATAAAGATGAAGGCTTGGAGCTCTAACATGGAGCCTAGATAGCTTGTTCCCGGCCGGTTTTTGCGCCGGTTTTCCACGGCCTTTGTAACGTAGCTCAGGCTCTCTTCGAGGCGTCCGTCATACGCGAGCGACCGCCCGTATTCGAGAAACACTTGCGGCGCGAAGAAGGGGTCGTCGGCGCCGCGTGTGCGCAACAGAATATCTTTGGCGTGCTCGATATGCTCCAGGCCTTCCTTCGTGCGCGACGATCCGCCAAGAAACATCCCCAGGCGCAATTCCGTTTCGAGCGTGTCCACGTGATCCTCACCGTTGAGCTTTCGCGACACCTCGAGGGCCTTCCGAAAACTCGTCTCAGCGGGCCCGAACTCCGTCAAGCTCTGTTGCGTCTGGCCCAGGTAGGCATAGAAGCGCGACAGCGTAGCGTTGGAATCTCCATTCACCTTCACCGACGCCTGGATCGCCTCGACCAGCAGCGGTTCGGCCTGACGGTGCTGGGCATTATCCGCGAGTAAAACACCATACTGGTACAACGCTTCGGCAAGCTCGGGATCGTCGGGATACTTTCGAAAGACCTGTACGGCTTGATGCGCGAACTCTATCGCGCGCGGCAGGTCCGTTGTCTCGTACTGCTGGGCGAGCGTGTTGGACAGGGTTCCTCGCTGCTTAGAGGTGAAGTCGCGGCGTTGATCCAGAATGCGCTTGGCCTCCAGGAGCACGCCCTCTCTCTCGTTCACAGAGCGAGACGCATGCATGGCGCTTGCGAGACCGATCAACGCGCCGGCGAGTTCCACTGAGTTGTTGCCGTACCTGCTGCGGGTCAGGTCGACGGCCCTTCGCCGCAGGTTTACCGTCTCATCGCCCAGCCCCAGGTCGAAGTACAAGGTGCTCAGCGTATCCAGCATTCTGATCTTCGCTTCGGGCACGTCGTTCAACTCCCCATCGATCTTATGTGCCCCGAGGTCCAGCAATTCGCGCGCCGTGGTCTGGCGGGCTTTGAGTGGATTGTCCTGGAACGAAGTGTTGGCCACGAAAATATCCTCCAGGAATTTCTCCATGGAGGTGGCAATGCGCGACTCACGGCGCGCGATGTGCGCCTGCCACAAGGCACCTCCCAGGCCAATCGTAAGCGCAAAGAGAACGGCAGAGACTCCAGCCACCGCCCATCGCCGCCTGGCAAGGAATTTCCTGGTCCGGTACCACTTGCTTTCGGGTCGAGCAAGCACGGGCTCGCCGTCAAGGTAGCGGCGCAAGTCTTCCGCAAACGCATCGGCACTGACATAACGCTCGGCGGGTTGTTTGCGGAGGCCCTTCAGCAGAATTGCCTCGATATCGCCGCGCAGTTGACGACGTAGTTTTTCCGGCGTCGTCGCACGCTTCTCCGCCACGGCAGGCCCGCCAGTGTCCGTAGCGCTTGAGGCCCGCGGCGCGTCCGTTTCCACGATGGCTTTCACGAGTTCAGCCGCTGAATGCGGTCCAGGGCCGGTCGGGTGCTGGCCGGTGAGCAGTATGTAAAGCAGAACAGCAAGCCCGTAGACGTCCGTTGCGGTCGTGACCACTCCGCCAGTGAGCTGCTCCGGCGCTGCAAACTGAGGCGTGAACGCCCCACCCGACTCAAGAGTGAGCAATGTTGCTGCGCCGTGCCGACCTCCGCCTTCAAGCAGCTTAGCAATGCCGAAATCCAGCAGCTTGACGACGCTGTCATTGCTCACCAGCACGTTGGATGGCTTGATGTCGCGATGGACGATCAGGTTTGCGTGGGCATGCGCCACGGCGCGCAACACGTCTAGGAACAGGCGAATCCTCGAGCGCACGTCCAGATTACGTTTATCGCAAAACGTGTCGATCGGTTGGCCCTCCACGTATTCGAGGACCAGATATGGCTGTCCCGTCTCGCTCACGCCGGCATCCAGGAGCTCTGCGATGTTCGGATGGGAAAGACGCCCGAGAATCGCACCTTCCCGTCTGAATCTCTCACCGGATCCTTGACCCACCAGAGAGGCGCTTAAAAACTTGACCGCTGCCTTGCGCTCGAAGCGACCGTCGCTGCGCTCCGCCAGCCAGACGGTGCCCATTCCGCCCTGTCCGATAGGGGAAATCAGGCGATATGCCCCCACGGTCTGTCCAGCGAGGCCGACACTGGCTAGAGGAAAGGACGGTCCCCGTTCCAAGAATCGGTCCAGTTGCGCAGCAAAATGTTCCTTGAGCAGTTCCTCAAGTTGGCCGGCGAGTTCTGGCTGCTGGGCGCGAAGGGACTCCAGCCAGATTGCGCGTTCTTCTTCCGAGAGTGCGAGCGCTTTATCCAGATACAGATTCAATGCGCGCCACCCACCCGAACTTAGCGTCGACATGAATGCCTCGCGATCAGAGATCGGTGTGCAACTCCCGATCGGATAAATCGGCGCCTTTTCTCGCTTTCGTTGCACGGTGCGCTCGAAGAGGTTGTGTACAGCGGCAATTTTAGCGAAAGAGAATACCCAGAATCTCTTTTCCAATTCCAAGAGGCGACGATTGTACATCCATAGGAGGCAAATTTGGCTAGTTTGCCCGGACGGGGCAACATGCGGCACTGTGGCCGAGGAGGCAGTGAGACGGATTAAGAGGCTATCGTTGGGGAGAGGGTGCCGCGGAGGCAGCGATTCCGGCAAAATTGATCGGGGCGGACGAGATGATTCCGTTGCCCTCCCGAACGGTGATGAATTGATTTGGCTTCACGTTGGCAATCGACTCTTTTTGGCCACTCGGCCAAGCGATTTGCAGACGAAGATTCTTCGCAGTGCCCGGCTTTCCCAGGCCAAAGGTCAGGGGTAGCTCGCTCTGGGACAAATAGCTTGAGCCGGATTTGACCATGCGCGACAAGGTCGCTCCCGCGGTGGTGGTGAGCGTTACGTTTGCGCCTATGGCGTCGCGATTGGACCTGGTGCCGATCAGTTTTACACGCAAGACATCGTTTTGATTTGCATTTTCGTTGCGAAGTAGCCGGGCTGGGCCATTGTTCGCGGTGACTAGAAGGTCCAGGTCGCCATCGTTGTCATAGTCGGCGTAGGCGATGCCGCGCGCGACCACGGGCTTTTGCAGTGCACGGCCCAACTTTCCGGAAACGTCCTCAAACTTGCGATCGCCCATATTTCGGTAAACGCCCGCTGGCTGCGCGTACTTCAGATTGGGTTGCACGACAGCGATATCGTCCGAGACGTGGCCGTTTGCTGCGACGAAGTCGAGAAGGCCATCGAGGTCATAATCCATGAAAAAACAGCCAAACGTGAGCGACTGAGGCGTCATCTGGGCCAGGCCGGAGCGAGGCGATTCGTCGATGAACAGGCCGGAGCCATCGTTCTTATAGAGCGAGGTGCTTTCGTTGGTAAAGTTGCCGATGACGAGGCTGGGCAAGCCAGAGCCGTCGATGTCGGCTGCGTCCGTGCCCATGCCGGCGCGCACTCTGCCCGAGTCGCTAAAGGCTACGCCGACGATTACGGCCATATCTGTGAATGTGCCATCGTGGTTGTTGTGGTAGAGCTTGTTGGGTTCGGTATCGTTGGAGACGAAGAGATCCATCCAGCCGTCGTTGTCGTAGTCGAGCAGCGCGACACCTAAGGCTTTGCTGGTGGGGTCCGCGAGGCCGGCTTTTTTTGTGACGTCTTCGAAAATTCCATTGCCTTTGTTGTGATAAAGGTGGGAACTCTCGCCCTTGTAAGTTTGCGGCGTGCAGTAGGATTTATTTTTGTTGTCGAGCGTGCAGTACTGGTCTTTTTCGATCGACCATTCAATATAGTGGGTGACGAAAAGGTCGAGCTTGCCGTCGTTATCGTAGTCGAACCAGACGGCGCTCGCGGAAAATCCGGGGCTGGCTACGCCTGCTTTGGCGGTGACGTCCAGGAATTTTCCGTTGCCGAGATTGTGAAAGAGATGGTTGGAGCCGACGGTGGTCACATAGAGATCGTCGAATCCGTCGTTGTCGTAGTCACCGACGGCGCAGCCCATGCCATAGGATTCGAATGCCAAACCCACTTGTTTAGTTACGTCGGTGAACGTGCCATCGTGATTGTTGTGATAGAGAGCCGGATAGGATTTGCCGGTCTGACGCCCCGGCCAGTCCATGGAGTTCACCAGGAAAATATCCTGCCAGCCGTCGTTATCGTAATCGATGAAACACACGCCGCTGCCCATGGTTTCGGGGAGATATTTTCCCCCGAAGGCGCCGCTGTTGTGTTTGAAGTGGATGCCAGCTTGGGCGGTGACGTCGACGAATTCGATCGGGCCGGAGGGTCTGAATGGTGCGGGTTTGTTTTCTGGAGCCGCTTCCGCAGGAGGCGGCGTGGGAGCTAAGGTGGACACTGGCGATGTCGCCGCAGCTGCGGGCGAACTCTGACTGACTTCTGCTGCTGGTTTCGATTGACAGCCGGCTAGAAGAACCGAAAGTGCGATCAAAAAACGCTGATAACGCTTCACCTTCGTCCCAATGCACACTTTGCATGAGGATTCGAGGTTCATGCGGCAACGCGCACCGGGGCAGTTCGCCGGGAGTCGAACCACATTTCGATGAGCAGTGCGGCGGGTCCTACCAGAAATAGTGCATAGAATGGCGCATACACAACCTGCGACAAACGAAGAATCATTTCGGCCAGCGCAACGAAGGAAACAACGACACACTGCCAGAATTTTGATCGCACAGTCGTTTTTGGGTCCGTGATCATAAAAAAGATGAAAAGCTGGTACATCGGACCTGTGAGCGGGGCGACCTCCGACTGCCATGGACTACCGGTGAGGTAGCTGCGCAGGATAGCGAAAACGAGGAAGCAAACGACGTAGGTGCCGGTGATGTGAAAGCGACGCACTCGCCAGATGATGATCGAGCCTAGAACCCAGATTACAACCATCGGTAGCAGGTAGTTGCCCCACTGAATGCTCAGCGTGGCGACCGTTTCCGGCGCAAGAAAAAGAAGAACGGAAATTCCAAAGTTGGACGGATTCCAGATATGGCGGCCCTTCAGGCGAAGAACATATTTCGACATGATGGATACGACGGCGCAGATCGCATAGGGCCAAAAGGCCGGCGAGCGTACCAGAATACCCACGCTGATCCCACTGATGTACGCGCTCGCAAGGTTGGGCCACTTACCCGAGAGAATTCTGCCGAGAATTAATTCCGCGAGAAGGCTCGCAGCGATTGCAACTCCCGTCTTTTTGTAACTTTCCAGAATGCCGAACGACAAGTGGCCAACGATGAGAATACAGGTGATGAACGCTGGAGCAAGGTAGCGATTTTCCGGGCTGAAGAAGCGCTTCCACCGGAACGGTTCAGAAGCGTGCGTTGTCACGGCAATGCTCTGTTGGCTCATGAGGATTCCTTGATGACGTGAATCTCGTTGGCGGCGGGATTTTCGATTGTTTGGATTTGCCCACCGGGCCAGCGGATCACGGCCTTTTCGACCTGTGCGATCTTGCCCAGCCCAAAATGCAAACGGCGTTGATTCTGCGCTGCGAAGCCGCTGCCTCCCGAAACCTCCTGCACCTGTTGCTGACCATTCCAGAATACAGTGACCTGCGCGCCGATCGCGCTGCGATTGCTTTTGGTGCCTTCGAGTTCAAACTCGACCCATTTGTTTTCTGGTGTCACGGTATTTTTGTAAATCAGCAACGGGCCGCGTTGATTAGCGACAACCACGTCCAGAACGCCGCGATTCCACAAATCCGCCAGGGCCACCGCACGGCCGTCGTAGGTATCGGTGACACCGACTGCCTGCGCGACGTCGATAAACTTTCCACTGCCGTCATTGAGCCACACGTGTTTTGCCTGATACCCCGACAAACTTCGTCCTTCCATCGCCGGCCAATTCTTCGCGTCTTCGATAATGAGGCTGTGCCCCCCGGCAATCTTCGAAAAATCGTACCAGTAGCTGCGGTTGCGATCGAGGGAAACGTACCCGTTGGTCAGGTACAAATCGAGCGTGCCGTCATTGTTCAGGTCGCCGAATTGCGCGCCGAAGCTCCAGCCGCCGATTTCGACGCCAAAATCACGCGCCAGATTCTCAAACTTCAGATTTTCGCCGCTCGTTCCCTCTTTTGGCATCCACAAATTGTTTCCCTGAATCAGAACACCATCCTCGGAGATGTTGGAAACATACACGGCGTAACGGCCCTGGTTGAGTATGTCTCCAAAGCTTGCGTTCATCCCGCTCTTGGGCGCGAAGCCGACACCGGTCTGTTCGCCAACTTCGTGGAAGCTCTTGCCATCGTTGAAATAAAGTTCGGATACTCCGTAATCGTTGGCTACGAAGAGATCGGGATGGCCTGTGCCTCGTAAATCCGCGGCGGCAGAAGCTAAAGCCCAGCGGCGGCTGTTGATCCCCAGTTTGGCACTGACTTCCTCGAATTTGCCGCTTCCAAGATTGTGAAAGAGATATTTGCGGCCGCCGTTTTTCGCATACTCGAAACTATCTGGCATCATTTTTGTCGAGGCCAGGTGCCAGAGGTCGACATCCTCGGAGTAATAACCGCCAATAAATAAATCCAGCAGGCCGTCCCCGTCGTAGTCAAACCACAGAGCGGTGTTTGCGTTGATCCACGGAGGCAGGCCGGCTTGATCCGTTACGCGCGTAAAACCATGTCCGCCATCATTGTGAAATAGCTCTGGCTTGCCCCACTTGATCAACAACAGATCTTCAAAGCCATCATTGTCGTAATCGCCCCACACCGCGCTCATGGAAACGCCCGTGCCCGGACGATTCACGTCGGCGACGCCCATTTCTTCCGCTACGTCTTTGAATGTACCGTCGTGCAGGTTGCGATAAAGCGCGTTTTTCCCACCTTCCTTGCTGGTCGTCACGTAGATGTCCGGCCATCCGTCGTGATCAAAATCGACGATGGAGACAGAAGCACCCATGGAAGCAACCTGGGGCATGATGTGATTCAGACGAGGATCCAGTGTGGGTGCCTGATGAACGAAATTCACGCCCGCGGCATGCGAGACTTCCTCTAAATAAAACCCGTGACGCGCCAGAGCCGCCTTCGGATCCAACTGCGTCGTCGCTCTATCATTTCGGGATGCGAACCGTTTGATGATGAGCGGAGAAATCACCAAGCCCACGAAAACGACCGCTAGAGCAATTCTTGCTATGGGACCTCGCATCAGTTGGGCGGAGCACTCCTCAAGGAATTCTGGAAGACGTACGGCGTGACGTAACGTGTGTGGTAATTCTGCCAGTCTTCCGGGTGCTGGCGATAGACGTACTCATCTTCCAAACGGCCGGGGCGCTCCACATACTCGTTCTTCCCGTGATACGGCAGGGGCAAGACGGTTTTCGAGAAAGTGGAGTTGAAATCGCCGTCCTTGATCCATCCATCGCCTACCAGGATGAAGTCGCGCAGCCAGCCAGTTGGTGGAGCCGGTTGCTCGGCAAAACGCAGGGACATCTCGTCGCCGGAATTGACGATCACGTAACGGTCGTCCACCTGCTTTAGCAATTCGCGCACATTGCCGTAACGCGTGTAGTAGCCAATCAAATCGCGCCAGCGCTGCTTTGTTCCAAGAATCTGGTCGTAGTCGGGTACTTCGGGCGCGCCAGCGTCTGGGCGATCGATAGTTGAATAGCCACGATAATGCAGGTCGGCGTACGAGGCGTCGAGCGTTTGCGTTTTTACCTCGGCGCCGGGATCGCCTTGCGCCCACTCGATGCAGTCCCAATAAATTTCCAAATTGGTTCGGAGACGAACTTTGCGAGGCGTCTCCGGGCGGAAAATGTTGGTGAGGTTAAACAGAACCGTCTTTTTTCGCCCGGCAGGAAAACCGAGATTCGATTGCGCGGTCACCCATCCGCCGTGCCCATCCGGAACCTCGACACTCATGCCCTTCGCGTGCCAACGGTTCCCTTGCGTGATGGCCACGTTGAGCGACGATTCGGTGTCGTGGATGGAGCCCTGCGCGATGAGATAGAGCGGGCCGCTTTTCGGTGCATCTTGGCCGAGATCAACCTCAACGTAGTGGTCGCGCGTTATCCCTTGGTATTGCCCGCGGCCAAAGGAATCCAGGGCACGACCGTCCAGAGCGCTGACGATGTCCGTCACGTCGTTGCCGTTATCGTCGGTCGCGTGTGCAATCTTGTGTGGAGTTGCAAC
>Ga0181537_10001125_pt1 | contig 24910 bp, 20 predicted proteins | sample PEATcosm2014_Bin_39_FD_119765 | JGI IMG/M metagenome (GOLD analysis project Ga0181537, IMG submission 119765) | Peatland microbial communities from MTU Mesocosm Facility, Houghton, MI, USA - PEATcosm2014_Bin23_10_metaG | ecosystem: Environmental > Terrestrial > Soil > Wetlands > Peat | place...
TGCGCAATCAGGAAAAATATCAGTTCCGCTATGACGTCAGCCACTCGTCGGGGCACCATTCTCCGCGTTTTGGTGTGAATTTCATTCACGAGCCGGTGTTGAGCGGGGCGCTTTCCGGGACGGCGGAAAACATTACGGCGTTCGCGGAGGATCCGGAGTTTTATGCGGCGAATCCGGCGCAGTTTGCGGCGGACCTGAACTGCTCGGGAGCAGGCGGTTTGGCGATTACGCCGGGGACGAACTGCACGTCGTTACCAGCGAGCGACGGGAGCTTTTCGCAGAACGTGCAGCGGCTGGGTTTTTATGCGGAAGATTCCTGGAGGCTGACGCCGCGACTGACGTTGAACTATGGATTGCGGTACGACACGACGTTTGGCTTATTCACCGCAGCGGGGCACAGCGAGGCGCTGAATCCAGCTTTGGCAAACCTGCAACCCGGAGTGGATCCAGACATTACCGGGGCGCCGCACGACTATCGCAAAGCGTTCGCGCCACGGTTGGGGTTTGCGTATGCGGTGGGAGATTCGGGAAAGACGGTGGTGCGCGGCGGGTTTGGGATGTATTACAACGACCTGGCACAAAACGGCTGGGTGCTCGCACTGACGACGGTCAATAACAGCAACCTGGGGCTGAACCCGGCGATTCCCGCGGCGCCCCCGGATGCGTTGATTGACCCGCACTATCACACACCCTATGCGATGCACGCGACGGCTGGGGTGCAGCATGCGTTCAACGCGAACTGGACGTTTAGCGTGGATTACACGCTGGAGCAGGGCCGGCACGGATACGCTGCGTATACCTATCCTGATGGATTGGAGGTGTTTCGGTCGGATAATCGCTCGAGCTACAGCGGGCTGATGGTGCATTTGCAGGGGAATGTGGCGCGGCGATTCAGTCTGGTGGCGAACTACACGCTTTCGAGCGCGAAGACGTGGGGCTGTTTGCTGGGCGAGTTGTTTGATTATGTGGACGGTGTGTGCGATCCGTATCACCCATTCGGGCCGGGAGATTATGGGCCGTCTGGGGAAGACGTGACGAATCGTGAGGTGATCGCCGGGACGTGGACGACGCCGGGAGGGTTTCTGGTGTCTGGCCTGTTTCAGGCGGAGACCGGGCGGCCGATTACGCTGACCACGCCGGTGGGGACGCGCGCGGTGGTGGATGGGGTGGAGACGACACTCGATCAATTCCGCGGGACGCCCTATATGCAAATGGATTTGCGGGTGGCGCGGCCGATTTCGTTTCACGACCGTTGGACGTTGTCGCCGTTTATCGAGTTTTTTAACCTGTTTAATCGGAACAACCCGGGGGCCAATTACGTGACGGATATTTCGGCGCTGCCGGTGCCGGTGAACAATCTGGCGAACGTGACCGCGCTATGCCCGACGCCGGCATGTGCCGTGCCGGTCACCAATCCGAAACAACTGCTGGTGCCGGCGGGCGCGCTGGGAGACTTCTTCGGGCCGGGGACTACGGTGGGAATACCGTTTGCCGCGCAGGTGGGCGTGCGGCTCACCTTTTGATGGCCAGCGATAGAGTCCAACGTTATCCTACTAGTGATCTCCTCGATCACTTGTGGGTGTGCGCTACCGCACGGACTCGATCACGAAGGGAAAGGCCTGAACGTGTTCAAGAATCCTCGGCTGCTGCTGCACATTGAAGGTGCATGCCTATTCGTGCTGACGCTGTGGTTTTACTACACCGGGAATTATCGATGGTGGATATTCGCAGTGCTTTTTTTTACGCCGGATCTGGCGATGCTCGGGTATTTGAAAGACGTAAAGCTGGGGACGACGTGCTACAACTTTACGCATACGCTGAGTCTGCCGGTGGCGTTGCTGCTGATCGGGCTGATGGGTGTGGCCCCACGGGGCATTCCGTACGCGTTGATCTGGCTGAGCCATATCGAGTTTGACCGGATGCTGGGATTTGGGCTGAAGTATGCGACGGGATTCAAGGACACCCATTTTCAGCGCGTGTGAGCGCGACTAATGGTCTTGAGACATTTTTTTTGGAATATTGGCTGGCGCAGCGGCTAGCGCTTCGCTCGCTGGTTCGCTAGCGCATTGACGGCCGCGGCGATACGACGTGCTCGTGTCTCGGGCTTTTTGGCTCCTGCAACAGCTTCGGCATATTCACGTTGGTGGCTATAAGACAGCGCGCGCCAACGGGTCCACGCCAATGGAACGCTCTTCAGCGCCCTAAGCAAATCTGCGGGAGGCGTGACGACGCGGGGGGCCGTGTCGAGTTCAAGCCGAACCTCGAGGGTTTCGTCGCCCTCAAGCCCTGCGGCTTCGCGGTTGCTCTTGCGCAACGGAATACACGGCGGGCCGCCCATGGCTGCAATAGTGCTCCGATAGGTGAAGCCGTTCAGGGTGACTTTCACGGGGGCACGCACTTTGCCGAACACTGCCTTGGGGTCGAACGGCAGCGGGATGAAGCACATCAAGCCCTCACGTACGATCTTGACGCTGAAGGTTGTTGAAAGCATGGAAGACCCTATCGTGTAACGAGTTCAGATCATGCCGCTTCATTGAAGAAAGACATACACCCAAGTCCTGTACGATACTATTCTTCGCGCAGCGCGACCATCGGCTCAACGGCGACGGCGCGCCAACCATGCGTCCATGCAGATCTTCCGCAGTTTGTTGCACTATAGCAGGACGCGTCTGCGCCATTGGCTAGCGGAGACTGAGACGGCTCGCGGTGGCAGCTGCTTTTGCCGGCATTTGCGAGCGGATTTGGCAACACATCCCACCTTGAGATTCCGAACGGTTTCGATAAGATTGCTTTTCCCGGGCGGAAAATCCCCTGTCGCTTGTCCCGGCGGCCTCAATCCGTAGTGTTCCTCTGCCACAACTGCAAATTTGTGGAGTTTGACCGGGCCTGCAGCGAGAGCCTAAACTAAGGGCTGCGTAAATCCTGGAAGAACACTCCGAAATGTTTGAAAACCTTACAGAAAAGCTGCAACGCACATTCAAGAATCTGCGCGGCCAAGGAAAGCTGACCGACGAGCACCTGGACGCGGCGCTGGCGGAGATTCGCGAGGCGCTGCTGGAAGGCGACGTAAACGTGGGCGTCGCGGACGAATTGCTGGCGAATATCCGCGCCAAGGCGGTGGGCACGGAAGTGATGATGCAGCTTTCGCCGGACCAGCAAGTGGTGAAGGTGGTGCGCGACGAGTTGGGCGCGCTGCTTGGGAAGCATGCCAAGCCACTGTTTGCGTCGCGGCCGCCCTCCGTGTGGATGATTGTGGGATTGCAAGGTTCAGGTAAGACGACGACGACCGGCAAGCTGGCGAAATGGCTGACACAGCATGGGCACAGGCCGCTGGTGGTGTCCACGGACGTGTACCGGCCGGCGGCGCGGGAACAACTGGCGCAGGTGGCCAAGGCGGTCGGGACGCACATCTGGCCGGGTACGGGAACGGACAAGCCGCTGGAGATTGTGCGCGGGGCGATCAAAGAGGCGAAGCTTTCGGCGAGCGATGTGATTCTGGTGGATACAGCCGGGCGTTTGCACATTGATGATGAGCTGATGAACGAGCTGGGGCACCTGAAGAAGGAGCTGCAGCCGAGCGAGTTGCTGTTTATCGCGGACGCCATGATTGGGCAGGATGCGGTGCGGTCGGCCGGCGAGTTTCATAAGCGCTTGGGGCTGACGGGAGTGATTCTAACCAAGCTGGACGGTGATGCGCGCGGCGGGGCGGCGCTCTCGATTGGCAAGGTGACGGGCGCGCCAGTGAAGTTTGTGGGGCTCGGCGAGAAATATGATGCGCTGGAGGGGTTTTATCCGGAGCGCATCGTGTCGCGGATTTTGGGCATGGGCGACCTGATGTCGCTGATCGAGCGCGCGGAACAGGCGGTCGATAAAAAAGCCGCGGCGGAGCTGGAACGGAAGCTACGCAAGGAAGAATTTACGCTGGAGGATTTTCGCGACCAGTTGAAGCAGATTCGCAAAATGGGGCCGCTCGAGCAATTGGTGGATATGCTGCCGAAGGTGGGGCCGCTGCAGAATTTGCCGAAGAATGCCCAGGTGGATGAGGGCAAGTTGAAGCAGGTGGAGGCGATTATCAACTCCATGACGAATCAGGAGCGGCGCGACCACAACGTGATTGATGGCAAGCGGCGAAAGCGCATCGCGGCGGGCAGCGGCACGACCGTGCAGGATGTGAACTCCGTTGTGAAGCAGTACATGCAGATGCGGCAGATGATGAAGCAGTATGGGGCGATGACGGCGCGGGCGAAGATGAAGGGGCTGGGCAAGCTGGCCGGGATGTCCTGAAGCCGGCTACTCGTTAATCTCACCGTAACACCTCTGCGGTAACACTCACCCTCCCGAGAGCGACTTATCTTTATGGCACACATCAAACTGGACGATCCGCGGTACTACCTGAACCGGCACGTGGAATGGCTGGAGTTTAACCGGCGCGTCCTGGAGGAAGCTCGGGACTTGGGGAATCCGCTGCTGGAACGCGTAAAATTCCTGGCCATCACCGCGAATAATCTGGATGAGTTTGTGGAAGTACGGGTGTCGAGTTTTCTGCAGCGGATTGAACACGGATCGAACGAAGTGGGAGCCGACGGACGAACGGCGGAACAGGATTTGCAGACGGTGTCCGCGCCCATGCAGATTTTTGTGCGGGATCAATACAAATGTTGGAATGAAGAGCTGTTGCCGGCGCTGGCGAAGCAATCGATTCGCGTGTTATCGGTGAACCAGTTGGACGCGAAGGCCAGCCAGACGGCCAAGACCTTTTATGAACGGCGCGTGGCGCCGATGCTCACGCCGGTTACGGTGGATCCGTCGCATCCCTTTCCGCACGTTTTAAATAAAGCGCTGTGCATCGCGTTTTTGTTGCGTAAGCGCCGGGGCGGAAATGGCAAACCCTATTTCGGAGTGTTGACGGTGCCGCGTACGCTGCCGCGCTTGTTGCGTGTGCCGTCTTCCACGAACACGATTGACTATATTTTTCTGCACGACATTATCTCCACGTATGCGGCCAAGCTGTATCGCGGTTACGAAATTCTGGGTTCCGCGCCGTTTCGCATTACGCGCAACAGCAACCTGTACCTCGAGGAAGAAGAAGCGCGCAGCCTGCTGGAAGCCGTGGACTTGCAGGTGACGCAGCGCCGCAAGGGCGAAGCGGTGCGGCTGGAAATCGACGCCGGCGCGCCGCCGGAAATCGTCCATCGACTGGTCTCCACCTTTAAGGTGGATGAATCGCTAGTGTTTCGCTGCAAAGGCCCGGTGAATTTACAGCGCCTTTTTCATCTTTATGAAGAGACGGCGCGGCCGGACCTGAAATATCCGCCGTTTTCTCCGCGCCAGGTGCGCATTGGACACGATGCGGATTCCATGTTCGAGGCCATCCGCAACCGGGACGTGCTCGTCCATCACCCGTACGAATCCTACGACGCCGTGGTGAACTTTCTGCAAACGGCGGCGCACGATCCGCGCGTGCTCTCTATCAAGCAGACGCTATACCGCACCAGCTCGGATTCGCCGATTGCGCGCGCCTTGCTGGACGCGGCCCCAAAAAAAGAAGTCGCCGTGGTGGTGGAACTGAAAGCCAGCTTCGATGAAGCCACGAACATCCGCTGGGCGCGCAGCTTTGAGGACGTGGGCGTGCAAGTGTCCTTCGGCCTGGTGGACCTGAAGACGCACGGGAAACTATTACTGATCGTGCGTAACGATCCGGACGGCAAGATACGGCGCTATGTTCATCTGGGCACCGGGAATTACAATCCCTCGACGGCGCGTTTTTATACGGACTTGAGTCTGTTTACCGCCGACCAGGAAATCACCGCGTCGGTGCAGGACGTTTTCAATTTTCTGACCGCCAATTCCGAGCAAAGCAACTACAAGCCGTTGCTGGTGGCGCCGCGGGACATGGCCAGGAAATGCATCGCGCTGATCGACCGCGAAACGCGTCATGCCAAGCGCGGACGGCCGGCGCGCATCATCGCCAAAATGAATGCGCTTACGGACAAGCCGGTGATTCAGGCGCTGTATCGCGCATCGCGAGCCGGCGTGGAAATCGATCTAATCGTGCGTGGCCAGTGTGCGCTGGTGCCCGGGCTGCGTGGCGTCAGCAGCCGCATCCGCGTGCGCAGTATCGTCGGACGGTTCCTGGAACACTCGCGCATCTACTATTTCGAGAATGGGGATAACCCGGAAGTGTATCTGGGCAGCGCGGACTGGATGCCACGCAATTTGTACGAGCGTGTCGAGGTTATTTTTCCGCTGAAAGAACCGGCGTTGTGTGAACGCGTATGCAGAGAGATATTAGCCTCCTATCGCAGCGATACTCGCAAGGCGCGGATTCTGTCTTCTGACGGAACCTATTCCCGTCCGCCCGTCCCGCGCACTCGTTACCGGTTTTCTGTCCAGGAGTATCTGATGGGCATAGCCAACGGCTCGGGTGATGAAGCGGGTAATCACGCGCCCAGAAACTCGCCGGTCGTTTATACTCAAAGCCCAGTGGCCAAGTCACCCACAACTTCCTCTGCGGATCCGGCCACGGAGGACACCGAGAATGCAGCCGTATGATTTGATTGTGATTGGTTCGGGACCTGGCGGACAGCGGGCCGCGATTCAGGGTACCAAGGCCGGGAAGCGCGTCGCGGTGGTGGAGCGACAGACCAGCATCGGCGGTGTGTGCATCAACACGGGCACCATTCCCAGCAAGACCATGCGCGAGGCGGTGCTACATCTTTCCGGCTTCTACGACAAGAATTTTTACGGCACAAATTACAACACCAAGGACGCCTGCACCATGGCGGATTTGAACTTCCGCGTGCAGCACGTCGTGGAAAACGAAGTGGGCGTGATCCAGAGCCAGCTGAAGCGCAACAATGTTTCGATTATTCACGGCACCGGGCGCTTTACCGATCCGCACCACATCCGCGTGGACAACGCCAACGGCTTCGGCGAATTTGAAGCCGAGTACATCATCATCGCCACGGGCACCAAGCCGGCGGTGAATCCCAAAGTGCCCATCAACGGCCGCAACATCATCAACAGCGACCAGATTTTGAGCATGCCGCAGATTCCGCGCACCTTCATTGTGGTGGGCGGCGGCGTCATTGGCGTGGAATACGCGTGCATGTTTGCCACGCTCGGTGTGCGCGTGATCATTATCGAAAAGCGGCCACGATTGCTCGAATTTGCCGATACGGAAATGGTGGAAGCGCTCACCTACCACATGCGCGACCAGCGCGTGACCATGCGGCTCAGCGAAGAGGTAGAAAGCGTCGAAGAGTTGCCGGACGGCAAAGTGGCCGCCAATCTGGTGAGCAAGAAGCGCATCATCGCCGATGGCTTGCTCTACGCCGTGGGGCGGCAAGGCAATGTGGACGGCCTGGACCTTACCGCCGCGGGCATCGAATGCGACTCTCGCGGGCGCATCCAGGTGGATGCGGACTATCGCACTTCGCAGCCGCACATTTTTGCGGTCGGCGACGTGATCGGCTTCCCGAGCCTGGCCAGCGTCTCCATGGAACAGGGGCGTATCGCGTCGGCGCGGGCGTTTAATCTATCGGTCACTTCGGACCCGGCGGGGTATCCTTACGGGATTTACACCATTCCGCAAATTTCCTTCATCGGCAAAACGGAAGAGCAACTCACGGACGCCGATGTGCCCTATGAAGTGGGCGTCGCCTACTACCGTGAAATAGCGCGCGGGCAGATCAGCGGGCACACCAACGGGCGGCTGAAGCTTTTATTCCATCGCGAGACGCTGGAGCTGCTGGGCGTGCATATATTTGGCGAAGACGCCGCGGAGCTGCTGCACATCGGACAAGCCGTGTTCACACTAAGGGCAAGGTCACCTACTTTATCAACACCGTCTTCAATTATCCGACGCTGGCGGAATGCTATAAAACCGCTGCTTTCAACGGGCTGAACCGGCTTAGCTAAAGTAATCGTATTCCCTTGAGAGTACAGGTTTTGTCGCGCCTAGGGCTGCGCAGCCGAAAATCGGTCATTGCCCCATTGCCCCTCCTCACGCTACAATTAAGGGTTCCGGAGGAGTGATTTAGTGTTAACGATTCGTCTAGCTCGTATTGGCAAGAAGAAAAAGCCCTTTTACCGCGTGGTGGTGATTGAACGCACGCGTCCGCGCGATGGCCGCGTTCGCGAACTGGTTGGCACCTATGACCCATTGAAGAAGCCTGCGGAGCTCAAGCTCGACGGCGAGCGCATCAAGTATTGGATCGGGCAGGGCGCACAACCCAGCGACACCGTACGCAGCTTCCTGAAGCGCGAAAAAATCGCCTGAACGTGTTGCACCGCGACACTGGAGCGGCCCGCTTGCTTTGGGCCGCTTTTTTCAGGCCTGCTTTCGGCGTAACGGTTCCCGGTAAATCTATTCTGCACCTTGGTTCACACGGAAGGGGCGAACGATGAAGGAGTTGGTCAGTGTCATCGCCAAAGCCCTGGTGGACCGCCCGGACGACGTGCGCGTGGAAGCGCACGCCGGCGCGCCGGTCAGCGTGATCGAGTTGCGCGTGAATCCGCAGGATCTCGGCAAAATTATTGGCCGCCAGGGACGCACGGCGAAATCCATCCGCACCGTGCTGGCTGCCGCCGGCGCCAAGCAACACAAGCGTTTCACGCTCGAAATCGTCGAAGATTAGCTGTGGCCGAACAGCCCCACTTTTTCGCTGTAGCCCACCTCTTGCGTCCCCGCGGCAACAAAGGCGAGCTCGCCGCCGAGTTACTCACCGACTTTCCTGAACGGCTCACCAAGCTCCAACGAGTATATTTGGCCGACCCGAAAAACCCTGCTGCGCCTCGCCCAGTCGCGGTAAAAAACTGCTGGCTCAGCCAAAACCATCGCGGCCAGGCGGTCTTCCATTTTGAAAATGTAAATTCCATCAATGACGCCGAGAAACTGCGCGGGCTGGACGTGCTGCTGCCCATCGAACAGCGCGTGATGCTCCCTGCCGGCCAATATTTTGTTTCCGACCTGATTGGCTGCGTTGTGTTTGAGGCGCACGCCCCGCAGACGGCGATTGGCGAGGTTTCGTCGGTCGAATTTCCGGGAGAAGGTTTTCCCGGCACACCTCTTCTTGTAATTCCCGCGAAACCCGAAGAGCTTCTTATTCCACTCGCTGAAGACATTTGTACGCGCATCGATGTGGCGGCTCGCCGCATTGAAGTGCTGCTGCCCGAAGGGCTGCGAAATCTCAATGATGCGGAATGAACAGCGTCCCGGTGGATATCGGCCGCGTGTGATCGGGTCTAGTGTATGTCGATGGTCGTCACGCTCAAGGCCGGCAATGTGAGCGTGAGCGTAGTGCCGCTTGCTGGCATGCTGCCCGCATCTACTGGCCGCACTGCGCCTCCGCCAGCGACCTGCGACTGCGCGGACGATTCTGTCATCTGGTAAAGATAAGCAGTGCCGGAGAGTGTTTGCCCGTGGATCGCCGTGACTTTCGCGAAAGTCGAACGATTAATCGCCACAAAGACCACACGACCGGGCGCCGTGCTATCGACGCTGGCGTAAACCATAACGCTGGCCACGTCGCTGGAAACGGCCGCGAGTGACGTATCCCCAAAGCAGGCCGTTGCGCCGTCGAACCCGCGGTACGCCGTGAAACCCGCCGTTACATACGCATAGGTACTGGTTGTCGGCCACAGATTCGCGGCAAAAACATTCTGCGCCCCGAAGATTCCCAAGTTGTCGGCTTCCGCGATGGTTCCTGCGATGTGACTCCACCCGCCGTTGGCATATTCGGTCAACGAAAGTCTCATTCCCGGATTTTCGGCATTGATCTTCGATTGCAGGCGCCCCAGTAGATTGATTGGTGTATTGCCCAACTCCTCGTAAATCCACGGATTGCTGTTAAACGAATCGGTATAGGTCGCATCCCAAAGATTGCGTGGGCTTTGCACGATCAGCTGCACCTGCGCGTCCGTCAACGTACTGCCCGTCAGGTCGATACTGCGCGTACCCTTCGCATCGTATTCCTCCGCATACCAGTGGAAGTCGTAGACATCCACGATTGGTCTACCGTAGGAATTGGAAGCCGCTTTGATCGCTGGAAGATATTTGTCCGGGAACCAGTTGGTGCCGCCGGGTGTCGCGTTCAGCTCCCCTTGCCAATTGTAAATTCCCTGGAAGCCATAGTGCACCGGTCCGAAGACGAACATCTTCGGAAACTGATCCTTCAGCGCCTCGGCTAGAGTGATGGTCTTGGAAATGTAGTTGTCGGACGTAACCGGATTGGGCCCCTGTACCTCGAGATGCGTCGAGTTCCAAAGTTCCGGTTCATTATCGAGCTGAACGAAGGTCGGATGCGTCGCGCTGCCGCTGAAAATTCCCATGCCGCTGAATTTCTGGTCCATGGCCCAGACAAATTCATCCATATAAACATTGGCGTCCGTCGTGACGGGCGTGGTGGTGAAAGGCGCGCCAGAGACGCTGCTCTTCTTGTCCACGACGGTCTTAAAACGCGTTAAATCCGGCGGATTGGCCACGCTGACGGGCCCGCTTTCGTCCGCGGAGACGAGCCCTTGCAGTTGCACGGTCATCAAGCTGGCCAAGCCGTTCGCTTGGTCTCCGGCGATGAAGCTGCGCACCGCTTCGCCCGCGACATTGCTGCTGCTCAGATAGTTGTCGTTTTCGTAGAGGTAGTCGCTGCCCGCGTTAGAGGCGTTGGTTTCCCAGTTGTACGCCGTCCAACGATTCCCGCCGGCGCGGTCAAACGTGAGCAGTGGAGGCCCGCTGCTCACCCCGGAGCCGAAATTCGTTCCGTAAATGTACGGCGAGATGGCGTGCGTATTCGTGGGATCGACGGTGATGGTTACGTCCGGCGCTACGCCCGCGGGCGTGGCGCTCACCTGGGCAGAGTTGCTGCTCTCGCCGGCGCCGTTGACCGCCGAGACCACGTAGAAGTAGGTCGTGCCGTTGGTGAGGCCGCTGTCGATGTCGCTCGTTGTCGCCGGCGAGGCGACCGTCGCGTATGGCCCGCCGGTGATTGTCGCGCGTTTGACGTTGTACGTCGCGGCGCCGCTGCTGGCGCTCCATGTCAGTACCACCTGCATATTGCCCGCGGTGGCTTGCAAGCCTGTCGGCGTAGCTGGAATCGTGACCGGCGCGACGGGGGTGGCATTCACTTCGCTGGAGTTGGCGCTTTCTCCAGCCGCGTTTAGCGCCGAGACCACATAGAAATACTTCGTGCCGTTCGTAAGGCCAGCATCGGTGTAGGCAGAAGTCGTGGGTGTGGCAATCTGCGCGTACGGCCCGCCGCTGACGGTGCTACGTTTCACGTGGTAGCTGGTGGCGCCGCTGCCTGGGTTCCAGGCCACCATCACCTGCGCGTTGCCTGCTGTGGCTACTAGCCCGGTCGGCGCGGCGGGAATCGCCAATGGCGCCATCGGCGTGGCGTTCACCTCTGCGGAATTTGCGCTTTCTCCGGCGGAGTCAACCGCTGACACGACGTAGAAATATTTTGTGCCGTTCGTCGCGCTCGTATCCACGTAATTGGTCGCCGTGGGCGCCGCCACTTGCGTATACGGCCCTCCGCTCACGGTCGCGCGTTTCACATGGTAGCTCGTCGCTCCGGCGCTCGCGCTCCAACTCAGGCTCACCTGCGCGTTGCCGGGCGTTGCCACTAACCCCGCGGGCGCAGACGGGATCGTAACCGGGGCCATCGGCGTGGCGCTCACTTCTGCGGAGTTCGCGCTCTCCCCGGCGGAGTTCAGGGCCGAGGCCACGTAAAAGTATTTGCTTCCGTTTGTGAGGCCAGTGTCCGTATAGCTGGTTCCGCTCGCCGTGGCGATCTGCGTGTAGGGGCCACCGCTTACGGTGGCGCGCTTAATGTGATAGCTGGTTGCGCTTGAGCTGGCGTTCCAGGCTAGAGCCACCTGCGCGTTGCCCGCAGTCGCCGTGACGCCGGACGGTATCGGAGGGACGGCAACTTGCGTTCCGCTGCCGCCAGACGTTCCGCTTCCGCCGGTCGCAGCACATCCGGTAAGTGCGGCAATCAGCGCAGCGCATGAGGCCGCGAGTAATGCGAATTTCCAGGTGAACCGACGAAATCCGCAGGAATGGCCGAGAGTGAGGCGATGCGCAGTACCACCCATAATCTGAAGAATGCGGCCGGGCAGACTGCGCACGCAAGCTGTCCACTCGGTCAGTTTTCGACTCTGGCCGCGGGTACCAGCTTGCATGCTGTCGCAGCCCCCAAGGGCCCAGCCGCGCGATGGCAGCTCGTGGACGGTTTGGCTACACTGGCAGCGGTATGCGTTTCGACCTGATCACTATTTTCCCGGAGTTTTTTACCGGGCCCCTGGACCACGGCATTTTGCGTCGCGCGCGAGAAACCGAGCTCGTCGAGGTAAACATTCAGGATTTGCGCGTGTTCACGAAAGATCGGCACCGCACCGTGGACGATCGCCCATTTGGCGGCGGCGAAGGTATGGTGCTGAAACCCGCGCCGCTCTTTGAGGCCGTGGAATCGCTGCTGGGCCGCGCGATGGGAGACGCTGTGCAGCCCGCGCCTCCGGAGCCGAAGACCGCCATCGTGCTTCTTTCAGCTTCGGGAAAGCTTTTCCATCAGCGAACCGCTCGTCGCTTCGCGCAACTCGAACGCATCATCTTCATTTGCGGCCGCTACGAAGGCGTTGACGAGCGTGTGGCCATGCATCTCGCCACCGATGAACTCTCCATCGGCGATTACGTGCTCAGCGGCGGCGAACTCCCCGCCATGCTGATCCTCGACGCCGTTACGCGCCTGCTCCCCGGCGCCTTAGGCAATGAAGCGTCTTCGCAAAATGAATCGTTTAGCGCGCCGCTCGCTGACTTGACGGTGACCGCGAATTCCTCCGGCATGCGCGGTCATTCTCTTTTGGACTTTCCGCATTACACTCGTCCGGCCGAATATCGTGGGTGGCAAGTTCCGGAAGTATTGGTCGGCGGCAATCACGCCGAAGTCGCCAAATGGCGCAGCGCAGCCGCCCTGGAAAAAACGCGGCGCAATCGCCCGGACCTGATTGGTTCCGAGCTTTCCGATTGAATTCCAGCTTGGAACTATCCCTCCCCGGAGGGTGTAAACTCTGATTTCCGCCTCACCGGAGGTGGTTTGTGATACCGGCCCGTTGGTTCTTGTGCAGCTTGGCGCTCCTTGTCTCAGGTGTGTCGCTGGGATTCGCGCGCCCTGCGGCGAGCCCCTCCGCCAACCTAAACGGCGTCGTTTATTCGGAGTCCTCCAACCAGCGGATCCGCCACGCGGCGGTGTGGCTTTGTGATGCTGGTGGAAATCGTCTGCAAGAGTCCATTACCACCGATTCCGGCGAGTTTTCGTTTGTCGGTATTCCCGCCGGAACTTTCCTGCTCAAAGTGGAGGCCGCGGACTACTTACCGGCGAGTGTGCAGGTGGACGTGAATTTTGGCATGCAACATGGCGTTTCTATTTTCCTCAAACCCGTCGAGCAGCCCGCCAAGAAACCGCGGGGCGACTCCGCGATTTCCGCGCACGAACTATCCATTTCCGAATCCGCCAGAGCGCTGATGGATTCGGGAAAGCAGAAACTCTACGGGGACCAGAAGCCGGCCGAAGCGCTGCGGGATTTCACAGCCGCGGTGGCCAAAGCGCCGGATTACTACGAGGCCTACTATCAGATCGGAATGGCCAATCTGGCCCTGCAGAATTCCGTGGAGGCGGAGAAGAACCTGCAAAAGGCGGTTGAGTTAAGCGATCAAACCTTCGCCGACGCCGATTTTGCGCTGGCCACGTTGTGGCTGGCCCGCCACGACGCCGTGCGTGGAGAACCATTATTGCTGCGGGGTCTGGACCTGGACCCCAGTTCCTGGTCGGGCTTCTTCCAGTTGGGAAAACTGGAGCTTTATCGCGGTCACCTGGATGCCGCATTGGTGGCAGCGGAGAAAGCCAGAACCTTGGCTCCCGAGCAGGCGCTGATCTACCGGCTCTTGTCGTTGATTCACATGCGTCAGCACAACGACTCTGCCGCTGTCGCGGATCTGGATGCGTATATCCGTCTGGATCCGGACAGCCCGGAAGGTGTCACGGCGAAGAAAATTCGCGCCGATACGCAGTTGCGTATCGATAAAGCACAGGCCGTGCCCCTCGCTGCGGCGAACCCCCATTGATTGCCACGCCGCAGAAAGGCACCCTTTCGTGGCTCGGTAACCCTTGCTGTCCTAACGCATCTCACGAGATGATGAATTTGCGCAACGAGAGAAGGCCAAACTGCGATGAACCCTGCGGCTAACGGCGCCCGGCACCCGGAAAAACCCATTGCCATCTACTACGAGCACCCGGACTGGTTTCGTCCGCTATTTCAGCAACTCGATGAACGCGGTGTGCCGTGGCGGAAAATTCATGCAGGCGAGCACAGCTACGACGTCGCTGCAACAGAGAACGAATACTCGCTGCTCTTCAATCGTATGAGCCCGTCCGCCTGGCAGCGCGGCTTGGGTAACATGATTTTCTATACGCTCAATTACCTGGCCCATCTTGAAGCGAAGGGCTTGCGTGTCGTGAATGGTCACCGATGTTTTGCGCACGAAATTTCCAAGGCCCAGCAGCTTACCAACCTGGAAAAGCTCGGTCTGCCGTATCCCAAAGCCATCGTCATCAGTCATCCCGCGCAAGCACTGGCCGCCGCGGAAGCCATTGGCTATCCCGTGGTTCTCAAACCCAATATTGGTGGAAGCGGCGCCGGCATCGAGCGCTTCAGCTCGCCAGAGGCGCTGCGCGGCGCGGTGGACGCAAATCGCCTGTACTTCGGCATCGATTCCACGGCGCTGGTGCAGGAAGCCTTTACTGCGCGCGATGGCGTGATCACGCGCGTGGAAGTGCTCGGCGGAAAATTTCTGTACGCCATCAAAATTCACATTACCGGCGACAGTTTCAATTTGTGCCCCGCGGACATTTGCCAGAACACCAAAGGCGAAGAGCTAACGCGCATCGCTTGCCCAGTGGACGCGCCGAAAACCGGCATGACCGTCGAGGGTTACGACCCGCCGCAAAAAATTATCGATGAGGTAGAGCGAATTATGGCAATGGGCAACGTGGAAGTTGGCGGACTCGAATACGTCATTGATAACCACACCGGCCGCCAGCTCTACTACGACGTAAACGCGCTTTCCAATTTTGTAGCCGATCCGGTGCGCATCCTCGGATTCAACCCGTATTCGCGTCTGGCCGATTTTCTGATTGCGGAAGCTGTGAAACACGAAGCACGAGGGGTCACCGCGCGCGCCACTCCTGCGGTCAGCCCGAGTGTACCGGCATGAGGTACGGCTACTGGCTCCCCGTCTTCGGCGGTTGGCTCCGCAACGTCGCCGACGAAAACATGGAAGCAAGCTGGCCGTACGTGAAGCATCTGGCGCAGCGCAGCGAACAAATCGGTTTTGATTGCACGCTGGTGGCGGAACTGAATCTCAACGATATAAAAGGTCCGCTGGCTCCTTCTCTGGACGCGTTCTCTACGGCCGCGGCGCTCGCGGCGATAACCAAGACCATCGAAATTATGGTGGCCGTGCGGCCCACGTTTCATCTGCCCGCCTTGTTGGCCAAGCAGGCTGCCAACATCGACCACATCAGCAACGGCCGCCTCACGCTCAACGTAGTGTCTTCCTGGTGGGCCGATGAAGCCCGCAAATATGGCGTTGCCTTCGAGCAGCACGACGATCGCTACGCCCGCACCAGCGAGTGGCTAGACGTTCTCGACGGCGTCTGGAAGCAGAATAATTTTTCATTCCAGGGCAAGTACTACCAAGTGAACGAAAACATTCTTGCTCCCAAGCCAGTTTCCAAGCCGCGGCCTTGCCTCTATGCAGGAGGCGAATCCCACGCCGCCAAAGAACTAATCGCCGAAAAGTGCGACGCCTACCTGATGCATGGCGATCCGCCGGAGCGCGTCGCGGAAAAAATCGCCGACCTGAAAGCCCGCCGCGCACGCCACAATCTGCCGCCGCTGAAATTTGGCGTGGCCGGCTACGCCATCGTTCGCGACACCGAACGCGAAGCGCAGGACGAGCTGAAGCGCATTACCGACGTCCACCAATCCGCCGCCGGCTATGCCAACTATCAGCAATGGCTGGCCGGCACCCAACTCGAACAAAAAGTTTCTCTGGAAGACTATTCCGTAAGCAATCGCGGCCTCCGCAGCGGCCTGGTCGGCACTCCTGAACAAGTCTCCGAACGCCTCACCGCCTTCGAGTCCGCAGGCGTCGACCTCGTACTCCTCCAATTCAGCCCGCAACTCGAAGAAATGGAGCGCTTTGCCGCCACCGTCATTCGTCGCCAATCCCCCGCGCCAGTCCCCAGCGGTCGTATTCTCTAGCGAGAAACCAGGCCTGCGACAGTGTATCGTCAGCAACCTGTAAATAAGGGCTTAATCAAATCTGCTAGGAAAATCCCCGCAATTCCCCTATAATCAATGATTGTCTATAGAGCGCATGCCCCGCCTGAGTGGGTCTGCAAGGAATCAAGCACATGAACCCGGTAATTCAGAAATTACACGACGCGCAACTGCGCACCGATCTTCCTGATTTTCGCGTTGGCGACACCATTCGCGTGAACGTCCGCCTCAAGGAAGGCGAAGGCGAAAAGGAAAAAGAACGCCTGCAGGCCTTCGAAGGTGTAGTGATCTCCAAAAAAGGCCGCGCGTCCGGCGCCACCTTCACCGTCCGCCGCGTCAGCTTCGGCGTCGGCATCGAGCGCATTTTCCCGCTCCACTCGCCCTCCATCAGCACGGTGGATATCGTAGGCAAAGGTAAAGTTCGCCGCGCCCGCCTGTACTACCTCCGCGACCTCAAGGGCAAGGCCGCCCGCATCAAGCGCGCCGACCGCGTGGTCGCTCCCAGCACGGAAGCTGCCTCGGAACCAGCCGCCGCCAAAGCGTAAGTCGCGACGACCGCACCATCGCAAGATTGAAGCGAAAAGACGGGCCCCGAGCGCCCGTCTTTTTTTATCCACAACACTCTCTCGCGCTCCCGCCAACCACCCGACGCCTCCATGCTACTATCACCCCGATGCCACGTCTGTGCTGTTCCCGCTTCGAGCGCGCCGCACGCCAGCAAGGCTGGATGCGCATCGCTGGCCTCGACGAAGCCGGCCGCGGCGCCCTATTTGGCCCAGTAGTTGCCGCCGCCGTCATCCTCAACCCCAAACGCCGTATCGTCGGCCTCGACGACTCCAAAAAACTCTCTCCCGACCGTCGCGCCGAGCTAGCCCCGCGCATCCGCGAACACGCCATCGCCTGGGCCGTTGCCGAAATCGACGCCCAGCGCATCGACGCCTGGAACATCTACCAGGCCAGCCGCCAGGCCATGACCGCCGCCCTCCACCAGCTCCCCGTCGCCCCCGACTATCTCCTCCTCGACGCCATGCAACTCGACGTGCTCATCGAGCAAAAGTCCCTCATCCACGGCGACGCCCGCAGCGTCTCCATCGCCGCAGCCTCCATCTTGGCCAAAACCCATCGCGACGCTCGCATGGAAGAGTGGCACGTCGTCTACCCGCAGTACGGCTTGGCCCAACACAAGGGCTATGCCACCGCCGAGCACCTGGCAGCCCTCCGCCAGCACGGCCCCAGCCCTCTCCATCGCAACTCCTTCGCCCCCGTCCGCGACTCCCGCTGCTGGGCCGCCAACGCAGAGCAAACACCTCTCCCGCTCTGAATCCGGCGAGCTCTCTCTGTACCGAACCGCTAAAAAGCCAAAATCACCGGAAAATGTTTTCCCACCCGCTTCGCCTCGTCTTCGCCGTCAAGTTTCCTCCTCCGCACGGGGATAACTGCCTGCTCACACCCCTCCCCACGTTCGTTGACTTGCCTTTTTCCCGCCTGCTAGCCTCCGAACATGGCGTTGCGGCGCCACTATCTTCCGCAGCGATGCTCAGGAGAACGTCTCGGACGCTTCACCACGGAGAGTCCGGCCGCAGCGCGGCCGCGTCTTTCCACGTCCCGGTATTCGCATGGCCTATAACAAAAGCAAATCCGTTGAAGCCGCACAAAAGCTCCTGAATCAGGGCAAAGTTCCGCAGGCGATCAGCGAATACCAGCAGATCCTGAAGTTTGAGCCGCGCGACCAGGTCACCCTCATGACCGTCGGCGAGCTATACATTCGCCAAGGCGAAACCTTCCAGGCCATCGAATATTTTGAACGCCTCGCGCAAATCTTTGTGGGCGACGGTTTCCTCACCAAAGCCATCGCTGTCTATAAACGCATCGCCAAGCTAGCCCCGGAAGAAATTCGCCCGCTCGAAAAACTAGCCGATCTCTACGTTCAGCAAGGGGTCATGAGCGAGGCTCGCCCGCTCTTCCTGCAACTCGCCGAAATTCACCTCAAGAACAATCGCCAACCGGAAGCCGTTGGCCTGCTGAAAAAGCTTCTCCTCGCGGAACCGGACAATCTGCGCATTCAGGTGCGCCTGGCCGACTTGTACCAGGCCATGGGCCAATCTCGTGAGGCCCTGGACACCTACATCGCCGCCGCGCAACGCGCCATCGCCCGCGGAGACCACGCTGAGTGCGAAAAGCTCGCCGATAAAGCCCTGAAGATCGAACCGCACAATCTCGACGCGCTCACCGTGAAGGCCCGCTCCGCTTCCGCGCAGGGCAACACCGCCGCTGCCGCCGGATTCCTCGAGCAAGTCCCAGACCTCGAAAAGGGTGGCGAACAGACCGAGCTGCTCCTCGACCTCTACCTCAAGAGCGCCAAGTGGGAACCGGCCACCGCCCTCGCCATGCGCGTCTTTGAGGCCGACGAAAAGAATTTCGGCCCCATGCAGAAGCTGATTGAAGCGCTCCTCGAATCCGGCCAGACCGAAAAAGCCATGGCCATCCTCGAGAAATCGCGCATTCCCATGATCGACGCGGGTGAGCACGAAATTGTCGGACGCCTGCTCAACGATCTCGCGGCCCGCATGCCCGGGCGTATCGAGCCGCTCGAGTGGCTCGTCGATAGCTACGGCCGCACCAGCGATTCCTTTCGCCTCCCCGATGCTTTGGCCAACCTTGGCGACGCCATGGTGGCCGCCAAACAGTACGATCGCGCCAAGGAAGTCCTCGAGCGCCTCGTCGATCGCGAGCCGGAGAGCGAATCCGCCAAGCGTAAGCTCAACGACCTTCTCCGCAAGATGGGTTTGTTGGCTCCGGATACTTCCGCACCTCCGCCTCCGGAGGTGCACGAACTCGAACTGCCAAAGGCTCCGGCGCCTAAAGTTCGCCCGGACCTCCCCGTCGAGAAGCCCGCAGCGCGGGTCAAGTCCTCGGCGCCCGTGGAAGCCCCGCTGGACGACGAGACACAGAAATTCATCGCCCAATCGCTCACGGACGTCGATCTCTTCGCCAGCTACGGCCTGACGCAAAAAGCCATCGGCCTGCTCGAGGCCATTCTCCGTCGCGCTCCCCGCCACACTCCGACGCTTGAGAAACTGCTCGACTTTGTCCTCGGCGCCGGAGACGATCGCCGGACCGCGGAACTCGCCTCGCACCTCGAACAAATTCACAAGGAACGCGGTGACACGCGCAGCGCCGAGCGCTTCGGTGAATTGCGCCGCCGCTTCCAGCGTGCCGCGGGTCTCACCGATGACGAGCTGTCCGCCGCTCCCGCTGCCGTGTCCGTCCCCGCAGCCTCTATCGATGAGCCGGAAGGCTTACCCGAACTCGAGATTGCCGCAGACGTCGCGCCAGAGGTTACGCCAAGGGTTACGCCGCAAGCTCCCGCGCCCGTCGCCGTTTCCGCCGAAGAAATCAGCGCTTCTCAGCCTGCCCCCGCGCAGGAGCTTCATGAAGTCGATCTTTCCGATGAGTGGGCCTCCTTGCTGGGCAGCGAATCCGCTGCGCCGTCGCCTTCCGCCTCGGCCGCGCCCACCCAATCGCCTGCCGAAACTTCACCCTCTGCGTCTGCGGAATTCGCGGTTAGCGACGAACTTTCATCGGCTCTCGAGGAATTTTCCATCGAGGAAGAGCCGCCGGCTCCCGCCGCGGCTATTCCCGCAACTCCCTCGGAAGTGGCGCCACTTAGACCGCAACAGCCTGGCGCGGACGCCGCGGAATTCGATATCCCTGAACTCTCCGTCTCTGAATCTGCCGCCCACAACGATTTCGCGGACATCTCCGCCGAAATTCCGCCCGCCTCCGACGAAGAACTTTCGCCGCCTAAGCTGGCACATGTCGAAGAGGAAAGCACTTCAGCCATCGAGCTTTCCTTGGACGACATCTTCGCCGAAGCACTCCCGCCGCTCGAGGAACCTTCCGACTCCGCGCATCCTGTCGAGTCCGCAGAACCACCACACGCATCCGCTTCCCAGGCGGTACACGAGCTATCGCTCGACCCGTCGGAGAATTTTGCACCGCCGCCCACGGCCGGTGCCGAACCCGCCGACCCGGCTTTCGATCCTGAGCAGCACTTGGCGGATATCCATGCGCCGGAACACCTCGCTTCCGAAGCCCCGCTCGAACTCGAACTGGATCAAGAGTACGACCTGGTTTTGGAACCCGAAGCCCTCGTCCCCGCCTACGATCAGCGGCCGCCCGAAACATCGGCTCCCGTCGCGCCGCCTGTCGTACCAACAGTTAAAGCCGAGCCCGTTCCGGCTGCCGCCAACTTTACTGCGGACCAGTTTCTCTCCGAGCTAGCCTCGGAAATGAATGAACTGGGCCTTGGCGAGCTCAGTCCGGAATTTGCCACTGCCGCCGAGAAGCCTGCGGCCCCGCCCGCGCTGAAGCCTACTGCAAATGGTCAGGGCGCCCCCGGTGGTCTCGACTCTGCGCCGCTCAAGGAAGTCTTCGACGAATTCCGCGCCGAACTCGGCGAAATGGGCACCGAAGACGAGGATCTCGAGACCCACTACAATCTCGGCATCGCTTTCCGCGAAATGGGATTGGTCGAGGAGGCCATCAGCGAATTCCAGAAAGTTGCCCAGGCCTGCGAACGTGGCCGGCCCTTCCGCTACGTCATGCAGTGCTGCACGCTCCTGGGCTTGGCTTTCATCGACAAAGGCCAGCCCGCCATTGCCGCCATCTGGTACGAACGCGCGCTCAAGACTCCCGGCCTCGAACCGGACAGCGAACTCGCCTTGCGCTATGATTTAGGTGTAGCTCAGGAATCGGCGGGTCAGCACGAAGCTGCGCTGAAAAGTTTCTCCCATGTCTATGCCATGAACATCGACTATCGCGACGTGGCCGAGCGCATCGCCGCTCTGCAAAAATCCAGCCGCTGATTCCGGCATCCGTCTTTGTCTAGCGTCACAATTCAGGGCCTTCGGTTCGGCCCGCCCGATAAAGCAGGTTTGGCTCTTTCATGAATCGCGTCTTTCGCGCATTGTTGGTCGTGCTCTGTTTCGAGATGGGCGCCCTGCTCCTGTATCTTCCCTGGTCTATTTATTGGGACCAGAACTATTTCTTGCATCACATTCCCGCTCTCGTCCCCGTCCTTTTGCATCCGTCCTTTCGCGGTGCCGTTAGTGGTCTCGGTGTGCTCGATATTCTCCTGGCCATCCATCTGATTTCGCAGCGGCAAAGTCTCGCCCAGAATCCGGACACTCACGCGTGAGCTGTATCGCGCTATTCTTTCGCAAGCTTCCGTCGCCGCCAGGGTTCCTAGACTGTGATTCTTTGCTACGTTACTGACCGCAAAAGCCTTATACCGGATCATCCGCCGTCCGCCGCCGCCTCTCCGCTTGCGCCCAGCGTATTGCCCGGCAATTCCTTCACGCCCCTCCTGCTTCACGTCGCTGCCGCCGCATCTGCGGGCGTCGATTGGATCCAAGTGCGCGAAAAAGACCTCGCCGCTAAGGACTGCGCCGCGCTCGCGGCTGCGACCCGGGCCCAGTGCCGCGCCACGCGCGCCAAAGTTCTCGTCAACGATCGTCTTGACGTCGCGCTCGCCGAATCCGCCCATGGCGTCCACCTAGGTGAGCGCTCTCTTCCCGTCGCCCAAGTGTGTAGCTGCCTGCGGGCGTCTTCCCCACTGACGCGCTACACCCCGTTCCTCGTCGGTGCTTCTTGTCATTCCGTCGCTTCGGCGATCGCCGCAGCGCAGGCCGGCGCCGGCTATATTTTCTTTGGCCCGGTTTTCGATTCGCCTTCCAAACGCGCGTTCGGACCGGCCCAGGGAGTGTCGCTTCTCGCGCAGGTGTGCCGGGCGATTTCTACCCCGGTTCTCGCCATCGGCGGAATCACGGCAGAGAACACATCCATGTGCATAAACGCCGGCGCCGCCGGCATCGCCGCTATTCGTTTGTTTCAGGAATCCGTCGATCTGTCGGCGGTCGTTTCGCAGCTACGCTCGGCGGGCTGAACTTCGCCGCGTTCTCGCACTCACGTCGTACGTCACTCCTGCCTTGTGCGCCTTCTTGCACTCGTACAACTGCCGGTCCGCGGCCTCCAGCAATTCCTGCGGCGTCCTTCCGTCGTCCGGATACAATCCTATTCCAACGCTTGCGCTCAACCGCGGTGTTTCGGCATCCGTGTTCAGTCGTGTTTCGATACGCCGCGCCACGTGTTCCGCCATGCTCAGATTTGAGTCGATCAGCACCAGCGCGAACTCGTCGCCTCCATAGCGCGCCGCCAGGTCTGTGCCGCGGCTCTCGTCCTTGAGTACCGCGGCCAACCGCTTCAATGCCCGGTTTCCCCCCAGGTGGCCTAGCCGGTCGTTGATGTTCTTCAAATCGTCCATATCCAGCAGCATTACGGTGAATTGCCGCAGATTCCGTTCCGTGCGCCGTACCTCGGTTTCCACTTTGTCGATGAACTCACGATAGTTCGCCAGCCCCGTGAGCGCGTCGTGCGTGGCTTGGTATCGCACCTCCGCTTCGCTGCGTTTGCGGTCTGTGATGTCTTGCCGCACCCCCACACAACCGATAATTTCCCCGCTCGCCGAGCGCAGCGGTCCCACCTGCACTTCAAATGCGCGATCCTTTTTTTCGTACTCGAAACGCGAAGGCACTCCCTGCAACGCCTCGTAGTGATGCGCCACCGGTGGCGCGTGCCCATCTGCGCAATCCAGAAACTCGTGCACTGTCTTCCCCGCCAGCGTTCCCGGGCGGATTCTCGACCACGGTTGCCCGGCCCCCCAATTCGACGTAATTCGCAATTCGCGATCCGTCGTCCAAACCACCGCCGGCAGCTGCTCCGCCACCAGCCGCAATTGAGCTTCCGCGGGTAATGTGCTGCCGGACCATTCCAGCCCGCGGGCGCGCTCCAGCACTCCCACCAGCTTCTCCTCTTCGTCTCGAATAGCGTAGCGCCTCGCCACGATCCGCACCCGTGTTCCGCTCCTCGTCAAGCGCTCCGTGTTGTCCCAGTGCATTAGTTCGCCTCGGCAGGCCCTATTGAGCAGCGCCTCCAGCGCCGGTGCTTCGTACAGCGGCACCAGTCTCCTTAACGGCTGTCCGATCATCTCCGCTTTGTTATATCCGTACATGGCTTCGGCGCCCGGGCTCCAATACTCAATAGTCCCGTCCGGCGCGATCGCCAGCGCCGCGTCTTCGTTCGATTCCAGTATCGCGGCGAGCAATAGCTCGGAGCGTATCGCGTTGGGCATCGGGTCCTGAAGGTTGTGGGGAACGGGAGAGGTCGTTCGCGGAAGAGCTACTGTTTACCGCGGCTGAGAGGAGGGAGCCGGCGGCTGATTAATTCGCTGCCAAAGCCTTGGCAGCTGACTTGCACGTCAGTCTAACAACTCTTGCCCCTCACGCAATCTTGAACCGCCCAGCCGTGTAGACAAGCAGTCACCGTTCGGAAGTACAGTGTCGTATTTCTTCGGCGACCCAAATTCGTACTATGCCGCTACCTTACGCGCTCAACCATCGACCGAATGGCTTCAATGATTCCGTATGGTCGCACACCACGCGCAGCACCGCCGTCAACGGTATCGCCAGCAGCAATCCCATCCCGCCCCACAGCCAGCCCCAGAACAGCAGCGCAATCGTGATCGCCACCGCATTCAGCTGTACCCGCTTCCCCACAATGTGCGGCGCTATTAAATTTAGCGCCAGTATGTGAATCCCCAGCAACGCCCCGGCGATCAATAGAAACCACCCAATCGTGGCGAATTTCGTTAATGCCAGGAAGAACGCCGGCAGCCACGAAAGCACCACCCCGATATAGGGCACCATGTTCAACAGCCCGGAAACGATGCCCAGCAGCACCGGATATTCCAGTCCGATCGCCCAGAAAAAAATACTGCTCGCCGCAATCACGATCAGTGTCAGGATACACATGCCCGCCAGAAAGTCCCGTAACACCAGCCGCAAATCGTCCAGCGTCTCCTTCACCTGCGTGCGCCGCGACGCCGGAAACAATCGCAGCGTGGTATGCCACACGTCCCGCTTACCCGCCAGCATGAAAAATACCAGGAACGGCACGAACGTTACTTCCAATACCAGCTCGTACAGCGAGCCCACCGCGCGCAAAATCAGTCCGTGAATCATTCCCGGTTCCTGCGCCGGTGGCGCTGCTGGCTTCGCGCCCTGCTCCTGCGTTAATTGACCTTCAAACCCGTTTATTTTTCCCTCCAGTGTGCTCGTCGCTTGCCGCAGCACCGCGCTGTACTTCGGCCAGTTATCCGCGAAGTTCGCCGTCCGCGACCAAATCCCATATCCCACTGCGGCCAGCGCAAAAATCAGAATTAACACCACCACCATGGCCCCGATGGTCCGCGGCGCTCCGCCCCTCTCCATCATCTCCACTGCGGGGTCTAGGAAATACGCCAGCAAAATGGACAGCAGCAGCGTGATTACCACCCCCGCTGCGTAGTACAAAAACAAAATAATCGCCCCGGCCGCCAGGATGCGCAGGCTCGTCGTTCCCAGGCTCGGCCGTACCTTGATGATATCTTCGTCCGTTATTTCCACGCTCACTCCGTCGTCCGCGATTTAGCCGTGGGGGGCCGAGCAGGAATCGCGCACCCGCTCGCGCTACA
>Ga0181537_10001126_pt1 | contig 24906 bp, 20 predicted proteins | sample PEATcosm2014_Bin_39_FD_119765 | JGI IMG/M metagenome (GOLD analysis project Ga0181537, IMG submission 119765) | Peatland microbial communities from MTU Mesocosm Facility, Houghton, MI, USA - PEATcosm2014_Bin23_10_metaG | ecosystem: Environmental > Terrestrial > Soil > Wetlands > Peat | place...
AGAACTAGGGAAACCATCACCGATCAACTGGGAGTACGCAGTATGGTGGCGGAGTGGGAATGGTCTTACAGTGCGGAGAGTGCAGGAACAAACAGAAAGAAAGTTGAGTCCTCTCCAATGGCATACAAAAGCGCTGTGACCCGCATCGAAGCACAACATATCCAAGCCCACCATTTCCAAACCCAGAATATGCAATCGCACCGCTCTGCTTCCCCGGAAGAGCTGCGGCGCGAGTTTGAGAAGGCCATGATCGAGATTCATCAGACGGGTTTCCCTGCGGACAAGAAGATGCAATATCGGAGTCCAATCGTGCAGCGGGCAAAACGTTTGGGAGTATCGCAGGCGCGAGCTGAGGAGTGCGCGCTTTCCGACGCGGCTCGGGCTCTCGCTTTGTTGTGGAAGATTTGAAGGGCAGTGGCCGGAGGTCAGGGGTAAGTTTTTGATTCATACATCGGCCTTGATGGGCGAGGGCATTTCCGATTTACGCGGTGAGATTTTGGGGTCCAGCTCGAGAGCGGGTTTTTTTTGACAACACCTGGGCATGCTGCTTGATTTTTACAGGGCGCTGCGTCCTCTGGCAGCCATTACGGACGCGGGCACAGATCCAGTGCCGTTCCACCGGAAAAAACGCATAATCGAAGGGGAAGAATCGAGCGCTTCGTTCGGCTCAACTCTTCCCCTTTTTCCCTACCAAAATCTGCAACGATGTTTGATGTGCCGTCCAGATCAAACAAGCGGCTAGCCTGTTTTGCGACGCAAGCGTTCTTTTTCATCTTCGTCGCTGATGTCCGTTTCGATTGATTCACGGGCGGGTTCGTTTTTCTGGCGTGCCCGCTCCTCGTCGGCCGCCGCCTGTTCACTTGCATCTTTCGCGTTGCCCCATGCGTTCTGAACTTTTCCTTCGACCTGCTTCACAGTTCCCTGGACTTGCTTCTTTGTGTCTCCGGTCCATTCGCCAACTTGACGCTCGATGCGGCCGCCAATGTCTTTCACTTTGCCTTCTACTTGATCTTTGTTCATGATTGTTCCTCCTTGGAATTATGGTTAGGACTCTACGAAGCGACAGTCCGTGCTGTGATTCAACGGCGCCAGAGTCATGTTTCGATTCGGCCGGTGGGCTCTCGGTTTTCCGGCCGAAGATAAATCAATCGAGCTGGGCTCGACGGACAGCCGAGGGCGGCTGTCCCCACATTTTTTCCCTTCGCTCACAGGGCTGGGCTTCGACCCTGGATCAGGCGGATCAGCACCGTGATTATTGCTAGGACCAACAGAATGTGGATGAACCCACCGAGTGTGTAGGAGCTGATCATTCCCAGGAACCACAGGATTAACAGCAGCATGGCGATTGTCCAGAGCATTGGCACTCCTTTTCGCTACTTCGCTAACGAACTGATTTGGAGTTTAGGCGGGAGTGACGCGATGGGGTATCCAGTAAAGTCCCTAGCGGGACGTGTGGCTCGCTTTATTTTTGGAAGTGGATTGAAGGAGACACCCGCCGGCAGTGGCAGGATCCTACGTCTCGCAAAAGCGGCGAGACGTGGAGCTCTCGCCGGGATGGCATCGCTTTAGGTTGTGGCCGCGATTTTCAATAGATCTGGACGATTCCGTTGCGCACGGCGTAGAGGGTGATATCGGCAACGGAGTGCAGGTTGAGTTTGCGCATCAGGTTGGTGCGGTGAGTCTCGGCTGTCTTGACGCTAAGGCATAGGACTGTGGCAATCTCTTTGGTGCTCTTGCCTTCGGCGACCAGCTGAATCACTTCCCGTTCCCGCGGCGTCAAGACGCATTGCGGAGAAGCGCCGCTTTCTTCCTGCGGACGCAGGTAACCCTCGAGCATCATCTGCGCTACTTTTGGAGTGAAAAATGCTCGCCGGTTTTGCAAGGCCTCGACGGCGGCCAGCAAGTCGCGGCCAGCATCGGACTTCAGGAGGAAGCCGCGAGCTCCGGCTGCCAGGACTTCGCGCACTACCTGTTCTGAATCGTGTACCGTCAGGATGAGAATCGGAGCTTCCGGCATGATTGCCAGGATTTGCCGCGTGGCGTCCAGACCGTTCAGGTTCGGCATACCAATATCGAGCAAAAGGACGTCCGGCTTCAATTTGCCGGCCAGCTCGACGGCTTCACGGCCGTCCGTAGCTTCGCCGCAAACCTCCCAACCCGCGTGGGTTTCGAGCACGCAGCGAATGCCGTTCCGCGCCAGCTCGTGATCGTCCGCAATAAGGATTCGAAGCGCGTTCACCCTTCACCTCCGAGAACCCTGGAACAACAGGAGTCTCCGGCGGCGATTTTTCTCTGGAGCCAATGCCGCATAGAGAATAGTTGCGCTGGCGAGGTGCACGGTTGCTGGGAGATGTTGACGCGTGGCCGCGCGGAGCCTAATTAACAGCGCGTTCGATTGCAGAACAACGGTGAGGATATGAGCAAGGGACGCTGCAAATGGGCAATTCCTTGGATTTCAATATCGTGGTCGCGGGAGCGGAACGGGGCAGGTGTAATTGTTTCCTCTCGCACATAGGGCGAGGTGGGGACAGGGCAAGACTTTTAACAGCTTGGGGCTGAGGCTCGACAGCGGAGAAGACTGAGATTCCTTCGCCGCGATGAAAAACGCGTCGTTAGAGACGGGATGCCAAAGCTGGGAAGGGCTTTGTCTTCTCAGAATCACCTTCAACTCGTACCTTCAACTTCGCACCCTCATCTCATACTACGGTGGTCTCTGAAACGGTGCGGAGTTGGGGTGGCATCTGGATCTGGATGATGTTGTTCTTGATGGCATACACCACCAAGTCGCGAATGGAATGCAGACTGAGCTTGCGCATGATATTGCTGCGATGGGTTTCCACGGTCTTGGTGCTCAAGTTCAGGAGTACGGCCACTTCCTTGGAACTCTTACCTTCGGCGAGAAGCTGAGTAACTTCGCGTTCGCGAGCGGTGAGCGTCGGCAAATCCGGCGGCTGAGTGCGGGATATGGCATGCCCCTTCTCGAGGAAACCAGCCAGGACCAGGTCGTTTACGCGCGGAGTGAAGAACATGCGCTTGCTCTGCAAGGCTTCGACTGCAGCCACGAGATCGCGGGCGGCGTCTGACTTCAGCACAAAGCCGCGAGCGCCGGCATCCAGGGCCTCACGAATCACCTGATCGGAATCGGTGATGGTCAGAACGATGATTTTGAAGCTTGGGTCATGCTGCAGCAGCTGGCGCGTGGTGTCGAGGCCGTTGAGGTAGGGCATGCCTATGTCGACGATGACAACATCGGGCTTCAACTGCTTAGCCATCTCGACCGCTTCGCGGCCATCGGATGCCTCGCCGCATACTTCCCATCCTTCGCGTTTCTGGAGAAGCGAACATAGACCGCGGCGCACGATTTCGTGATCGTCAGCTAACAAGATACGCAGTTTCATGGCATCCTCCAGAGATATGTCTTTATAGACGGACAGACTCGGACATACTGATAAACCCGAACTCAACACGCGTGGGGGCTGCGCGTCAGCGCAGTAAACACGCGATGCTGACTAACCGCCTCGACAGCTTCCAACAGATCGCGAGCGGCATTCGACTTCACCACGTACCCTCTTGCTCCAGCATCCAGGGCCTCCCGCATCATCTGCGGAGAGTCATGCTGGGTAACGAACAAAACCTCGAGACTGGAAGCCTTCTTCTTTTGCTGAATTTGCCGGCACGCTTCCAGACCGTTCATCCGCGGCATAGTGACATCGAGTACCACAACGTCGGGTTCCAAAACCTCGACTTTATCCAGAGCCTCGATTCCGTCTGAGGCTTCACCCACAACTTCCCAACCCGGCCGACCTTCCAGCAACGTGCGCAGTCCTTGCCTCACGATGGGATGATCATCCACCAGCAGGATGCGGACCGCCATAAGGTATGCTCTCTGAGGCAGCCCGTGCAGCCCCTTCGCCACGGTCCACGGTCTGGCTCTCGTGGGATCAACTTTGCCCCGTTCTTGCCGCAGGACTCGACTAGCATCCGGCGGAAAGGCAATTCTCAGGTAATAAAGTCACGCTCAAAGTAACATGATACCTTCGGGTGCCGAATACAGGGAATCCTGTATTTTCACACGCCGATTGAGGTTTAGCTGGCATTGGAACTCATTGAAGGGAAATAGGTTTCCGCGTGCAGGAGAGCATCGACGGCTTGGACGATGGAGCCAACATCGGACTTGGCGCAGGCTCCCCGGATGCCCACCCGGCGGGCCTCCTCGGCCAGCTGTTTGGACAGATGAATGGTCACCATCAGGATGGGGATTTCAGGAAAAAGCTGGGTAATCTGTCTGGCTATGTCAAGTCCATTGAGATCCGGCATCTGGAAATCCAGCAGGATCATGTCCGGGGGATTTTTTTTCACACGCTGAAGGGCTTCTCCGCCGGTGCGAGCCTCGTCGCACACTTGCCAACCGCTTTGCTGCTCGAGCAACGCCCGCAGGTAATGCCGGACCGCCGGGTTGTCGTCTACCACCAGAATTCGAACCAAGCGGCACTTTCTTTTAAAATTAGGATACAAAGCGTAACAGCAGTTTCACTCGACCCTATGACGCGCTGTCACACCAGTTGGTTGCTGGTTGTTCAGCTAATGCCCCAAGTTGTGACCCCTCTTCCCTTTACTCGACCTCTCTTCTGCCTTGTCCTCATGTTTCTGTCCTTGCCCATGTCACCATAGGAGCCCCGGTCGCCAGCCCGCAATACTGTAAACCCCTGAGCGTAAAAAAATACCGATGCTCCTTTGCGACGGCCGCAGGCGCGATTCCGGTTTTCGGCCACTTACTTTTTCTCCTTACTTGCCATACGCCGGTAGGAGTTGAGGCCGGCCGCTGCTGGTGCTGGCAGCTCTCGATCCGCTGGCATGGTTCGCTGTGGGACGGCGCACTCTCCGCTTCGGAAAGAGCAGGTCGCGCATCTTCATCTTGGCTTTGTGCAGCTGCGATTTTGAATTACCCACTGAGCAGTCCAGAATCTCGGCGATCTCGTGATGCTGATATCCCTCTACCTCGTGGAGATCGAAAATCTGCCGGCAGCCTTCGGATAGCTCATCCATGGCCCGGCGCAACGCAATACGGTCAACCGTGCCGGAGAGGCTCGGATCCGCTTTGCCAATATCGCGCTTTAGAGTTGGCGAGTCCGCCGACACAGGCTCATCGAGAGACAACACCGGCGGCGACTTGCGGGAGCGCAACTTCATCAGCACGGTATTCACGGCAACCCGATAAAGCCAGGTGGAGAACGCCGAATCTCCGCGGAAGGAGTTAACGCTGCGAAACACTTGCAGGAACGCTTCCTGAGTCAGGTCTTCGGCGTCAGCCACATCCTTTGTCATTTGCAGGCAGACAGAGTAGACCCTCTTCTTATGCAGGTGAAAGAGCGTGGCGAAGGCCTGTTCGTCGCCGCTCTGCGCGCGCTGAACCAGACTGCGTTCGGAATCGTTCTGTTGGACTATCTCCCTGACTGGGATCGAATTGGGTGTTGTCGCAGAAATTACGCAAGTGGCCACGGTAGTCTCCTTCGATCTAAAGGTGCCTGTCTTTGTGCTCTCCACGATTCCGGGAGCATCCGGCTTCAATAAGAGCTTAGCGGCGCCCCGTCATGGGTCCCATCAGGGTGCTCCTGTAATTGACTATGAGACATGCTGTACGGGAGTCCGGGAAGAAAAGTGCTGGGATGTGGTCTTTGCTTTGTGCTTGTTTTCCCTGGCGAAAATTTTTGCGATGGCGGAGGCTGCTGGGGGACAGTTGCGAAGCAAAGACAGTGGCGAGAATGACGGGCGCGTCTCGGCACGCTTCTCGCCAAGCAGAGCGTCAAAGCGTGATTCATTCTCGGCGACTCCGACTGCCTTCCGTCTACAGTTCAGATGCAGTCGGTAATAATCAATTCAGTTTGAAAGTCAGGCCCTAGCAAATCTGCAATGAGGTTTGGAGTGGCGGCGACACTTCTCGCAAAAGACGCGAGAAATGAGGCAGCGGATCAACCTGAGTCTCAGTCAATGATCAATTGAGATGAAAGCCTACTTCCACGCTGATCAGGACGCTTACCGGGCGGCCGTCCTTCATGGCCGGGTGAAAACGCCATTGCTTGACAGCTTCAATTGCTCTTGCGTCCAGTCCGAATCCCAATCCGCGGACGACGCGAATATCTCGTGGATTGCCCTGATCGTCGACGATCAAGCGAAGAACGCACATTCCCTGCGTCTTGGCGTTGCGCGCTTCCTCGGTATATTCAGGATCCGGCGTGGCAACGGCCTGAGGAGCTGAAATTCCTCCGCCGACTTTATATACGCCTCCACCAATTCCGCCTCCGCTACCAGTGCCTACACCTGGTCCGCTCCCTACTCCGACGCCGCCACCCGATCCAGAACCAATGCCGCCGCCCGCTCCAGTTCCGTTTGAAGGCGGAGCAGAAGGCATTACCGGGGCCGCTGGATTGCCCAGGTTCAGCATGTGATTGTCAGCCACTCGCACCTGAGGAGGAGCCACCACCGTGGGCTCAGCGGCAAGCTTGGGGTGCTCGTTACGAACAACAATCGCCGGGGGAGTGATCTGTTCCAAAGCGGGTTTTGGGAGGGCTGCCTTCGGCGCAGGGAGCCGGTCGTGGTCGCCGCCGCCACCGCCGCCGCTGATAATTTTCCTAGCAATCGGCAGAGCATAAGTTTCAGGCGAGGGTGCGATCAACGTTACGGTTTCGTGGAGCTTAATTGGTTGCACAACTTCGTGACTGAAGGTCGCAACGCCCAGGATCAAGCCAAAAATAATGATGTGTGCCACCACGGATCCGGCAAGACCATTCGACCGATAATTATTGAATTGACCCCAGATGGCTTCCGGAGCGAGCGTTTCCGGCGCTTGCCGAGACATGACATTCTCTAGCCGCGCGCCTCGTCCACGGGTCGCATAAAGAGTCTCGAGGACTGCCGACGAAGATGAAGACGATGAAAATAAGGCCTGGGCGGCGAGGCGTGGACTCTGAGTGTTCGACATTTGGCGCTCCTAGGGAACAACCTGCAAAAACAATTCCGTAGCCAGATTTCACGAATCAAAATAAAGGATGGTGAGACCCGGACGTTCTCACCATCCGTTTAAGTACGAAGGCCGCGGCTTTCAGAAACTAGTCGAAGCCCGTAGAGTTCAGACCCGACCCGCCAGAAGCAGGACGAGCAGGATCACGACCACCAAGCCAAGTCCGCCACTGGGGTAGTAACCCCAGGATCTGCTGTATGGCCAGGCGGGCAGAGCTCCAAGCAGTAACACCACAAGTACGACCAGTAGAATTAGTGACATGCATCCTCCAATTCATTTGAACTGCTGGCTGTCGTTCTGGTTAGAGACCGAGGCCCGACTTGCAGAGCAAACCGGGCCCGCCTAGAGAAAACGTCACGGCTTAACGGCTCGCAGTTACCGTTTTTCCGGCTGACGGTTTCAGTTCGCTGTGTTCTCGGGCCTGTACCGAATATCGTTTGACCGCAGTCAGGAACGGCGCACTCGCGCCCGCAGGCTGCACTTTTCCGCTCAGGATTTCGCCGAACGGCACGAATTTTCCGTAAAGAATTCGGGTCTCATCTTTGTCCTGCGTGACGGCCGCACCGTTCAGATCGATTCCTGCAAAAATGCCCCGGGCTCGAGAATAGGTAAGAACTTCCGCTCTCATCTTCCAATCTGTGTCAGCAGCTGCGTCACGCCCGACCGGGCCCGCGGCTGCCGACGCATCTGCGCCCAACTTAAAGTGGCTGGAGATCAGATTCTGCATGCCATTGTCATTGGTCACGATCATCACGACATCGACGGCCTGCCCACCGAGCTGCAGACCCCAGCTGCCGCCTGTCATCGTGATCGGTGCGGGAGCGCTCCACATGCCGCTTGCCGTCCGGCAGGTAGCGACGCCTTTGCCGTGGCTGCCGCCGAAGCCCACGGCGATTTTCACCATCGAGGGAATCACGGCTATGCACTTGGCATCGCTCATCACCTTGTCGGGGATTGCTTTGTCGGGAGTCGCCATGATTTCGTCCAGAACTTTGGTGGCTGCATCGAGGCGTTTATCGATATCCGAACGGTCTTTGTCGTCATCTGCGGACCACGCCATGGAGGCGCAGAGTAGAACGCTGGCACCGAGCACCAGGAGATATTTTGAAAGCGGGGAGTTAGCTTTAGTCATAAACGAAACCTCTTCTGTGCTCGAAGCGAGCAGCGTTTAGATTTCCCAACGGACTCAAAGCTAACTCGCGGCTGGCCTTTGCTCCATCCGGTTCACGCTGTAAAAGGGATCAAGGGGGGGCTGGAGCCGTAGGGGAGAATGTCCGGTGTCATCGAGAGTATTAATGGGAATAAGCGCGGTGGCTACAGCTTTTCCCTTATGGATTGCTGAGAATTGAGACTGCGGAGAGCAGCGAGTAGGGCGGTATGAGTACCGAAGATTTCAGCCCAAGACGGCACTGGGCACGCGCAAAACCGAAGTGCTGGGGATCATGAGCTCGACGAGGGTTCCAGGTTGAGCATTCGTCAGCCGCAACTCTCCGCCAAATTCTTTGGCGCGTTGCTTCATGCCGCCAATGCCCACTCCAACGCTGTCAGGTTGCAGCTCGGCAATTCTCCTGCCGATGCCCTTGCCATCATCGCGCACGGCAACTACGATCAGATCCTCTTTTTGGCGCAATGTAATCCACACCTTGGTTGCTTCGGAATGTCGGAAGACATTGGTCAGCGCTTCCTGAACGATTCGGAAAACTGCCGTCTCCACGTCCGCGGAAAGCCGCGGGAATTCCGCGGGATGAACATCGAGAGTGGTTTCAATGCCGCTGCGCTTGGTAAGCCCGTCGACATACCAGGAAAGCGCCGACAATAAACCAACTTCATCCAGCAAGGGGGGATGCAAAAGGTGAGACATGGTGCGGACCTGCTGAATCGCACGATCCACGATGCTGCTGGCCTGAGTCCAAGCTTCTTCCGGGCGACTCGCGGATTTTTCCATGATCATTCTGTCCAGCACCATCTTGGCCACGGCAAGTTCTTGTCCCAATCCGTCGTGCAGATCGCGCGCGAGGCGGCGACGCTCTTGATCCTGCATGGTCATGAGGCGGATGGAAAGACGCCGCAATTCGTCGGTTCGGCGATCGACCATCTTTTCCAGTTCGGCGGCATTGTCGCGAATCGATTGTTCCAGCATTTTGCTGTCGTGAATGTCGGAGCAGGTTCCGTACCATTTGAGGATGGTCCCGTCATTGCGAATCGGGACGGCGCGCGCCCGGAACCAGCGATAATTTCCGTCCTTGGCCCGCATGCGATACTCCGCTTCGTAATTTAGTCCCGATTCAACACAGAGCAACCAGTCAGCCATGGCCTTGTGCTTATCCTCGGGGTGCACATAATCCAACCACCCGAAGCCATTGGCCGAGCCGGGAGCAGCGCCGGTAAATTCATAAAATCGGTCGCTGATGTAATCCCTGGAGCCGTCGGCTTTACGACTGAAAATGATGTCTGGAGCGGTGTGGACAATGGCATCGAGTTCCTGATTTTTTTCCACCAGCTCCACGTTAAGCTGCAGCAGCAATTCCGCCTTGAGAGCCAGCTCTTCCGTACGCTCCAGAACGCGCCGCTCGAGCTCGCGATTGAGAGTTTCGAGCTGCCGCGTTTTGCGATGTAGTTCCGCGAATACTCGTACCTTGGCGCGTAACAGCTCCGGAACCACAGGAACGGAAATGTAGTCGACCGCACCGTGCTCGTAACCTTTGAGTTGATCCAGATCGGTCAGATGCACCGCGGAAACAAAAATGATTGCGGTCCTCTGAAAACGCGGATGCTGGCGAATCATCGCGGCCAGCTGAAAACCGTCGAGCTCGGGCATGCTCACATCCATCAGCACGATCGCTATGTCAGTCTTGAGCAGAACTTCGAGAGCCTCCTTCGCGGACTTCGCTTTGATCAGGTTCTCGCCAAGTTCACCGAGCATCACCTCATAGCTGAGCAGCTTGGCAGGCTGATCATCGACCATGAGGATATTGACTTTCTCGTTTGCGCCCATGAGTTGTACTACCTCTCTGTCAGTTCTCGATCGTTAAAGCCAACGGAGGCCGATTGCTATCGGTGAAGCCACATACGAAGCGACGAGAGCAGTTGCTCGGTATTGACCGGTTTCGCCAAGTATTCCGACGCTCCGGCTTCAAGACATTTCTCGCGGTCCCCTTTCATCGCTTTCGCGGTCAAGGCAATGATCGGCAAGCGGCGGAACGAAGCGTTTTGCCGAATCACCTGCATGGTCTCGTAGCCATCCATCTCGGGCATCATGATATCCATAAGCACGATCGCAATATCCGGCGTGGTCTCGAGCTTGGCAATCGCTTCGCGGCCGGTTCCGGCGGTGATCACCGTCATGCCGCGACGTTCGATCACGCTGCTGAGGGCGAAAATATTACGGACGTCATCGTCGACTACCAGCACTTTTTTCCCAACCAGAGCATCGTCGGAATGATGCAAGCGGTCGAGCAGCCGCTGTTTTTCGGGCGGAAGATCGGCGACCACACGATGCAGGAACAAAGCGGTCTCATCCAGCAGGCGTTCGGGTGATTCCACTCCTTTCACTACGACGCTGCGGGCCATAGAATGCAGACGGGCATCCTCATCGAGGGAAAGTTCCTTGCCCGTGAAAACTACAACGGGCAGGTCACCCAGCAACGGATTGTCGCGGAAGCGCTCAAGCACGTCGAAGCCCGATATATCGGGCAGACGCAGATCAAGAACGACGCAGTCGAAGGCCCGCTCGTTAACGGTCTCGATCGCTTCGGCGCCCGTGGAGACCACGGTAACGTCGATGTCGTCACAACCCAGCAGTTCCTTGATGCTGAGCTGCTCGGCCGGATTATCTTCCACCACCAGCAACCGCTTTCGCCGGGGAGTGGAATATTCCTTGATGCGGGCTAATGCGATGTCCAGCCCTTCCGGCGTCGTGGGTTTTGTAACGAACGCAAACGCGCCCCGAGCCAGGCCGTGGTGCCGATCTTCGTCCAGCGTCAGCATCTGGACCGGAATGTGGCGAGTGGCCGGATCTTGCTTCAAGTGATTCAGGACTGTCCAACCCAGCATGTCGGGCAGAAAAACGTCCAGAGAAACGGCGGTTGGATGGTACTCCTGGGCAAGCGCGAGGGCCTCGGCGCCGCGGCTCGCCACCAGAACTTTGAAGCCCTTGTCACGAGAAAGGTCACACAAGACGCGCGCGTAGTGTGCGTCGTCCTCAACAATCAGCAGGATCGCATCGTCGGGCTGCAGATGGTCGCGGTCGTCGGGAATCTTCTCGACAGAATGCTCCGGGACGACGGGAAACTGCACCGGCAAAACGGAAGATCGGGATCTTCCCTCCGCCGCGGCAGCGTTCGCAGTGGAAGGCCCCACATAAGTTTGCGGCAGATAGAGGGTGAACGTGCTGCCCTTTCCCGTGGCGCTGCGCAACTGGATTTCTCCACCGAGCAGACTGGCCAGTTCGCGGCTGATCGCTAGCCCTAGTCCGGTTCCGCCGTATTTGCGGCTGGTGCCGGCATCTGCTTGTTGGAACGCCTCGAAGATGATGCGCTGTTTTTCGGAGGGAATGCCGATGCCGGTGTCGGTAACCTCAAAGGCCACTACGGAGGCCGCCTTACTCAAAATCGGATGCGCCTCGGTCCAACCGCTCTTAGCCACGGACACGGACAGGCGGACACCTCCAACTTCGGTGAACTTAAAGGCATTCGACAGCAGGTTCTTCAAGACCTGCTGCAGCCGCTTCGAGTCGGTAACCACGCTGCGGGCAAGATGCGGGTCGGTTTGCACTTCGAAGTTGAGATGCCGATTTTCCGCCTCGTGACGGAACGGACGCTGCACCGCGTCCAGCATACTTGCGAAGAACACTTCCTCGGCTTCGACGGAAACGGTTCCGGATTCGATCTTCGACAAATCAAGAATATCGGTGATCAGGTTCAGCAAGTCGGTGCCGGCGCCATGGATCGTGCGGGAGAACTCAACCTGTTTCGGCGTCAGGTTGCCATCCGGGTTATCGCTGAGCTGCTGACCGAGCACCAGGATGCTGTTGAGCGGTGTGCGCAGCTCATGCGACATGTTGGCCAGGAATTCCGATTTGTACTTCGAAGTGAGAGCCAGTTCTTTGGCTTTCTCTTCCAGGGCTCGCCGCGCCTGCTCGATCTCCTGGTTCTTGCGTTCGACCTCTACGTTTTGTTCGGCGAGCTGCTGCGCTTTCTGTGCCAGCTGCTCGTTGGTCTGTTGCAACTCCTTTTGCTGCATCTGGAGTTCGGTGGCCAACTGCTGGGACTGCTTCAACAGGCCTTCGGTCTGCATGGTGGCCTCAATACTGTTGAGCACGATGCCGATGCTCGCCGTCAGTTGTTCAAGGAACGCCAACTGGGAGGTCGTGAAGCTGCTCAGCGAGGCCAGTTCGATCACGGCCTTGACACGGTCCTCAAACAACACGGGCAGGACGATAACGTTCCGGGGAACAGCCTCGAATAAACCCGAACGAATGGAAATCGTGTTGGGCGGCAATTCCGAGATCAACATCCGCCGCTTCTCCGTCGCGCATTGGCCCACGAGTCCTTCGCCCAGCTTCAACCGCCGCAGATGTCCATCCTCGCCATCGCCGGCAAACGCGGAGAGAAGTACCATCTCCGCCGACTCCTCGGATCCCATCTGGTAGATCACGCCTTGCTGGGCGTTTACCAGAGGCGTCAGCTCCGACAGGAGCATGCGTCCTACCGTGGTGAGGTCGCGTTGACCCTGCAACATGCCGGTGAAGCGAGCCAGGTTGGTCTTGAGCCAATCTTGCTCGGTGTTCCGGTCGGTGGTGAGCCGGAGATTGCCGATCATCGTATTGAGGTTGTCTTTCAGGTCGGCGACCTCGCCGCTGGCTTCGACCTGAATGGAGCGCGTGAGATCGCCCTTGGTGACGGCGGTTGCAACCTCGGCGATGGCCCGGACCTGGTTGGTCAAATTGTCGGCGAGCAGGTTCACGTTGCCCGTGAGATCCTTCCAGGTTCCGGCAGCACCGGGAACGTTGGCCTGGCCGCCCAACCGGCCTTCCACACCCACTTCGCGCGCGACCGTTGTAACCTGGTCGGCAAAAGTGGCGAGCGTGTTGGTCATGTTGTTAATGGTTTCCGCCAGAGCGGCGACTTCGCCCTTCGCGTTCACGGTTAACTTTTGGGTGAGTTCGCCGTTAGCAACAGCGGTCACAACTTTGACGATGCCGCGCACCTGTTCCGTCAGGTTGGCGGCCATCACGTTCACGTTGTCCGTGAGATCCTTCCAGGTTCCAGCGACGCCGGGCACCTGCGCTTGCCCGCCCAGCTTGCCTTCCGTACCCACTTCGCGAGCCACGCGAGTAACTTCGGCAGCGAAAGCGTTGAGCTGATCGACCATCGTATTGATGGTGTTCTTGAGCTCGAGAATTTCACCCTTCACGTCGACCGTGATTTTGCGGGATAAGTCGCCGCGGGCCACGGCGGTAGTTACTTCGGCGATATTACGTACCTGGCCGGTGAGGTTTCCGGCCATCGCGTTCACGGAATCCGTGAGATCCTTCCAGGTTCCGGCGACCCCGGAAACGTTAGCTTGTCCGCCGAGCCGGCCTTCGCTGCCGACTTCGCGCGCCACGCGCGTCACTTCAGCCGCGAACGAGCGGAGTTGCTCAACCATCGTGTTGAGCGTTTCCTTCAGCTGTAAGATTTCACCGCGCACGTCTACGGTGATTTTCTTCGAGAGATCGCCGTTCGCGATAGCGGTCGCAACTTCAGCGATGTTACGCACCTGACCGGTCAGGTTGCTGGCCATGAAGTTGACGTTATCCGTGAGATCCTTCCAGGTTCCGGCGACTCCCGGTACCTGCGCCTGCCCGCCAAGTTTGCCGTCGGTGCCGACTTCGCGCGCCACGCGCGTCACTTCGCCAGCGAACGCGTTGAGCTGATCCACCATCGTGTTGATGGTGTTCTTCAGTTCGAGAATTTCACCTTTCACGTCGACCGTAATCTTGCGCGACAAATCGCCGCGAGCCACGGCGGTTGTAACTTCAGCGATATTACGCACCTGGCCGGTGAGGTTTCCGGCCATCGAGTTTACGGAATCGGTGAGATCTTTCCATGTGCCGGCGACGCCGGGCACATTGGCCTGTCCTCCCAGACGCCCTTCGGTCCCGACTTCGCGGGCCACGCGGGTTACTTCGCCCGCGAACGCATTGAGCTGATCCACCATCGTATTGATGGTTTCCTTGAGCAGTAGAATTTCGCCGCTCACGTTTACCGTGATTTTCTTCGAAAGATCTCCGCTGGCAATGGCCGTTGCGACTTCGGCGATGTTGCGCACCTGACCAGTGAGGTTGCTGGCCATCGAGTTCACCGAGTCCGTAAGGTCTTTCCACGTGCCGCCGACTCCGGGTACCTGCGCTTGTCCGCCGAGTTTGCCGTCGGTGCCCACTTCTCGGGCCACGCGGGTCACTTCGGACGCGAACGAACGCAACTGGTCCACCATCGTGTTGATCGTGTCTTTGAGTTCGAGGATTTCGCCTCTTACGTCTACCGTAATTTTGCGGGACAAATCGCCGCGGGCCACGGCCGTAGCCACTTCGGCGATATTACGAACCTGGCCGGTGAGGTTGCTGGCCATGAAGTTGACGTTGTCCGTGAGATCCTTCCAGGTTCCGGCCACACCGGGTACCTGCGCCTGGCCGCCCAGCTTGCCTTCCGTGCCCACCTCGCGGGCCACACGCGTCACTTCGCCAGCGAACGCGTTCAACTGATCCACCATCGTGTTGATGGTGTTCTTCAGTTCGAGAATTTCACCTTTGACGTCAACTGTGATCTTGCGCGACAAATCGCCACGAGCCACAGCGGTGGTAACTTCGGCGATGTTACGGACTTGGCCGGTGAGGTTTCCGGCCATCGAGTTGACGGAATCGGTGAGATCTTTCCACGTGCCGGCGACACCGGGGACGTTGGCTTGTCCTCCCAGACGTCCTTCGGTGCCGACTTCGCGGGCCACACGCGTCACTTCACCGGCGAAGCGGTTCAGCTGATCGACCATCGTATTCAGCGTTTCTTTCAGCTGCAAGATTTCGCCGCGGACATCGACCGTAATCTTGCGCGACAAATCGCCGGTGGCAATCGCGGTTGCAACCTCGGCGATGTTTCGCACCTGGCCGGTGAGGTTGCTGGCCATGAAGTTGACGTTATCGGTAAGATCTTTCCAGGTGCCACCGACGCCGGGTACCTGCGCCTGTCCGCCGAGCTTGCCTTCCGTGCCGACTTCACGAGCCACACGTGTGACCTCACCGGCGAATGCGTTGAGTTGGTCCACCATGGTGTTGATGGTGTCTTTCAATTCGAGAATTTCGCCCTTCACGTCGACCGTGATTTTGCGCGACAAATCGCCACGAGCCACGGCCGTGGTTACTTCGGCGATGTTCCGCACCTGAGCCGTCAAGTTCCCGGCCATCGCGTTGACGGAGTCCGTAAGATCTTTCCAGGTACCGGCCACGCCTACCACCACAGCCTGACCGCCGAGCTTGCCGTCCGTGCCGACTTCACGGGCTACGCGCGTCACCTCGGAGGCAAACGAGCGGAGCTGGTCGACCATGGTGTTGATAGCTTCTTTAAGCTGGAGAATTTCACCGCGCACGTCGACCGTGATTTTGCGGGAGAGATCGCCGCTGGCCACTGCAGTGGCCACTTCAGCGATGTTGCGAACCTGGCCGGTGAGGTTACTGGCCATTGAGTTGACCGAATCCGTGAGATCTTTCCAGGTGCCAGCTACGCCCGGCACCTGCGCCTGACCACCGAGTTTGCCGTCGGTACCAACTTCGCGAGCCACGCGCGTCACTTCCGCGGTGAAGACGCTAAGCTGCTGAATCATGGTATTGACAATGTTGGCGGAGCGCAGGAACTCGCCTTCGAGCGGCCGCCCATCCACGTCCAGCCGGACCGTTTGCGTGAGGTTTCCCTGGGCCACGGCCGCGATGGCTCGAGTCACGCCCTCCGTTGGCCGAAGCAGATCCTCAACCAGCGTGTTGATCGAGACTTCCATCTCGCCCCAGGCGCCTCGGGACTCATGGAAGCGCGTGCGCTCACGGGTTCTGCCTTCCTTGCCGACTACTTGCCCAACCCGCTTCAGTTCTCCCGCCATTTGCTGGTTGGCGGCAACAATGGAATTGAAGGTGTCGGCAATTTTCCCCGCCAGTCCTGTCCAGGAACCCGGGAGTCGCACGGAGAAATCGCCATCCCGCATTGTTTGCAGGCTGGAAAGGATCACGCTAAGATCGCCCGAAGCGGGCTCGGCAACGGAACCGGAATTCCCGTTGCGTTTGCTCTTTGGACCTTCGTCGGCTGCACCATTGGCCACGGCAATCGCCGGGTCTTGACTATTTCTTTTCATGATCTTCTCCTGCCCCGGAGCAACAGCTGGCATTGTGACAAGGCATTCCTCGCATGGTTCTCCCTATTTCCCCGACTTGCAACGGCACCAAACGCGGCCGATTCGACGGTCGTGGCATAGGGGGGGGCTGACGCAACGGCTGCCGGAAACCAGCGAACAACCGAAATCAGGAATAGCCCAAGCCATCTTCTCTGAAAAAATGCAAAGGAAATCTAAGGACCAGGACATAGATTGAACACGATAAATGCAGGGCTGACTCTAGGGTATTTACTGTATGGGGGAAGGAGATCAGAGTCTCGGGGAGGATTTTTTAAGGATGCGCGGGCGGGGCAACGTCGAAGGCCAGCATTGGGGACGGGAGCGCCGAAGAGCACGCCATCCCGATCTGCTTAGAACGTCATCTATTTAGAGTTTGCGTTCCACACGTAGAACTTTTCGTTGTTAGCGACCGTCCCGATGTTCAGATTATTGGAGGCCGCGGCACGATGTACCGCAGAACGCAGATTAGCCAAACCAATGCCGCCCACATCGGCGAGGGGGATTTCCAGGGCTGAACCTGACTTCAGCGTCGTCAACTCATCGACAATTCCCTTCACCAGGTCATGGTGTTTGCCGCGTCTGCCGGTCTTCAGGGCGGAAATATTAACCTGCCGGTACTTCGCGGGCGGCGGCTGATTCTTGCTTTTCTGCTCGTTCCCCACGGTTGAGCGCTCCATATCCTTCAAATATTTGTCGGACCTCTGAACCGGTGCACGAGAAAACACCGAAGCCGAATATCAATATCTAAGTCAAGTCAATTCTTGTGATTGACTACGGCAGTTCTCCTTTCTTAATATGTTTGCGATAGTTATATTATACTTTACCGATACGACTGTCATATGCTCCGCATTGCAATGACCTAATTCGCGTCGCGCCAAACGTTCGTCCGAGCTACGAAAGACGAAAGCAAATAGTCTCCTTACGTTTTAGTGGCGAGGGTATGCTCAAACGGTCAGGAGGTTCCCCCCATGAACACCAAAGCGACCACCAACATTTTGTGGCACGACTTGTACGCCATGCTCGAACTCGATCGCGACAACCCGCACGACCCGATCGAAGCCGCTCGAGCCGGTATACAGCGAGCCCGGAAAGAACGGACGAGGAATCCGACGCCTGGAGCCGGGGAAGAAATGCATTCCATGGCTGACGCTCTCCGTAATCTGGACACCGTTCAGAGAGTGGAATTAAGGGCATCCACTCCAACCTGCAGCCACGGTGTCTACTTATCACAGGGAGAAATTCGATCAGACGTCTGGGCCACGATACTTCAACGCGAGCATGGCGCAGACGACAATTGGCCGTGACGGAGTTGCTTCGTCACGCCAAGATCGTAACCGATCCCATCGTGTTGGAAAACCTGAACGCCCAGGTTGCACTGCGAAGAGCTAGAGCTGAGGGTGACCGCCAGCCTGCTAGGCGGCAGCCTGCCTCATAAGCTGGTCCACTCTCGCCACGATTTGGATTCGATAGGACTTTGCAAAGCAGGGTCAGAAATGCAGATCGATCAGTTCTTAGAAGCTGGCACCGAAAAGGAAAAAAGTTCTGCCATGCGCCGGTACGGGCTGGCCGTGGTCGCAGCCATCTTTGCCCTCTGGCTTCGCCAACTGCTTTTTCCTCTTCTGGGAGCGGGGAATCCATATCACACCGCTTGGGCCGCCGTAGTCTTCTCCGCCTGGTACTGCGGGGTTGGCCCTTCCATTGTCACCGCCTTGCTCTCAGTGCTGGGCGTCTGGTATTTCTTCGTGCCGCCTTTCGGTTCCTTTGCGATTCAGGCCCCCAAGACTGCAATCCCCGGAATGGTGGGGTTCTTGGTGTTCTCAGGTTTCATCATCGCTCTCGGGGAGTCGAACCGGCGCACTCTGCTGAGCAGCCGCTGGACTGAAGACCAACTGCGCAAAGCGCATGACGAACTGCGAAGGGCGCACGACGAGCTCGAGCGGAAAGTTCAAGAACGAACGGCAGATTTGAACCTGGCGAACGAAAACCTGGGGGAGCTCTCGAGCCGGCTGCAGCAGATGCGGGATGAAGAGCGCCGGCAGATTTCACGGGAGCTACACGACAGCATCGGGCAACTGCTCGCCGCTCTTTCCATGAACATTGCCGTGGTGCAGCGCCAGGCTGACAATCTCGATTCAGCGGGAGCTCGAGCTGTCTCCGAAAATGCTGTGATGGTCGAGCAGATCAGCAGGGAGATTCGGACCATTTCGCATCTGCTGCATCCTCCTCTTCTCGATGCGGCCGGACTGGCCTCCGCGCTTCGCTGGTACGTGGATGGCTTCTCGGAACGCAGCCAGATCAAAGTCGACCTGCAGATCCCTGAACCATTTCGCCGTCTTTCGGACGAGATGGAGATTGCGATTTTCCGCATGATCCAGGAGTGCCTCACGAATATTCATCGTCATTCGGGAGGAAATTCGGCCGCGATACGCGTGCGCGAGGAAGATCACCGAATTGTGGTTGAAGTTCAGGACGGCGGCAAAGGGATACCTCGGGAAAAGCAGGTTGAACTCAGTTCATCCGGCCGGATCGGAGTTGGGTTCCGCGGCATGCGCGAGCGAATCAGGCAATTGAACGGAACTTTGGAAATTCGATCGGACAACGCAGGCACCGCCGTGACCGCGACCCTGCCGCTCGCGGAGTCGACATCGGCCCAGGTCGAGAAATCAGAAGTCGCCTGAAGTCGTTCTCTTTTTCTTTGGCGCTTAACCTTTTAGCTTTTGTTCTTTGTTCCTTCCGTCCATAGCTCAATCCCGATCCGCGACGAACCCTGGTTCCCAGCACAGCCTGGAAACAGTTCCGTCTCCGTATATGTGCGGCTGCATTTGGATGCCTGATCCGTTGCCGGCTTTTCGCTAACCACTACATGGATTCCGGTATGTTCGGGCATGCCCCCTGGTCGATAAGGTGGGAGCTGTATCGTGCGGGGAATTTCTATGCGTCTGCTGAGCGTCCGGCTCATTGTTTCTCTGATTGTCGGCATCACGATAGTGTCGCTCGGCTTCTCCTACTACGAAGTTGTGGGAGAAAAAAGAGTTCTCCGGAGTGACCTCGAGCGCCGCTCTGAAGTTCTGGGCGAGAGTGTTGCTGGCAACGTCGAAAAGTCATGGGAGGGCGGATCGACCCATGGCCTGCAGCGGTTGGTGCAGCGCTTTGGAAATCGCGAGCACCTGCTCGGCGTCGCTGTCTTCGATCGGCGAGGTAACGTTGTGGCGATCACTTCCGAGTTAGGAAAAGTCCTCACGGCCATTCCACCCGACATTACCCATGCAATGGAAACGGGGCACGGAGAAGGTTCGTTCACCCGGCTCGGCGACGATCGAGTTCACATCTTTGCGTTACCTGTGCATCGCCAGGATCAAATTGTGGGCGGATTGGCAATCGTGCACGATGTGAATTACATCCGCGCGCAAGGCCTTCGCACCTGGCGCGAAGCGTTCCTCAGAGTGCTCGTCCAGGTGTTCCTGATTGTCTTTATTACGTTGCTGATCGTGCGTTGGAGCATCGCTGGCCCGATCGCGCAGGCCGCGCAGTGGATGCGCGCGCTTCGCATGGGCAGAGTCTCCTCGCGCCAGCAAATGCCCGACCTTGATCTGTTCAGGCCGCTCGCGCGGGAAGTAGTCACGCTCACAGAGAGCCTCAGCCAGGCACGCAATGCTGCGGAAAACGAGGCCCGGCTGCGAGACGCCTCGCAATCGATGTGGACTGCCGACCGTCTCGCGGTGCAGGTCCAGACCCGGCTGGACGGCGGCCGTCTGTTTGTCGTCGCCAATCGTGAGCCCTACGCGCACCAGCGAAACGGCAAGTCGATCGAGGTGGTGGTGCCTCCCAGTGGGCTGGTGACTGCTTTAGAGCCAGTGCTCACTGCTTGCGACGGAACCTGGATCGCGCATGGCAGCGGAGACGCCGATTCCGAAGTCGTGGATGCGCATGATCGGTTGCGTGTCCCCCCGGACGAACCGCACTATACCCTGCGCCGGGTGTGGCTGAGCAAAGAGGAGGAAGAAGGCTATTACTACGGATTTGCCAACGAAGGGCTATGGCCGCTTTGTCATATTGCGCACGCGCGCCCTACCTTCCGGGCGCAAGACTGGCAACATTATCAGGAGGTCAATCGCAAGTTTGCCGACGCGGTGCTCGAGGAGATCGAGGACACTCCCAAGCCCGTTATTCTGGTTCAGGACTACCACTTTGCGTTATTGCCCCGGTTGCTCAAGGAAAAAAGACCCGACGCTCGGGTCGCGATCTTCTGGCACATTCCGTGGCCGAATCCGGAAGGTTTCGGTATCTGCCCCTGGCAACGCCAATTGGTGGAGGGACTGCTGGGAGCAGATCTCATCGGATTCCACATTCAGTCGCACTGCAATAACTTTCTGCAGACGGTGGACCGGGTGGTGGAATCACGCGTGGACTGGGAACACTTTTCGGTGTCGCGCCAGAACCACCGGACAATCGTAAGACCGTTCCCGATCAGCGTAGCTCTTACGGAGGATGAAACCAGCGGCAGCGAAGACTACCGAGCGAACTACCTCGAGCGCGAGGCCCTGATGCGCAGCCTGGGCGTCAATGCAGCATTCCTGGGAGTTGGTGTCGATCGCGTGGACTATACGAAGGGGATTCTGGAGCGCTTTCGAGCGATCGAACGATTTCTCGAAAAATATCCTAATTACCAGGGCGAATTCACTTTTGTGCAGATCGGAGCACCTAGCCGCACTCACATCAAGCGGTACCACGACCTTCTTGCCGAGGTGGAGGCCGAAGCGGAACGAATCAATTGGCGGTTCCAAACGGCCAACTGGAAGCCCATCGTATTTCTAAAGCGGCATCATAGTCATGAAGAGATTGAGCGCTACTACTGCGCTGCCGATCTTTGTCTGGTGACTGCGTTGCACGACGGAATGAACCTGGTGGCGAAAGAATTCCTGGCAGCACGGCGTGACGAGCGCGGTGTGTTGATATTGAGCCAGTTTACTGGAGCCGCTCGCGAACTGCGCGATGCTTTGCTCGTAAACCCCTACGACATCGACCAGACCGCGGAGGCAATCCGCGTCGCGCTGGAGATGGAAGCGGAAGAAAAGCAAGTGCGAGTGCACGGCATGCGCAAAGTGATAAAAGAGCAGAACATTTATCGCTGGGCGGGAAGTCTTATTACGGAACTCTGCGAACTAAGGCTGGATGCCACGGACCACGCTGCTGAGAGACTTCGTGGGAGCGTAACCGCCGCGTAACCGACTGGGGAAATCGCCGGTTGCTGATTCGAATTCTGCTCGGAGCTGGGTGATCCTTGCTGCCGGGCCGGAGACTAAATGATGGCCGGTGCCCGCCCCACTGGCAGGTCAGCACTCAAACCAGCGTGCCCCCGCGGGCGGAGTGGACACTGAGCAGTCCGGCAAGCTGCCGCAACCGTTCGCGCATTCCGCTGACCGCTCCGAAGGAAGTTAGCGACTCCGAGGACAGCCCTTTTATTGGGGAGTTGTGGCCTCTGGCTGTGCTGCGATGGTAACTTCCACCTCAGCACCCTGCTTGAGGCGGACTTTGTCTCCGTTCTCGTCCGTCAGAGTGTTCTCGATGCGTATCTCTCGGTAGAGGTGATCGGCCCCTTCCACGGCGATCTGGGCCTTTTCGGGTTCACTGGGGTATACCGGTTTGATAATTTTTTCGACGATTGCCGGCAGAGTGGCGCTTGCTTTTTCGCTCATAACTGGCTCCTAGTCTCAACGGTCTCATCGCAAATCAACGGATTATGGAGTTGCGGCCATTTGCTGAAAACCACACTACCTTCCCAATCTATTCGCGCTTCATCTATTCGTGCTTGGGCGCCGCATCGGTATTCTTACCGATGTTTTTATCGATGTTCGCAGGTTCGTCTTTGTGGCCAAAATCCAATCCAAAGTGCGGCGCCGACTCCGTGCCTGTGATTTTGATCGGAACTTCCGTGCCTGCTCCCTTCTTGCTGAAAAACGGATCGAACGGCTTCAGTAGAATCGACTTCCAGCCGGTGGTCATTTGCGAAACCTTTGCATCCAGCGAGGCCTTGCCGCGAAAATCGAACGTCTGCCCGTCTAAAGTGTATGCACCGGTCATATCCACGTGCGTTCCCGGGACAAGGAAATGAAGATAAGAAAAGGACAGCGATCCGTCCCTCAGAGTAAACGCTCCCTGCAAATCAACCGGAACATTTTCTACCTCGTGCTCTTCGGCCTGCCTGGCCTTACCCTGGCTGCGCAGACTTAAGGAGTCGATCCGGCCCTGCACCTTCTCATTGCTGAAGTGCCCACTCGATACGTGAAAGGTGCCCCCTAACTTCAGCCGGTCCGCTACGCTCGCGTCCCCGGGAGCAAGGCTCAGCCGCGTCTTCATTTCGACTGGACCGTTCATAACCGGCGGGTCCGTTCGCACGCCCAGCTTTAGTAGATCTTCGATTTGCGCATGGCTCAAGACGACATTGAGTTCTATATCGTGGCCTTTTGGAGAACTCACGCGGACCACGGATCCGCTCGCCGTGAAGGAAGTGTGCAGAAATGTTGCATTCACCGGCCGGAGATATGTGTCTCCGCTGGTTCCGTCAACAATCGCATGGAACTCCGTGTGCAGCGGCACCGCGTGCCCACTGCTTGCAATGCGAAAATCCGGCGTATCGGTTTTTCCATGCACGGCGATATTGCTCAAAGTTCCCGAGTAATCGCCCGTGGACGAGAGCGTGCCGCCAATTCCTTTGATCGTGCTGAGGTCGGCATCAGTGAATGAATAGTCTCCCTGCAGCGGCGTGTCCCGAGGACTGTCTTGCTGCCATGGTCCGAACAGACCAGTCGAGTGAATGTTTCCCACCGGCTTCGGATTGACCAGCGTGGCATCAAACTGGAGCGGCTCGCCCCGACCGATGTCCTTCATTTTCAAGTCACTGATAGCAAATTCCAGGGGCGCTTTGCCGGGCGTTGAAGTGTTGATGATCAGCCGGGTATTTTCGCAAGCGAACTTGTCGACGAAGACCGTCAGCTTGCCCGTTTTTGAGCCCATCTTCGTCATCTCTTGTCGATCCCCCTTGGGCGGGATGTTCAGTTCGAGGCCTTTCACATAAACCGTGTCTATGTGCATCGGGGAGCGAAACAGGTTTCGCAGCAAAGTGTGAAAGCGGAATTCCTGCACGCCGATCAGGGCCTGGACTCCGGGCTCGTACGGATTAGGATCCTTCGCGCCAAAAATCTTCAACCCCGCCCCGGATACTTCAATTCCATTCATTGCCGAAACATCGAAACTCGCCAACTCAACTTTGCCGCCGAAGCGATTCGATAGAGTTTCAATCACCCGAGCTCGAAGAATGGGTTGAGCGCGATCAATCACCCATCGCACGGCGATTGCTCCGCAGACTAGAAGCACCAGAGCGATGATGCCGATCCACTTCCATGGCCGTGTGTGTTTCGCGTGCTTCGGAGTTGGTTCGGAAACTTGCACAATCGCCATTTGAACATTAGAAGGGGCCGCACGGAAAGTCGTCTATACAGCGCTTCCTTCAGATTGCGCGCGAGCCCCCAACAACCTCAGCGCAAACATAGACAGACGGGTAGGTGAGGAAAAGGCGGATCCGGAGAACCGGATCCGCTGGAGTAGAGAACCAAGACATTCCTGAGTTATTTGTTTAACTCGAGGGTGGTGTGCTCCCGCTGGGCGCGACCACGGGTGGGCAAGGCTTGCCCGTGGACGACCCTGGGGTTGCAGAATTTCCCTGACTATTTCCCGATGTCGACGGCGACGACGGACTGGTTGAACCTGAATTGGCTGAGCCCGGAGTGGCCGAACCTGAATTGGAACCGGAGTTGGTCGCACCCGGGTTGGAAGACCCGGTGTTCGGGGCCCCCGGTGTTCCTGGCAACGATCCACACGGCGAGCCGCTGGGCGCGGTCCCAGGAGTATTCGGCGTATTCGGATTTATCGTAGAAGGCTGTGTATTGCTGCCCGGCGTCGCCGGTTTTGGCGAGGTTGCACCGGGGACGGTTCCGGTCGGGGGCGTACCAGTGCCGGTCGGCGGGGGCGTCGTGCTCGGCGGCTGGTTGCCCGGTGCCTGGGCCGGTGCCTGAGTTTGACCTGCCGTACCCGGACTGCCCGCTGGAGCTGTTCCGCCGGCCGTTGCACTCTGTGCCATAGCCCAGGTGGCGCAAAAGAGAAGCACGGAAAGAAGAGTTAATTTTCGTGCAGACATTAGTAAGGCCTCCGGCTGAATTTTTCCCTTACGTTCCACAACAAGTATGTTCGAAAAACGAAACCTCACGCATCCGTCGGATACCTTAGGCGGCTGCGAACAATCTGGTAGAAACCGCCCTGCATCCAAAACCCGCACGCTCACTCGCACGCTCACTCGGTTTACCGCGTCGAGCTGGCTTTTTGATCCTTAACCTGCAGTTCGTTCACTACTTGCTGCACGTTCGGAACCGTCGACGCCACTTTTTCGACGTGCGCGCGCCTGGATTCCGAGTTCACCT
>Ga0181537_10001127_pt1 | contig 24904 bp, 26 predicted proteins | sample PEATcosm2014_Bin_39_FD_119765 | JGI IMG/M metagenome (GOLD analysis project Ga0181537, IMG submission 119765) | Peatland microbial communities from MTU Mesocosm Facility, Houghton, MI, USA - PEATcosm2014_Bin23_10_metaG | ecosystem: Environmental > Terrestrial > Soil > Wetlands > Peat | place...
ATTTTGATTCCGGCAGTTATTTTGATCGTCGTCAAATCGCGTTCCGCGCGCGCGCACGGCGGCATTTTCGAGGAAAAAACTTTCCGCGTTTCGCGCGAAAAATGGCTCCGCATCTGGCCGTGGGTTTTTGGCAACAGCCTCGCCGGGCAGACGCTCGGCGTTACGTGCGTGCAATGGGCGCTGGAAAAAACGCCCGCCGGAATCGTCATGGCCGTCGTCGCCACGACGCCCATCATGCTGCTGCCGATGACGCGGATTGTTGAAAATGAAAAAATCGGAATCCGTTCGCTCGCCGGGGCAATCATCGCCGTCGGCGGCGTGATTGGGCTGACGTTTTGGCGTTGAATTTTCAAATACAACCACGGATTAACACAGATGGACGCGGATAAAACGAAATTCATCCGTGTTAATCCGTGTTAATCCGTGGTTAAATAAATCAGGCCATGAAAGACGAACTTCAAACCGCCGTTGAAACGCTCGGCATCGGAAAATTCCGTCGCCACATTTTTCTGTGCGCTGACCAGACCGAGCCAAAGTGCTGCACAAAAGAACAGGGATTGGCGTCGTGGGAATTTTTGAAGCGACGGCTGAAGGAATTAAATCTCGTCGGCGCGGAGCCGCTGGTTTATCGGACGAAGGCGAACTGTCTGCGCGTCTGCGTTCGCGGGCCGGTGGCGGTGGTTTATCCCGAAGGCGTGTGGTATCGCGATTGCACGCCCGAAGTTTTGGAGCGCATCATCCAGGAGCATTTGATCGGCGGAAAAACCGTGGAAGAATTTGCGTTCGCAAAAAATCCGCTGTAATCATTTTTGTGTCCGCTTCAATTTCATTTTCCGCTCGACTTCCGTTTCTCCACGGCGCATCGTTTAGAAAGATTCGGAGAAATTATGGCCAGACTGCTCATCAAGACGGCGGGTTTGGAAAACCGGATTCTTGAATTGCGCCTTGGCGTCAGCCGCGTCGGTCGCGACCCCGGCTGCGAGTTCTGCATTGACCACCCCACCGTTTCCTCCGTGCATTGCGAGATAGCGCTCTCGAACGACGGCGTCTATATCCGCGATTGCGACTCCACCAACGGCACGTTCGTCAACGGCCAGCCCGTCATGGAGGCGTGGCTGGACGCCGGGCAGCAGGTGCATCTTGGCGACGTGGAATTGTTTGTCGAGAGCACCGGCGCCAACGTCGCCATCCCGAAATTTGAGAGCGAGCGACCCAGGCCGCCGGCCATCCTGCCTACCGGCATGGTCGCGTGCTCGCGCCACGCGCAAACGGTGGCGACCTACAAATGCACGAACTGCCTCGACGTGATGTGCGACGGTTGCGTGCGGGTGATGCGAGTGCGCGGCGGCCAGCCGCTGTTTCTCTGCCCAAAGTGCAGCCACAAAGCCGAGCGAATCCATGTCGAGCAGCCGAAAAAGAAAAGGGGCTTCGCCGGGTTTTTGGACACGGTCAAACTCAAGTTCGGCTACACCCGCGAAAAAACTGGAAAATAGGCCGGCGCGGATTCTTTTTCCGCGCAACTTTGTCCGGGCGCTGGTTTTTAACCAGAAGCAGACAATGAAAAACGATCCGCTCCAGAACGAATTGCGCGAACTGCTTTCGCGCCTGCCCGATGCGCCGGTCGCGTCGAATTTCACCGCGCGCGTGATGCGGCAGATTGACCTGGAAGAACCGCGCCGCCCGCGCAAATGGAGTTTCATTTTCAACTGGCAAAGGTTTTTGCCGCGCGCCGCCGTCGCGGCGGTTACAATTCTTTTCGCCGGATTGGTTCTTCAGCAGCACGAACTGAACGTGCATCGCGCCGCATTCGATCAAAACGTCGCGCTCGTGGCCCAAACGCCGATGCCGTCTGTGGAAGCGTTGAAAAATTTCGACGCGATCCAGCGCATGAGCCAGCCCGCGCACGCGGACGAGGAATTGCTGGCGCTCGCTTCGGAAATGAAATGAACCGTCCGCGTCAGGCGCGTTGCCGGGCGGCCGCAATTTTCACCGCGGCGCAGCTCATTGTTTTTTCGCTCGCGGCGCAGACGGCCACAAATGTCCAGTCCCGTTCCTCGCCGGATTTTTTCAGCCAGTTGCGCCAGTTGCTCGCGATGCCGGCGGACGAGCGCGAAAATTTTCTGACGAACCGTCCCCCGGAAATCCGCGAACGCATCCTTGCCAAGGTTGCCGAATATGAGGCGCTCGACCCGGACGAACGCGAGCTGCGGCTGCGCGCCACAGAATTGCGCTGGTATCTGTCGCCGCTGCTGCGCGAATCGCCGACGAACCGCGACGCGCAACTGGCGCAGGTGCCGGATGATGTCCGCGAACTCGTCAAAGACCGCCTAGAACAATGGATCATTCTGCCGCCGTCGTTGAAGCAGGAATTTTTGGACAACGAGCACACGTTGGGCTATTTCACGCAAATGGACGTGAGCAACAACCCCGCTGAAAATTCGGGGCGCGGGCCGAACGATGCCGAGCGCGAGCATTGGAACGCGCTTTCGGAAGCCGAACGCCGCCAGATTGCCGACGGATTCAACCAGTTTTTTGACCTGACGCCGGATGAAAAGCAGAAAACTCTCAACACGCTTTCCGACGCCGAACGGGCGCAGATGCAGCGGACCCTGCAATCGTTTGAAAAGCTGCCGGCGTCCCAGCGCGCCGAGTGCGTCAACGCGTTCGCAAAATTCGCCGGCATGGACTCGCGGCAGCGGTCGGAGTTCTTGAAAAACGCGGCGCGCTGGTCGGAAATGTCGCCCGCCGAACGTCAGGCCTGGCGCGACCTGGTCGTCAACGTGCCGCAGTGGCCGCCGTTGCCTTCAGGCTTTGTGGTGCCGATACCGGGCAGCTCCAATCCCTCCACGGCGACGAACCAGAATTGAACGCCGAGCATTTCAAATTCGCCATTTCCGCCGCGCCGCCTTAACTTCCCGCCGTGCATCCGATTGCGTTTCATATTGGCAGCCTCACGGTTCATTGGTATGGCGTGATGATCGCGCTGGCGTTTCTGGCCGGGCTGTGGACGGCCACGCGGCGCGCGCGGCGCGAAAAAATTTCCGGCGAACGCATCGCCGACATCACGCTCTGGCTCATGGTCGGCGGAATCATCGGTGCGCGCGCCGTTTATGTGGCGACCTACTGGCGCGAAGAATTTGCCGGCCAGCCGTTCTCCGAAATTTTCATGATCCAGCACGGCGGCCTTGTTTATTACGGCGGGCTGGTCGGCGCGATGATTGCGGGAATGATTTTCATCCGCTGGAAAAAAATGCCGCTGTGGAAGACTGCCGACGTGCTCGCGCCGAGCGTCGCGCTGGGAAATGTCTTTGGCCGCGTCGGCTGCCTGCTCAACGGCTGCTGCTTCGGACGCGTATGCGCCGCGCCGTGGGCCATCCGCTTTCCGAACGGCTCCTACGCGTGGGACCAGCATTACCAGCAGGGGCTGGTCGGCGAAAATGATTTGTCGCTGCCGGTGCATCCGACGGAAATTTACGACGCGCTGCTGAATCTCGGCGTCTATGTTTTCCTGGCGTGGCTGTTCCGGCGCAAAAAATTCGACGGCCAGGTTTTTGCGACGTATCTGCTTTGCTACGCCGTCACGCGCTCGTTCGTGGAATATTTTCGCGGCGATTACACGAGCCTGCACTACCACCTCGGCCTCACGCCGGCGCAATGGATCAGCGTGCCGATTTTTGTGGCAGGACTTGCGCTCGCGGCAATTCTTTCAAGGCGCGCGCCTGCGAAATGAAAGCTCCAATTTTCCTCGCCGGGCCGACTGCCGTTGGAAAATCTGAAATCGCGCTTGCGCTCGCGGAGCAGCTTGGCGGTGAAATTATTTCAGTGGATTCGATGCAAGTGTATCGCGGGCTTGACATCGGCACGGCAAAACCGTCGCCGGCGGAGCGCGAAAAAATTCCGCATCACCTCGTTGACATCTGCGAATTGCCGGAAAATTTTGACGCCGCGCAATTCATCCGGCTCGCGCAAAAGGCGGTCGAAGAAATCCAGTCGCGGAATAAAACCCCGATTTTCTGCGGCGGCACGGGACTTTATTTCAAGGCTTTCTTGAGCGGGCTCGGCGAGGCGCCCGGCACCAGCTCCGAACTCCGCGCCGGGCTGGAAACCTTGCCGTTTGAAGAATTGCTGCGCGAATTGCGCGAGCGCGACCCGGCGGCTTACGCGCAAATTGACAGACAAAATCCGCGCCGCGTCATCCGCGCGGTGGAAGTGATCCGGCTGACGGGCAAAAAATTTTCCGAGCAGCGGGCGGAGTGGAAGTCCAAAGTCCAGAGTCCAAAGTCCAAAGTCTTTTTCTGCATCACGCGACAGCCGGCGGATTTGCACGCGCGGATCAATGTGCGCGTGGATGAAATGTTCCGGAGCGGCTTGGTGGCGGAGACGCGCGAACTGCTCAAGCGCGGCCTCGAACAAAACAAAACGGCGATGCAGGCCATCGGCTACCGGCAGGCGGCGGAGCATCTGCGCGGCGAACGCAATCTGGCGGAAACGGTTGAACTGGTGAAAAGCCGCACGCGGCAGTTTGCGAAGCGGCAGTTGACATGGTTCCGCCGCCAGCTTGACGCGGAATGGATTGAATTGGAGCCGGGTGAACCACCGGAACAAAGTCTGGAAAAAATTCAACGCGAAGCGTTCAGCACTCGATTATAAACTGTGTGAAACATTGTGCGACTTCATGGCAACCTACCACCGGATTTTTTCGTTGTTGGCTCTTTTGAACAGACTGCCACGAGAGTGAAATTTCAGAGTTATGGCTTTAGAAACGTGTGATTCTCGTCGTCCTTTTTTATCAGCCGGTAGCCGGACGCCGCCATCTTCAAAATCGCGCGGGCGGTCTGGCTGCGATGAGTGCCGGGCAAAATTCGATGGTGAAATTCCACCAGCACTTGCTTGACCGGCAGCCGTTTCCTCAACAAATCATCAATCACCTCATATTCCGCGCCCTCAATGTCAATCTTTAGAAGGTCAATGTGGTCATGGCCATTCCGCCGCATCAGCGTGGCCAGATCCACACACGGAACTTCCAGCGCGGCCGCGCCGCCGGATTGTTTGAACCACGCCCATGAACCTTCCACCTGGTCTTGTGGCCGCGAGAAATTCAGCGTGCCGCACTTTCCGGACAGGGCCACGGGATGATATTTGAATTGCGGGATTTTGTTTTCCGGCAGTGTCATGGTTTCGTTTCCGGTCGGCGTGCCATCAAACAGATTCACGGTGCATCCGAATTTTTTGACCAGGGCGTGGTCGAACGTGAGGTCGCGGCCCACGCCGCCGCTATAGACGGTGCTGTTTTCGTTGAGACCGGACGGACAGAACATCCACTGGCAATAATTCGGACGGTTGCCCATTTCGATGAGCGGATAGCGGTGAGACTCCAGCACCTTGTAAAATATCCAAAAGCGGAAATCTTTGAATGGACGTAAAAAATCTGGCACGGCGGCGAAAGTGTCGCAAAGCCTTCAAAGACACAATAAAATTCCTCTTATCACAAACGCGCGCGATTTGACGAGGTTCATTTGGTGTGTTCAATTTTCTCTTCCATCTTGCCGAACGGATAAATCTCATTAGTCTTGAGAGGTGCATCCGCAATTTTTTCGATGAGCCGCCTGAAACATTTTTCCCGCAATGCGCCCGAAATTCCGACGCATGAACCGGCTGCGGCAACCTTTCAACGGATTTTTTGATGCTGGCGCTTTTGAACAGGATGCGTCGGTGGGCGGGGGTGGACCGGCCGGTTTTCTATGTCGCGGTGGGCCGTGCCTGGTCGTTGTTTTCCGGCCCGATCACCGTCGTGCTGCTGGCGCATTTCTTCACCCCGAAGCAACAGGGCTATTACTACACTTTCGCGAGCGTGATGGCGTTGCAGGTTTTTCTGGAGCTGGGTTTTGGCCAGTGCATTGTGCAGTTCGCCAGCCACGAGTTTGCGCATTTGAAATTTCTGCCCGGCGGCATGCTGGTGGGCGATGCGCTCGCTCGGTCGCGGCTGATCTCGCTGGGGCGGCTGTCGTTGAAATGGTATGCGGTGATGGCTGTCCTCGTCGTCATCGGCATCGGTGCAGGTGGACATTTGTTTTTCTCGTTGAGGAATGATCCGTCGGTGGCATGGAGACTGCCGTGGTGGAGCCTGGCTTTGGTGACAGGACTTGCGCTGGCGATCCTGCCGGTGGGCGCCCTGCTTGAGGGCTGCAATCAACTGTCTTTTATTTACGGCCTGCGGACTCTCACGGCGATGCTGGGCAGTTTTGTGGTGTGGACGGCGTTGTGCTGCGGGGCGGGGTTGTATAGCGGGGCAATTGTGGGTCTGGCGGGAACATTAATGACAGCCATCGCTTATGCCTGGCGGTGGCGGGGTTTTGTGAAGGAGTTTTTCCACGCGCCAAAACAAAATGAACAGACCATTTCATGGCAGCATGAGATATGGCCGTTTCAATGGCGGATCGCGGTCAGCTGGTTCAGCGGTTATTTTGTCTATAATCTGTTCACGCCGGTTCTGTTTTATTTCCATGGCGCGGTTGTTGCGGGTCAAATGGGCATGACGATGCAATTGGTGTGGAGCTTGAATTCCCTGTCGGCGTCCTGGGCCGGCACCAAGGGGCCGCGTTACGGAATGTTGATCAGCCTCAAAAAGTTTGAGGAACTGGACCGGCTGTTTTTCAAAACCACGGCGCAGGCGGTCGGGGTGTGTGTGGCTGGAGGTGTGGTGCTGCTTCTGGCGCTGGAGTTTGTGCGGGGACATTTTGCATTTGGATCACGGTTTCTCGGTCTCGGCCCCGCCACGTTGCTGGTGGTGGCCACGACCGTGAACCAGATCGCATTCAGCCAGGCGGTTTATTTGCGCGCCCACAAAAAAGAGCCGTTCATGTGGGTGTCGCTGGGGAACGGCCTGATGACGGGGTTGCTTGTGATAGCCTTGGGCTGGATTTATGGCGCCTGGGGTGCATGTCTGGCTTACACCTTCGTGCAGATAGTTATTATTGCCTGGACCACCGCCATATGGAAACATTGCCGCCGCGTCTGGCATCAAACCGATACAGTTAATCCGATTAATGAAAGCCTGCCTGCGAAACATTGATCCGCCTTGGATTGATTTGGCGGGGAATTCAACGTTTTAACCGGACACGTCAAAAATATTTTCCATATGCGCATCGCCTTCATCAGCTATGAGTTTCCGCCTGACACCGATTTTGGCGGCATCGCGAACTATGTGTCCCGATCCGGCGCGTTGCTGACCGAGCGCGGGCATGAGGTGGAGGTGTTTGCCGCCAGCGACAACCGCGAAGGAACCTTCACGCAAGGCCGGATCATCGTTCATCGGGTTCGCGTGACAAGACGCGAATTGTTTTCCAAAGCGGTGGCCGGGATTTTCCGCCAGCGCCACCAGGAGCATCCGTTCGATGTCATGGAAAGCCCTGAATTTTTTTATGACGGATTGGAGGCGGCGCGGCAGTCGCCGGAGTTGCCGCTGGTGGTGAAACTGCACACGCCCAACCTGCTGATGACCGAGTTGCAGGGCGGTTTTCCCGCACCAACCGTCTCAAACACGTTGAAGGATTACTGGCGGCAACTGCGCGCGGTTGCCGGCGCGCTCCGGCATCGGCGTCCACTTCCGCGCTGGCATTGGAACCGTCATGCCTATCGGTCAGCCCTTGAGTTGGAAGCGATAGAACGCACTTTGACGCAAATGGCCGACGTGGTTGCCTCGCCGAGCGCCGCGATGTTGGAGATCATGGCCGTCAGGTGGAACCTGAACCGGGAAAATTTGATGACCATCCCTTCCTATGTTCCGCCGGCGCGTTTGCTGGCGGTGCCGGTTGATACCACCACCAATGTCGTTTCCTATTTTGGCCGGCTGGAAACGAGAAAAGGAGTTGGCGAGCTGGCCGCCGCCATCCCGCTGGTGCTGGCCGAGTTTCCCACCGCAACTTTTCGTTTTGTAGGCAGAATACCCGTGTCACCCGACGGACGGCGGGATTACAAAACCTATATTCAGGACATTGTGGGCCGGTGGCGGGACAGGGTGGAATTCACCGGCTTCCTGCCCGTTGAAATAATGCTTGATCATTATGGAATGACCGACATCTGCGTCTTTCCAAGCCGCTGGGAAAATTTTCCAAATGTCTGCCTGGAAGCGATGGCCGCCGGACGCGGCGTGGTCGGCAGTTCCGCCGGCGGCATCCCCGAAATGCTGGACGGTGGCAGGGTTGGACTGCTGGTCAGGCCGGATTCGCCTGAGGAAATTGCCGCGGCCATCCTCACATTGCTCAAAAATCCATCGGAACGGATGCGCCTCGGCGCGCTGGCGCGGCAGCGGATTCTGGCCGAATACAACAACGACAAAATCGGCGCGCTGCTGGAGAAATCATTCACCACGGCAATTCAGCGGCACACGCAACAGTTCCAGCATACCAATTCCCGGACAACTGAAAGGGAGCTTTTAACGGATTAATTTTCTCTTTATCTTCCTCAAAATCTTCCTCAATGGGCCGACGGCGTGAACAGAGTGCGGAACTAATACATCGAAAAGCCCCTTATTGGACTGGTGAATAATCAACTCGTGAGTTCTCTTTTCCGGCAGCATAAGTGCAAGACTGAATCCTCCCCACATTGAACGCGGTTGAGCGTGTCCCACCGCTTCATGGATATAAATCCCAGGGAGGAAATCAATTTCAACAAGATGCACATGTTCACATTGCTGCCAGTCGGCAGCAATAATCCCCTCCCGACACGCGGGGTGAAAACTGTCGTGAAAAACGATATACAACGGGCGGATGGGCACATACTTTAGCACACTGTTGATGTCAGCCCTGACTCCTTCCGTAGAATGATCTCCATCAATCAATATAAAGCCAAGCGATTCCTTGTTATTGCTAATTTTATCCAACAAGGAAGGCAGCAACTGTTTCGAATCACCTATTAAGAATTCAACATTATCAAAAGGAGTTTGGTCACAATTAGAAGCAATATCCAGCGAGAATACCTTTTTGGCCTTCTTTGACAAAATCTGCAAACTTCCGCCCTCGTATGTGCCTATCTCAATGGCGACATCTGGATTCGCAGCTTCAAGCAGTGATACGAATGTATATTTTTCGCCTCGTGACATGAGCCAGTTGATCGGAAGATTGTCAAAAAGAAAAGTTGGATGATTAGGATTCGATCTGATCATATTTTTACCGGCTAAAAATTATCTGAAGGGGACAAAATTACAATCGCAATATGGCCTCCCCCAAAACAAAAGTTGACGTTATTCAATTGACGTTATTCCGGCTTGATAAAATAATGAGCTAAATGAGCGGGCTAAAAAATCAATATCGTCATTTCCGCGAAGAGTTAAAAAAACAATGGTTTGTCTGCTGGTTGCACCGTCTTCGTTTTCGCATCAAACGGCGTAGAAACTTCCAACGACGCAGTTTCCCCGTTGCAAACAGAACCGCTTGGGAAAGCGATCTCCCGTCCGAGGTGAACTTTTGGGAAGACTATGTGAAATCCACTGAATTTCAAAACCGGCTGACGCTTGAAAGGCCGTTTTCTCCCACGTCGTCCCAAGACTGCCTTTATACGCTCCTGGCCCAAGCCTCTCCCCAAAATGGAAGCCGCCTCCGGGCACTTGATGTGGGTGCAGGACCGATGACCACGCTGGGAACCTTGTGGTCGGGCGGTCGTGTTGAAGTCCAGGCGGTGGATCCGCTTGCCGGCAAATATGACGAGCTTCTCAATCGGAAGGGAATCGTCCCGCCAGTCCGGACACGCTATTGCGAAGCGGAAAAGCTGCTCGAACAATTTCCCGAGGCGTCGTTCGACCTGGTATTTTCGTCCAACGCGCTGGATCATTGCTACGATCCGGTGATGGCCATCCGCAACATGGTGTTGCTGGCGAAACCGGGCGCGTTTGTGTTTCTGCGCCATTTCGAAAACGAAGCCGAGAAGGAAAACTTTTTCGGGCTTCACAAATGGAATTTCTTTGAACGGAAAGGCGACATGATCATCGCGAACCGGACGGAGGAGATTTCACTTGGAGAAAAGCTTTCCGGCCTGGCAACCGTGTCTTGCTACTCGATTCTCGAGAGAAATGGAATTGTGCATACGGTTATTCAAAGGTTGAAAACCTGAAAAATGGCACCCGCCATCAGCATCCTCATCCGCACGTTCAACTCCGCCGCCACCCTGCCCGAAGTTTTGGCGAGACTTGAATTGCAGACGGACGACGAAATCATCGTCGTGGATTCCGGCTCCAGCGATGCCACGCCCGCCATCGCGGAAAAAAATCACGCGCGCATTCTCTCCGCCCCGCCGCCGTTCAATTACAGCAAATCGCTCAACATCGGTTTCCGCGCCGCAAAAAATCCGTGGGTGCTCGTCATCAGCTCGCATTGCGTGCCGCTGTCTGAAAACCTTATGAAATGTTTTCGCGACGCGATCCTGAAATTCCCGGCAACAGTTGCGGTTGCCTATGGCGACTGTTCATTGGTTCAACGAGAGCCGCCCGCCAAGCCGGTCGTTCTTTTTGCAGACAAAACCACCGACATCGCCCTGCGCCGGCAGGTTTATGGTGGCAATAGCCTGGCGCTTTACCGTCGCGCCGCCTGGGAAAAACAGCCGTTCGACGAGACGCTGCCCACGGCGGAAGACCTGGCATGGTTTTTACGCGCTCTGGCAGATGGCGCGCTGGCCGCCCGCGTGCCGCAGGCGCAGGCGCTCTATCGCAACCAGGGAAGTTTGCGGCACATGTTCCGCAAAGGCTGGCTGGAATCGCGGCTGGCCATTGAACTGGCCGGCGCGCCCGCCGCGAATTTTTTTCAATTCGCGCTCAACTTCTCCTCGCTCGTGAAAAAATGTGCGACGGGAAAAATTCCGGCGTCCGCCCTGCCGCGCCAGAGCGCCCACGCCTTGGGCGCTTATTTGTCTCCAAAATTTTCCCGCTCCAAAATTAATGCTGACAACAAAAAAGCAGGATGATGAAAATCGCCATTCTCGTGCCGGACAACCGGGATGAATTCCGCCGATACGCCGATCCCGCGCCGCACTTTGGCACGGCTCCCACGGCGCTGCTCGACGGCTTCCGCCAGTTTCCGCGTGAATGCGAAATCCATGTGGTCAACTGCGTGCAACGGCCCGTCGCCGTGCCGGAAAAAATCGGGCCGAACATTTTTTACCACACGGAAATCGTGCCGAAATGGGGCTGGCTGCGCGGCGGCTACCTGGGCTGCATCCGCTCGGTGCGCCGGCAATTGCAAAAAATCCGGCCGGACATCGTCCACGGCCAGGGCACGGAACGGTTTTGCGCCATCAGCGCCGTCTTCTCCGGTTTTCCAAACGTCATCACCATTCACGGCAACATGAGGCTGATCGCGCAATTGAACGGCTCCGGCCCGTTCTCGTATGAGTGGCTCGCGGCGCGGCTGGAATCCTTTGCGCTTCCGCGCTCTAATGGAGTCGTCTGCATCACGAACTACACCCGCGAAGCCGTGGCGGATCTGGCAAAAAAAACCTGGGTCGTGCCGAATGCCGTGGACGCCGGCTTTTTTGACGTGCAGCCGGAACCAAACCCGGAACAGCCGCCGGTCGTTTTGTGCGTCGGAGCCGTTTGCGCCCGGAAAAACCAGAACGCCTTCATCCGCGCGCTCGACCCGCTGGCCGCCAAATATAAATTTCAAGCGGTGTTCCTCGGCGGTGCCCCCAAGAAAAATCCTTATTGCCGCGAATTTTTTGAACTCGTAGCCGCACGCGCGTGGTGCCGGCACCTTGATTTTGTCGGGCGCGAAGAATTGAAGTCGCACTTGCGCAAGGCGGCCCTGCTCGCGCTGCCGTCGCTCGAAGACAATTGTCCGATGGTCGTGCTCGAAGCCATGGCCGCCGGCGTGCCGGTCGTCGCAGCAAAAGTCGGCGGCGTGCCGGATTTGATCGAGGATGGAAAGAACGGATTGTTCTGCGACCCGCAGAACGCCGCGAGCATGAAGGCCGCCGTGGAAAAATTTCTGACGCGGCCGGAGTTTGCCCGCGCGCTTGCGGCGGAGGCGAAAACGCGCGCCAGGTCGCGTTTTGATCCGCCGGTCGTCGCGCGGCGGCATCTGGAGATTTACCGCGAGGTCTTAAGCGCCCATTTGTGAATTGTTTTGGCCGGGACAATTTCATAGCGTCTAAATAAATTTATGGCCGAAACCATTGATGGACAACTTAACGAGCAGGAGCGCCGCATTTTGACCGATGCAGTCCTCAATGCCGTTCCAAAGCCAAAGGTTGTTTTGGAAGTGGGCACATGGCTCGGCGGAGGAAGCACATTTCATTTTCTTCGCGCATTGCATGCGAACGGTGAAGGACATCTTTGGGGCATCGAAGCGGACGAGGCCATTTACAAACGGATGATGCAAAATATCGGCATTGCCGTGCCGGAAGCTGTGGACCGTTTCACGCCCGTTTTTGGCCGTTCCGATGCAATTATTCCACGATGGCTGGATGAGCGAGACAAAAGCGAAACGGTGGATCTGGCTTTTTTGGATGGCGGCGACAATCCACTGGAGCAAATCCTGGAATTCAAATTGCTGGCGGACCGGATTCCAGTGGGTGGACGTTTGCTGGCGCATGATGCAAAATTGCGCAAAGGCAAGTGGCTGTTCCCGTATCTTTCCCTGCTCGACAACTGGAAGACTCAACTGCACGAGGTGAGCGACGAAGGTTTGCTGGAAACGGTGAAATTGCGCGCGCGTCCCAGCGCAGGCAGTTTGCGCGCTGCGGAGAGAAAATTACTTTCTTTGAGGCTTGATCCGGTTGAAATGGCGGGGAGTTTGCTGCCGAGTAAAATTTGCAAAATAATTTTGGCGGCGATGCCCACAAAACTGATGCGTCGCGTGTCCCAAGGAAGAAAGTAACATCAATTTTGCCGTTCCGGCAGCGGCAGCCATTTGCGCAGCCGCGCAGCCGCCCGGCGCAGAACCCCATGGTTTCCTTCAAAGGAAACGTAGTGATATTTTTCCGCAAGCCGTTTGAGGTCGGAAGCCGACGGACGGGTCGAGGCCAGCCGCGAGCCGTCGCGCGACCATGGCAACTGGCGGAAGACGGCGGCCTGGGGATGGATGTTTTTGACGTAATGGCCGAGCGTTTCGTATTCGCTGAAACGGTTGGTGCCTTCGCCGCGGACGTTGCGCATGATTTTCCACGCCCAGTTTTCGGGGCCGGGAATGTTTTGTTCAATGGTCAGGAACATTTCGCGCGCGATGGATTTGCGGACGATGATGTGCTGCGAGATGAAGGAAAATTCGCGTTGCGGATCGTGCCGGAACAGTTTTTTGCAGGTCTCAAAATAGGCCGGGTGATATTCCGCCGCCTGGGTGAAGATCATGCGGTTTTTATCGTCAAAAAATTCCAGCGGCCGCAGCGGCACGGTGTCGGCGTCCCAAATCAAGTAGTGGTCGTCTTCCGTTTTTTGAAAGGCAAAGGCCAATTTCAGGAACTGCTGGAAATACCATCCCGCGCCCTGCGGAAAGCCCGGCTCGTCGAGCGCGCGCAATTGAGCCAGCGTCATGCCGGGAATCATGGCGTCTTCGTCAACCAGCCCGACGTCGGAGCCGAGGGTTTTCGCGAAACGTGAAAAATTGGCGCGCGCGGTGATGACGTGCAACTGCTTGAACGGCACGAATTGCCGCAGGTTTTGCGACGCCAGCGCCAGGGTGTGCAGGTCTTTGAGGCGGCTGGCGGCGACTATGTCGAGCGGCTGGCGGCGGAGATCGTGCATCGGTTTGCGCGGTGAAGTTTGAACGGCTGCATTTTCACCGGATGCTATCCGCGCAGGCGGCCCGATGCGATTCAATTTTTAATCCGGCCGCAACAATTCGGTTGCCGTCGGCGCGGATTCGATTAAGTTGAGAGTCCGAAATTTGAATGAACAACGCCTCCGCCATTTTAAGAACGCTGATTGTCTATGCGATCTGCGTGCCGCTGGCGATCTGGCTCGGCTACCTGCTGACTTCGTTTGAAGATTTTTCGCGCTCGACGTTCATCGAGGCGGGCATTTTTGTGGTGATCCTGTGCCTGCCGCTGCTGTTGCGCTGGCATTATACCCTGCTGGTGTTGAGCCTGAACATGGGGCTGTCCGTGTTTTTTCTTCCGGGCAGGCCCCCGATATGGCTGCTCATGCTGGCATTGAGCCTGGGCATTTCCATATTGCAGCGGACGTTAAACCGCGGGATGCACTTTATTTCCGCGCCCCGGCTTTCCCGGCCGCTCATCTGCCTGGCCGTGGTGGTGCTTGTCACTTGCAAGCTCACGGGCGGCATCGGGTTGAATTCCTTTGGCAGCGAGAATGTGGGCGGCAAAAAGTATTTTTTTGTCCTCGGCGGCATCCTGGCTTACTTCGCCCTGACGGCGCGGCGGATTCCGCCGCAACAGGCCGGGCTTTACATGGCGCTGTTCTTTCTGCCGCCCTGCTTGAATGCCGTTGGAGATTTGGTCTCAATCCTTCCGCCGGCGTTCAATTTCATTTATTGGTTTTTCCCGGCCAACGCTTTCATGCTTGGCGACTTGCAACAGGGTTCGGACGGCGGCTATCGCTATGGAGGCATTGCCGCAATGTCAACGGCCGTTTTTACATTCATGCTGGCAAAGCATGGTATCCGCGGCATTTTCATGTCGGGCAAACCTTTTCGCGTGGTCTTCTTTCTCGGCTTTTCGTCATTGGTGTTTTTGGGCGGGTTTCGTTCGATGGTCATCAGCATGGCCTTGATTTTTGCAATCCTGTTTTTTCTCGAAGGGCTGCACCACACGAAATTGCTGGCGAGGTTTGCATTCACCGGCCTGGTGGCCGGCGGGCTGATCGTTGGATTTGCATCGCATCTGCCTTATGCCGTGCAGCGCGCCATTTCCTTTCTGCCTGTGGAAGTGGATGCGTCGGCCAGGGCGGATGCCGAGGGTTCGCAGGAATGGCGGTATGAAATTTGGAATGCCGAGCTTTCGCAGGTGCCGGAATACCTGCTCTTGGGCAAGGGATACGGCATCTCCCAGCAGGATTTTGAATTCGTCGGAAGCAGTGGTTTCAGGACCTTCTCGGCGGATGAAATGGCCTCTGCGGTTGCCGGCGATTATCATAACGGCCCGCTTTCGGTGGTGCTGCCGTTCGGCATCTGGGGCGTCCTCGCATTGATCTGGTTGTGGGTGGCCGGCTTTCATGCGCTGTATGACAATTACCGGTATGGCGAGGAATCCCTGCGAACCGTCAACACCCTTATGCTGGCCGCGTTCGTGGCGGAGATCTTGAAGTTTATTTTAGTGTTCGGGGCGCTGGAGAGCGACACGATTGGTTTCGCCGCGATGCTCGGATTGAGCGTCAGCCTGAACGGCGGCATACGCCGCCCGGCAATGGAGCCGGCCAAAACCGCCGCGAGCCAGTTCACACGTCCGCGCCTGGAGGCCGTTTTCCAACGGTGACATCGCCGGCAAACCGCACGGGAACACGCCCGCATTGAAACCCAAACTGCTCATCGTGGAATTGTGGGGCATGGGCGACCTCGTCATCGCCACGCCCTTTCTGCGCGCCGCCGCCGAAAAATTCGACATCACCCTGCTGGCCAAGCCCTACGCGCTCGACCTGCAAGCCCGGCTGTGGCCCGGCGTCACCGTCGCGCCCTTCAAAGCGCCCTGGACCGCCTTCAAAAACAAATACCATTTCTGGCGCTGGCCGGTCCTGGACTTCATCCGCCAGTGCCGGAAGATGACAGCGGAAAATTTTGAATACGGCCTTTCCGCACGCTGGGACCCGCGCGACCATTTTCTGCTGAAAATTTTCGGCGTAAAAAACCGCATCGGCTTCCAGCGCGTCCAAAGCCGCATTTTCCTGACGCAGCCGCTCGCGCGCCCCGAACCGGAGGCGCACCGCTACGAATCCTGGCGCGTCATCGCCCGCGCGCTGGGGCTGGAACTTCCGCCGCGAGAAGAAATTTCCATCGCCCGCGCGCGCGGCGGCAAAACCGTTTTGATCCACACCGGCGCCGGGCAGCCCGTCCGCGTCTGGCCGCTGGAAAAATACAGGAACCTCGCGGCGCACCTGCGCAAAAGGAATTTCCCGGTGCAAATCGTCTGCGATGCCGACCAGCGCGGCTGGTGGCTGCACGCCGGCGAGAAAGACGCCGCCACGCCGACCACGGTCGCGCAATTGATCAGCCTGATTGACCAGGCCGGCGCATTCATCGGCAACGATTCCGGCCCCGGCCATCTCGCGGCGTTCTGCGGCGTGCCCACCTTCACGCTGTTCGGCCCGCAACTGCCCGAATGGTTCGCGCCGCTGCATCCGGCGGGGGAATGGATTGAAGGCCGGCCCTGCCCCTACAAGCCGTGCTCGGACTATTGCCGGTTCCCGACGCCGTTCTGCCTCTGGAACATCGGCGAGGAGGAGGTTTTCGCCCGCGTGGAAAAATTTCTGGACACACAGCCGTAATTATTCAAACCCTCTGTGGCGGTGAAACAATCTTTGAAACCAGCTTGATCAAGGAATCACATTCCGCGAGGTTGCCGTCCTTGGATGGATGGCGTGCCGTCAGCATTGCTTTGGTCTTGATATGCCATTCAACTTTTGCCGCCGGCTTCCCGGCCAAACCCGGCAGCGCCGCGTTCTTGTGGAGCCAGGCTGTGGGCATTTGGGGCGTCCGTTTTTTTTTCGTCATCAGCGGCTTTCTCATCACCCATTTGTTGCTCCGGGAGCACGCAAAAAACGGCTTCATCAGCCTCAAGAATTTCTACCTGCGCCGTGCCATCCGGATATTGCCGGTCTGTTTTTTATATTTGCTCGTCCTGGGTTGCTTCACCAAATATTCCCAGCCTGCCGTTGTTTGGGTCGCGAATTTGACATTCACGACGAATTTACTTGTCCTCTTGAATCCGACTCCATCAGGACATCTCTGGTCTCTCGGCGTGGAGGAACAATTTTACATTCTGTGGCCATTTCTTCTGATCTTAATTCTCAATCGTCCGGACGGCGTCTCCAAACTGGTTAAAGTTTTGATCGTGCCGCTGCTCGTCGCTCCCATTGTGCGCCTGCTTGATTATGAACATTTGTATCCAGACAAACTGTATTTTCTTGTCTATCATTTTTCTTTCTTGTCAAAATTTGACTCGCTGGCTTATGGCTGTCTGGCGGCTGTGTTGTATAATTATTGGCGAATCCCGCTGGAAACATTTTGCCGGAGAAAATTTCTGGCGGGCGGCCTGGGTTTGATTTTTGTAGCGGCTCCATGCGTCATCCCGTTTCACGGGCGTTTCCAAGCCGCCTCTTATGAATCCCTGCAAGCCGTGGGATTCAGCCTTCTTTTGTTGAATGGCGTTTTCAATCCCGACCGGGGCCTGAATCGCCTGTTGAATTGGAAGTGGGTCGTTCAACTCGGCATCTTGTCCTATTCCATTTACATCTGGCAGCAGATGTTTTGCGGAATGGGCGAAACGGTTTTTGGCGTCAAGGATGCCTGGTGGACTAATTTCCCGGTGTGGATTCTGGTGACATTGCTGGCGGCTTGCGCTTCCTATTATTTATTGGAAAAGCCGTTGCTGGGATTGCGTGAAAAACTCCGAAAAGCGTGAACACGGAGCAACGCATAAATCGAATAAAATCAGCAGACCCATTCCCATAGCCTTATGACTTCTTTTTTTGTGCTGGCCGGAGCCGGGGCGATGATGCTTGCCGTGATCGCCACGGCTGCGGCCATCGCGCGTTACAGCCCGTTTTACCGGCGCGAAATGGCGGAGACCGGAAATCGCGAGCTTGCCCTGGACGGATTGCGCGGCATGGCGGCGCTGGCGGTGGCGACGTATCATGCAGACCTGTCCAATACCTGGCTGATGACCGGCGAATGGGGCGACGCCCGCTCGCCGATATTGCATTTGTTCGGACCGGGCGGGGTCATCATTTTTTTCATGCTGACGGGTTATCTTTTCTGGAGCAAAGCCCGCGCGAAAAGCGGGAAAATGAACGCATGGAAATTATGGCGCGGAAGATTGTATCGCATCGCCCCGCTATATCTGTTCAGCCTGCTCGTTATTCTGGTCATCGCGGCGATGCAAACCGGCGTTCAATGGCTCTCGCTGGAAAACTGGAAGCCGTTGCTGCGGCTGTTTGCGCTGGGCGCCTTGAACTGGCAAAACGTCGGGCAGGTCAACATGGGCGAATACAATGCCGGCGTGGTGTGGACGCTCTGGTATGAATGGAGTTTTTACCTGGTCCTGCCCTTCATGGCATGGTTCGCGACCGGGCGGAAAACTTTCGGCGTCGCCCTGGCCGCCTACGTTCTGACCTTTGTATGTATGTGGCATAATTTTAACTGCCAGCCCGGCTTGTTTTTTATTTTCGGAATGCTTTGCCCGGTGTTGCTGGCGGATGAAAAGTTGCGCTCCCAACTGCGCCAGCCGGTCGCGGCGTGTCTTGCCATCGCACTGACGATGTTGTTGTGCGCATTGAACAGCAATCATTCACCCGGCGAGGGCCATGCCATCAATCTTGCCGGCGCATTGTTCCCGCTGTTTTTGGTGGCGGCGGCGGGCAACAGTTTTTTTGGGTTTCTGACGCTTCCGGCCATTCGCTGTCTTGGGGCGATCAGCTTCAGTCTGTATCTGCTGCACGGCATTGTGTTCCGGCTTGAATTTCACCTGTTAAAAAATGCCGGACTGACGCATTTGCCTCAAATCGTTTATTGGCTCATCATCGTTGCGACCGCAATTGCCATCACACTGTTATGCGCGACCACCTATCGTTGGATTGAATTTCCGTTCTTGTCCCAGAGCCACAAAAAACCGGCATAGATAAAAAAGCCGCCCCGGATAACCGGAGCGGCTTTGATGTTTTCCTGCCGTTGGTAGGGCGGCGTTGCCGCGCCGCCCTGAATCATGGGCTGACCGGCAGGTCAGCCCTACCTTGCGATTTTATCCGTTCACCAGCACGCGCAGGACGGGGCCAAACTGCATGGAGGCGGTGTCGTTGTCCCACCAGCAGGCGCGGTAATCCCGCCATTCAGCCTGGCCGGGGGTTTTCACCGTCCGGTTGTCCACATAGGGGCTGCTGGTTTCGATGGCGAGAAAGCTGAAGGCGGTTTCGCCCTGTCGCAAGCTTTCCAAATAGGCGCCGTCGTGTTCAAAGAATGTGGTGCCGATTTCCACGCTGTTTTGCGCCACGTTGCCCTGCCACAACTGCGGCGGGTCGGTGTGGGCCACGGGTGCTGCGCCGACGATGCCGAGGTCAGCCCCGATGGTGTCGGTGTAGCCCTCGGCTTTTTTCCAGCGGCCGATTTCCTCAAACAGCCATGTGAGCATCCCGTAGAACGGGGTGCCGGCGGGCGGGACGAGCACGGCGGGCGTGGGCGGCGCGGTGTTGGTGTTGGCATTGCTGGTGCCATAGGCGAGGTTTTCCCGCCAACTGGTGGCGGCGGGGGCATCTTTCCGCCGGGCGGGCAGATAGATTTGCCATGCCCAGATGAGCCATGCCAGAACCAGGGTGAGCTTGGCCTGGCGGTCGGTGCTGATGTCCAGATCCAAGTAATACTTGCCGATTTTGGTCTGGATGGTGGTGAAGAAAGGGCCTTGTTTGCCTTCCTGGCCTGGGAAATAGGGTTGATTAGCCATATTTGTGAGTATTTTTGAGGTTTATGTTGTTTGTTTTCATTTTGTTTTTCTTCGTTTTATTTTCCTTGGGTTGTCCCCGGCAGGTTATCCGCCGGGAAAGCGTGGTTAAACCGGCCAAAATCTCCAAAAAATGGGGTTGGCGGTTGAAAAAGGGTCGAAAATGGTCAAATTCGCCATTTTTGAGAGGTTTTCCGGCGCGCACTCGAGGTTATCTGCGACAAATAACCTTGTATCCGGCATATATAACCTTGTGTCCGCGCCGGAATACCTTGTATCCGGCATAAACAACCTCGTGTCCGTGACAGAATACCTTGGGTGCGGAGGAAATAACCTTGAATGTCTTTTGGAAAACCTTGTGGAAGACGCGGACAACCTTGACTGCGGAAGGCGACACCTCACCTGCGGAGCGGACACCGTCAATCCCGAAATGCCGCCGCACAAAAATTTCCAAGCCGTTGAACCCAGCCCAACCATGTTTCGTGGAACCAAGTATCAACAAGACAAATTTCAAAAACTACACCTCCATTGGCGGATGCTTTGCAAAAATTGTCGTGTTTTCGGCAGTGTTCCGGATGATTTGATTCCTCCTCATCCTCGAATTTTGAGCATGAGGATGAGGACGAAAAACATTTCGCTGCGAGGAATCGTCCGCGCTCCGAAGATTATTTCCCGGCAAATGCCCCGCGCTCGCCGCCGACCTCGTTCCCGAAACAAACCGGGAGCGAGGACGGCGACGAGAACGGGGATGATTCCGTCGGTTGCGTTTTCATGCGGCGATGAGCTGGCTGTTGGCGTAAATGCGCGCCTGCCGTTCCGCGCGCAGGACGGCTGCGGCGATTTTTTCCTCGAACAACGCCGGGAACACGAGCAGCGGGAAAACGGTCGCCCATGCGAGCGCCGCCGCGTCGTTGGCCGCACGCCGCAACGGGACGTTCAATGCCGGCCCCGCAGCGAGCAATTGCTCGGCGAGCAGCCTGTTTTTGAGCCGCTCGAATTCAGTTTCCTGAATCGCGCGGAACGGCGCGGGCGGACTGGTCCGCACTTCAAAGCGCGTTTCCGGCGCGAACTCGGTCGGCACCTGTGTATTGTATCTGTTCATTTGTTTCCTTTCGTTTCTGGTTTCGTGTCAAAAAACAAAAACCCCGCGATTGGCTGGCAATCGCGGGGTTTTGAAATCCTTTTGTTAAATCAGAAGTTCGTTCCCACGATGCCTGCGTGACGGCAGACGCGCGTCCAAATGGACATGGCTCCATTGGATTGCGCGTGCTTCAGCATTGTTGCAAACGTGGTTTTCATTTATTTCACTTTCAAACCGAGGGGAGAAGAAACACCATCTGGCCGCGCTTGTCAAATGGATTGTTTCGGAGGGGCGAGTTCCTGATTTTAAAAATGTTCCGGACTCGCAGCGCCCGGCCCTCCGAATTTTAATCTGGCGAAGAAAAATCGTTGTTTGATTTGCGAGCGATGCTAGATTTGTCCACAAGCCATGAGCGAACAATTGCGGATGGTCAAATGCGGATGGTGCGACAACACGGCGTTCATTCCGGGGAACATGCCGCCGTTGAGCACCGTGCCATGCACGAAGTGCGGCCAGCCGGTGATGATGCCGATGCAACTGCGGCAGTTCGAGCTGCGCGGCATCATCGGCTCCGGCGGCATGGGCAACGTCTATCGCGCGTGGGACACGATGCTGGAACGGATGGTGGCGGTGAAGCTGATGAAGGTCGAATTGCAGGAGGACGCGGCGTCGCTGGAAAGTTTTTATCGCGAGGCGCGCGCCTGCGCCCGGCTGAACCACACGAACATCATCCACATCTACACGTTCGACGAATGGGAGGGCCAGCGGTATCTCGTCATGGAACTGGCCGACCGCGGCAGCCTGGACGCGCGCATTGAAAAGCTCCGGCTGATTCCCGAGCTGGACGTGCTGGACATCGGCATCAAGATCGCCTCCGCGCTGGACATGGCGCTCAAGCACGACCTGCTCCATCGCGACATCAAGCCGGGAAACATTTTGTTCAACGCAGACCACGAGCCGAAGCTGGTGGACTTCGGCCTCGCGCGCAAGGCAGACATGGAACAAGAGGCCAGCGACATGATCTGGGGGACTCCGTATTACGTCGCGCCGGAAAAAATCAAGCGCGAGCCGGAGACATTTTTGTCGGACATGTATAGCCTCGGCGCGACGGTTTATCACGCGATGACCGGCCATGTGCCGTTCGACGCGCCGACGCCGGAGGAAGTCATCGTCGCGCAGGTGCAGACGCCGCTGACGCCGCCAAACCTGGTCGTGCCGGAAATTACGCAGCCGACGAGTGACGCGCTGGTGAAGGCGATGGCGAAAAATCCGGCGGAACGTTTCTTGAGCTACGATGAATTCATCATGGCGCTCGAGGCGGCGCGCAGCTTCCTTCTGCGCCAGCAGTCGCAATCTCCGCAGACGCCCAAGCCCAAGGGCATGACGAGCTGGTGGAAGCGGCAATAAAAAAGGCGGACGTTGCCGTCCGCCTTCGTTCTCAAATTTTAACGTCAATTCTGGCCGCTGACGCTGTTGGTTGACGTTTCCGATTTTTCCGCCTTCCTGCTGTCAATGATTGTCGCGGCATCGAATATGTCGCGGTCTTTTTTGTAGGTGATGCCGACTTTGTCGCCCACTGAAATGTCGCTCAAGATGGCGGGCTTGCCGCCTTTGAAGATGCGCGTTTCGGACGTAAGCTCATAAGTATGCTTGCCGACGGTCAACGTCATCGCGTTGGTGTCCACGTCGAGGACCCTGCCGGTGACGGCGGGCGTCGTGCGCATTTTTTTCGGCTTGGCAGGAGCGGCGTTCGTGGTGGCGGAAACTTCGGCGGCGGGCGGCACGGCGACAACCGGCGGCGGCGGCAATGGTTGCGCGGGCGGCGCGACCATGTTTGTGTTGGAGTCTTGTCCGTGCGAAAGCACGGGCGCGGCGAGCAGCACGCAAACTGCTATTTTCAAGATTGTTTTTTTCATTGGAATTTTGGTTTGTCTTGTTGGTTCTGCAATTTTGGAAATCCTAAAAGTCCCGCCCGGCAAATTCAATCATTTTTCACCATGCGCCCTCGGTGATCAATTCCGCGACGTTGCGCGCCAGGTCTTCCGCGAGCAGCGGCGCGGACTGACGCTCCGCGCTGGCGAGATCCGTGCCGACCTGGACGAGCGTCGAGCCGGTCACATTTCTGTCGAGCAGCACCTTGCCGCTGTCCGGCTCCCGCACGGTGACATGCGCGGTGATGGTGACGTGATAATTTTCCGCCGTCAGCACGTCGCCCGGCAGGTAGCTCAGGCTGTCGCGGACGTAGCGCGTGATGACGCCGGTGACGACGACGTCGCCGCCGCCCTGCGTGGCGAGACGATAGGTGCCGTCGGTCTGCAGGCGTTCGCGCAGGGCCTGCGTCACCGCGTCGCCGAGGCGCGGCTGGAGCGTCTGGTTGTTGAACGGAAGGATTTCAATGGATTTTGCGCCCGCGACCTGGCCGTTGACGGGCCCGAGACGATAACCGGCGCAGCCGGCGAGCAACGTGGTCATCGCGCAAACGGCAAATAATTTCAGCGCGCGCATTTTAGCTGGCGGGCGGGGTTGGCTTGAGCGCCTGAATCCTCTGGCGCGCCTGCGCGGCGTAGGGGGAATTGGGATCAAGCTGCAGCACTTCGTTGTAATAAACAATCGCGCCGTCGCGCCGCTGCTCCGGGCCGAGCACCTTGCTGTTTTCGTAGAACTGCGCGATTTTGAAATTGCCCTCCACCTGCTGCGCCTTGAGCAAAGTCATGGAGTTTTGCGCCTCCGGCACGCGCTTGTCATCGGGAAAGAGCGTCACGAAATCCGTGTAGGCCGCGATGGATTTTCCGGCGGTGCTCTGGTCGTATTCGGCGGTCGCGGCCTGTTTCTGCCAGGCGATCCCTTCGCGGAACAGCGCATCGGAGGCGATGGCCGGCTGGTTGTAATAATAGTCGGCGGCGGTCTCGTAGGCCTTCACTGCGTCGGCAAAGTCCTTCTGCTTCTCGCGCGCCGCGCCGATCTGCAACTGCGCATGCGGCGCCACGTCGCTGTAAGGGCCGCCCTTGACGATTTTGTCGTATAATTCCGCCGTCTGGTCCATCGAGGGATAAAGCGGGATGGTTCCCCAAATCCTAAACCATTCGCCCCCGAGGAATCGTCCGGCAATTTCATACTGCCGCCACAAAACCTCCTCGTAATTGTCGCTGCGCGGATATTTTTCGATGATGGCCTGGTAGGCGTTGAACGCCGCCTCGTCCTTGCCGTCCGCCTCCAGGCAGCGGCCGATGAGATATTCCGAGCGCGGCGCGTAGTCCGACAACGGCCAGAGCTTCACGACGCGGTGCGCCGCGTGGAACGTGACGTTGTAATTTTTGTTCGTGAACGCCTGTTCCGCCACGTCCAGCTGCTCCTTCGCGCGCGGGCGCATCCAGTCGGCCTTCTCCCCGGCCGGCTCGTAATACCAGCCCTCGCCTGGCGTATAAATCAGCGGCGCGGGCGAACGGAACGGGATCAGCGCCACAAATGCGGCGACGACAAATAAAAGGACAAACCGGCGATTCATGCGCTGACGTTAGCGACCTTAAATCCGCAAGTCAAGACGGGCGCAACTAACTAGAAACCAGCCGACCCGGGATGTAGAGATGACGGCACACTTGCACCATGTCGCTGTGCGATGCTCACTAATTGCAATTTCGCCTCTTTAATTTTTTGTTCCGCCTTTCTAAATGCGCCCTGCTTGTCAATTATTTCAAACATTACTCTTTTGGGAGAAGCAACAGACAAGACATCATTTAGATTCATACCCTGCATACCCGCTGTCGCATGGACAGCCTGAATATAGATTGTCCAACTTTGTCGAAAATCAGCAGGACAGCCGCTTACGTCAATTTTGAGCAGCCTTTCTTCGTAAGAATGCCAATTTATTGCCTTTGTTGAGGAAGCCAGCAGCGAGGCCTGCTGCTCTTGGAACACAGAGTTCATGGCTCGATGTGCCAGAACATTTTCCACCCAAAAAAAAGTAATCACCGCCGCTACGATAACTGCTAAACGTAAAATACGTTTTTTCATGCGCCAATCGGAATCATCCATGATACACAATCAACAAGCCGTAGTCGTTCAGGATTTTCTGCGTGCCCACGTCGAAGTAAGTGTAGGAAATTGTGTGAAGGCTCACCATGTTCTGCTCGCCGATCTCGTTCAGAAACTCCGTCACCTTCTCGTCGAACTTGTCGTGGCCCGACTCGATGCAACTCGCGTGCTTGATCGTGTGGATGCGAATTTTTTTTTCACCCTTCG
>Ga0181537_10001129_pt1 | contig 24891 bp, 21 predicted proteins | sample PEATcosm2014_Bin_39_FD_119765 | JGI IMG/M metagenome (GOLD analysis project Ga0181537, IMG submission 119765) | Peatland microbial communities from MTU Mesocosm Facility, Houghton, MI, USA - PEATcosm2014_Bin23_10_metaG | ecosystem: Environmental > Terrestrial > Soil > Wetlands > Peat | place...
CTGGTGGAAGTGGCCCGCTACGTCCACGGCCTCAATCCCAAGAGCCACGAACGCCGCCGCGCCGCGTTGCTGGCCACGGCGGGTTGCATGGCGGGTGAAGAGGGCGAGGACTTTGAGCGCGCCGTCAGCGGGGAAGCGGATCGGATCGATGGCGACTCCTGGTAAAAGCGTTTTGCTGGACACCAGCGTGGTCGTTCGCCACTTCCGCGATGGCAATGCCCTGGCCTCGCGCCTCGCCGCTTTCGAGGAAATTTATCTACCGCAACCCGCCCTGGCGGAACTTTATGCGGGCGCGTTCCGCTCCGCTCGCCCCGAGCAAAACCTTCAGCAAATCGAGCGCTTCCTTGAGGCCGTGGACGTGCTGCCGCCCGATGAGTCCACGCCGGAGCTTTACGGTCGCATCTCCGCGCAACTTGCCCAGACTGGTACTCCCATCCCGCAAAACGACATCTGGATCGCGGCCATCGCTCTGCAATCCGATTTGCCTCTGGCCACCCGCGATGCTCACTTTCGCCATGTCGCAGGCTTGCAGCTTTTGCATTGGTGAGGCGCTTCGGTTCTCGCTTCTCGGCAAATCGCCCGTCGGCTACATCGCCGAGTTGGGCGGGATGTAGGATAGGTTAGGCAATCTACACCTTAAACTCCGCCACATGCCGGACGAATTCCAGCGCGCGCGCGTAGAGCGCCGGATCGTCGCCCGCCTCGTAGAGTCCGCCTCCGATAAGCAGGATCACTTCGGGGCCGTAGAAGGCGAGCACCTCGGCCACGCTCTGGTATTTGATCCCGCCCGCAGGCATCGGCAGCGTGGGAAGAAGCGCCGGCTCGTCGGGGACGGTCAGCGCGTCGGCGAGTTTGCGGCACGTTTCCTTGCTGTAGGAAAAGCGTCCGCCGAAATTCGCAAAGATCGTGGCGTCGGCGCCGTAAAGCGGGAAGAGTTTGCCGTAAAGAAGCTCGGGCAGGACGCGCGTCGCGCCGCCGAAACTCGGATGCGCGATGATCGGCACCGAGGCGTGGTTCGCGACGATCTCGGCCATGAACGGCAGGCCGAGCAGCATCGGCGCGATCATCACCGCGCAGACGCCCTCGTCCTGCGCGTACTTGAGTTGGGCCAGAATCGTCGCGGGCGTCCCGATGAGATTCGGCACGTAGATCGACTGCCGGCCCGTCTTGTAATTGGCCTCGCGCACCGCTTTCTGGCAGGCGCGCACGCGGTCAACGAAAGGATGAAAGCTTTGGTTGGCCAGGCCGTGATCGTCCTTGATGATGTCGATGCCCGCGCTGGCGAAAAGACCGCACAGCAGCGCGAGCCGTTCCGTGCTCAGGCCGATCGGTTTCAGCGCGGTGCTGGTCAGCGCCCGGTCATGGATGCCCGTGATATGGCGCAGGCCAGCGGAGCCGAATTGGGGGCCGGGCAGGGCCTGCTCGCGCTCGGGCCATTCCTGGGCCGTGGGAAGCTTGAAGTGGGCGAGGGCGACATGGTCCTGGATCGAGGAATTGCCGAAGAGGACGTTGAGAAACTGCGCCGGATCGTTGGCGGTCGCGCTGATCGGAAAATCGATGGAGACGGCGTGCTTGTCGGTGCCGATGGTTTGGATCGAAACGAGCCGCCCGACGATGTTTTCGAGCACAAACGGGTCGCGCAGTGCGGCGCGGGGGAGTTCCACCGTCTGTTCCAGAAGCAGCGACTCGACGCGCGCATCGAGATCGGACTGCGTGGCCGCCGTGACATGATAAGTCACGCGTAGCGCAGGCCAGGGCGAGGGGGAAGTGGTGGGCATGAAAGGGGAAACGGGAAGCTAAGCTATCATGCAGGCATGGCGCAATGGGAATCCCCCACCTTTTCCTCTTGACCCCTCTTGTCGACAAGGTAATCTTCCTTTTTCGGTCCGCGCCTGCGGTGGGAGCCTTAACGGGTTTCCCACCTTTTTTTTCCCCATCGCGGGTGGTTGGCCGGAAAAGAACGGGAAACTGTTATGAGCCAAGAATTTATTGCGGTGTTGGATTACATGGAAAAGGAGCGCGGAATCAAGCGCGAGCTCCTTTACGAAGCCGTGCATGCCGCCCTCCTGGCCGCCGCGCGCAAGAGCTTCGGCCCGGCGCGCGACCTGACCGTCGAGCTCGACCAGAAAACCGGCAAAATCAAAGCCATCGCCCGTTTGCTGGTGGTGGAAAAAGTCACCCTCCCGCACGACGAAATCAGCCTGCCCAAGGCGCGCCTGCTCAAGCCCGACGCCGCCCTCGGCGACACGGTCGAAGTCGACGTCAACACCAAGGATTTCGGACGCATCGCCGCGCAGGTTTTCAAGCAGGCGATGAACCAGACGCTGCGCGGCATCGAGCGCTCCATGGTCTTCGACGAATTCAAGGACCGGATGGGCGCGATTGTCACCGGCACGGTGCGCCGCTTCGAGCGTTCCGATGTCATCGTCGACCTGGGAAAATTTGAGGCGGTCATGCCCGCCCGCGAGCGCGTCCCGACCGAGGAATATACGCCGGGTGAACGCATCCGCGCCTTTGTCCTCGCGGTGGAGAACACGCCGCGCGGGCCCGAGATCATCCTTTCCCGCAGCCACCCCAATTTCGTCCGGAAACTCTTCGAGCTCGAGGTGAGCGAACTCAACGACAAGACCATCGAGATCAAGGCCATGGCCCGCGAGGCCGGTTACCGCACCAAGATCGCCGTCTGGTCCGCCAACGAAAAAGTCGATCCGGTCGGCGCCTGCGTCGGCATGCGCGGTGCGCGCGTGAAGAACATCGTGCGCGAATTAAACAACGAAAAGGTCGACCTCTTCAAGTGGTCGCCGAACATCCGCGAACTCGTGGTCGAGGCCCTCAAGCCGGCCAAGCTCAAGACCCTCGATGTCGACGAAGCCGCGCACAAAGTCACCGTCCTGGTCGACGAGGAGAACCTTTCCCTCGCCATCGGCCGCCGCGGCCAGAATGCGCGCCTGACCCAAAAGTTGACCGGCTGGGACATCGACGTGAAGAAGGAAGAGGAAGTGGCCGCGCTCGGCTTCGAGCAGAAGCTCGCCAAGGCGACGGAAGCGCTCGCGCAGAGTTTGCAGATCGAATCCGATGTGGCCGAAAAAATCGTCCGCGCCGGATTTCTCAGCGTCGAGGGCATCGCCGAAGTCGATGCCGAGGACCTGGTCAGCGCCGTGCCCGATCTCGATCCCGCGCTGGTCGCCGAAATTCACAAGAAGGCAAAAAATTTACAGACGCCTCCGCAAAACTAATTTACTGCCACCCGCAGGACCATGCCTAAAGATAAACCTGAAAAAAAAGCCAAGGACCAACCCGATATGAACGCCGCACCCGCGCCCGCCAAAAAGGCCGCCGGTAAAGCCGCGTCGGGCGAAGCCAAGGCCAAGGCTCCCAAGCCGCCGAAAGCACCGGCCAAAGCACCGGCGAAGGCCGCTCCCGCGCCCGAAAAGACCGCGCCTCCCGTCGCGAAGCAGGCCGAGGAAACGGTGGCCAAAGAGGCTCATCCCGCGCCCAAGGCCAAGCGTCAGGTTCTCACCGCTTCCGAGCAACGCATGACGGAAAACAAGCCGGCCGGAGCGACTCCCGCACCCAAGGCGGCGGAAGCCCCCGCTCCCGCCCCGGTTGTTCCCATCCCGGCGGCCGCACCCGCCGCCAAACCGGTGGAAGCTCCCTCGGCTGCGGCGGACGACGCGGCTCTGGCCGCCCAACAGCTTCACGACAAGATCGTCGTCATCAAGCCGCCGATCATCGTCAAGGATCTCGCCGCCAAGCTGGGCTTGAAGCCTTACCAGATCATCCATCACCTGATGGAGATGAACATTTTCACCAGCGCCAACCAGGCCCTGGAAGAAGAAATGGCCCGCAAGCTATCCGCCAAGCTCGGATTCACCTTCGAGATCGAGAAGCGTGAAAAAGGCGCGGGTCTGGTCCATGCGCCGGTCAAAATCGTCGAGCCGCCCAAGCCCGCGCCGGTGGCGGCTTCGGAGCTGCAACCGCGTCCGCCGGTCATCACCTTCATGGGCCATGTCGACCATGGCAAAACCTCGCTGCTCGACGCCATTCGCAAGGCCCACGTGGCTGCGGGCGAAGCGGGGGGCATCACCCAGCACATCGGCGCCTACACCGTCAAACGGGGCAGCCAGACGATCACTTTTCTCGATACGCCGGGCCACGAAGCCTTCACCGCCATGCGCGCGCGCGGAGCAAATGTCACCGACATCGTCATCCTCGTTGTCGCCGCCGATGATGGCATCATGCCGACGACCATCGAGGCGATCAACCACGCCCGCGCCGCCAAGGTGCAGCTCATGGTCGCGATCAACAAGATCGACCTGCCGGGCGCGAATCTCGTTCGCGTCAAGGGCCAGTTGCAGGAACAGGGCCTCGTCGCCGAGGAGTACGGCGGCGACACGATCATTTGCGAAGTCTCGGCCACCAAGGGCATCGGGATCGAAAAGCTGCTCGAAATGATGCTGCTCCAGGCCGAAATCCTCGAGCTCAGGGCCAATCCTCGCGGCCTCAGCCGCGGCACGGTCATCGAGGCGCAGTTCGAGCAGGGGCGCGGCCCCACGTCCACGGTCCTGGTCCAGCAAGGCACGCTGCGGGTCGGTGATGCCATCCTGGCCGGCCCTTTTTATGGCCGCGTCAAGGCGCTCATCAACGATGTCGGCCAGAATGTCAAGGAAGCCGGGCCCTCCATCCCGGTCAAGGTTCTCGGCCTCGATGGCGCGCCTTCGCCGGGCGAAGAATACAACGTGCTGAAAAACGAAAAGGAAGCGCGCGAACTGGCCGAGGACCGGCGCGACAAGCTCCGGCTCGGCAAACTCGAGGCACCGCCCCGGATCACGCTCGAAAATCTCTTTGAAGCCATTGCCGACGAGAAGCACAAGGTCTTCAAGCTCATCATCAAGGGCGATGTGCAGGGCTCGGTCGAGGCCATTGTCACGTCCCTGAAAAAAATCGACAGCAAGAAGATCGACCTCGACATCGTCCTCGCTTCGGCGGGAGCTATCTCCGAGTCCGACATCCTGCTGGCCAAGGCCTCCCAGGCCGTCGTCATCGGCTTCAACACCCGCACCGACAACTCGGCGGCCAACGCCGCCAAGCGCGAGGGCGTCCAGATCAAGCTCTTCAGCATCATTTACGAGCTCATCGACCAGGTGAAGGAAGCGATGGCGGGTCTGCTCGATCCCGAACTGCGCGAAACCGCCTTGGGAGTCGCCGTAGTCAAACAGGTTTTCCAGCTCTCGAAATTCCCCGTGGCCGGTTGCAGCGTGGTCAGCGGACGCATCGTGCGCAACGCCCGCGCCCGCGTCATGCGCAAACGCCAGCCCATTTACGACGGAGCCATTGTCACCCTCAAACGCTTCCAGGACGATGCCGCCGAAGTGCGGGCCGGCCTCGAATGCGGCATTCGCCTCGGTGATTTCAACGATTACCTGGCCGACGACACCATCGAGTGTTACCAACTCGAGAAATTTGCCCAGAGTCTTTGAAAGCGGCTGGAATTTGATTGAAAGTGTGGCCGCTCCATGGCCCGGTGGGCCGAAATTCTAAGTGACGACATAGTAAACAGCTAAAAAATGTGCGTAGACCCCATGCTTGTGCTTGGCAGTGATAGTAGCGTGTACTACTTTAAGGGAAGTCCACTGATGCACGAAAAGAAAAGCTGTGACTGCCAACGAAGATTTTATCCTTGAGCTCCTGATCAAGCACGGTTTGATCCAGCCCTCCGACTTGGAGGACGCCCGCCGTCTTGCCGCCAAGAAAGGCCACGGCGTCGTGGAAGAATTGGTGCAAAGCGGGCTGGTGACGGAGCTTGATATCCTCCGAAGCACCGCGACCGAGGCCGGCGTCGATATCCAGGAGAAGATCGAACTGGTGCCCGATGAAGCGGTCAAAACCGTGCCGCGTCAGCTCGCCTTCCGGCTCTCGGTCATGCCGCTGAGCATCGAAGGCCGCCACTTGCGGGTCGCCCTGGCCGACCCCTTCAACTTCGATGCCATCGACACCCTGAGCAAAGAACTCGTGCGCTATGACATCGAGCCGGTCGTCTCACCGCAGGACCAGATCGAAGGGGCCATCAAGCGCCATTACGGCAACACGAGCGAAGCCGTCGGCGCGCTCATCGGCGAGGGCAGCGATCAATTGCAGGTCAAGACGGCGGGCGATGAGGGCGCCGGCGAGCGCGAGGCCGGCGACGATGCGCACATCATCCGCCTGGTCAATTTGATGATCTTGGAAGCCCACCGCCTGCGAGCCAGCGATATTCACCTCGAACCGCTGGAGAAACGCCTGCGCCTGCGCTACCGCATCGACGGCGTGCTGCAGGTCATGCCCGATCCGCCCAAGAAACTTCAGGCCCCGATGGTCAGCCGCCTCAAGATCATGTCCAACATGAGCATCTCGGAAAAACGCCTTCCCCAGGACGGACGCATCCAGATGCGCACGACGGATGGACGGACCTCCATCGACCTGCGCGTCTCCACCATCCCGACCAATCATGGCGAATCGATCTGTATGCGTATTCTCGACAAGACGAGCCTGACGCTCGGCCTGACGGAACTCGGCTATCTCTCCGACGACCAGGCCACGATGGAACGCATTCTCGGCCTGCCCGACGGCATCTTTCTCGTCACCGGCCCGACCGGCTCGGGCAAGAGCACGACGCTCTACGCCTGTCTCAATATCATGAACAAACCCGATCGCAAGATCATCACCGTGGAGGACCCGGTCGAGTACCAGTTGAACGGAATCAACCAGGTGCCGGTGAATGCCGACGTGGGCATGACCTTTCCCGCCGCGTTGCGCGCCATGTTGCGGCAGGCCCCGAACATCATCATGGTCGGTGAGATTCGCGACTTGGAAACGGCCAGCATCGCCATCAACGCCTCGCTCACCGGCCATCTCGTTTTCAGCACCCTCCACACCAACGATGCGCCCAGCGCCGTCACCCGCCTGGTCGACATCGGCGTCAAAAAATTCCTCGTCGCCTCGTCGGTCCGGGCCATCATGGCGCAGCGCCTCGTCCGGCGCGTCTGCGCGAATTGCACCGAGCCGTATGAGCCGACCGAGGTCGAGATACGCTCCCTCAACCTCAAGCCCGACCAGATCGCCCAGGCGAACTTCCGCAAGGGACGCGGTTGCGACAAGTGTCGCGGCACCGGATGCAGGGGCCGGATGGGAATCTTTGAAATCTGCGTTTTGGACGATGAAATCCGCCGCATGGTCAACGAAGGCTTGAGCGTGGCCCTGATCCGCCAGCGCGCGCGCGACCTTGGCATGCGCACCCTCCGGGAAGACGGCATTCGCAAGGTGTTGGCCGGAATGACCACCCCGGACGAGGTCATCTCCGCCACCATGGGCGACAAGGAATAGGAAAAAGGCCATGAATCCGGAAATGCTTCTATCGTTCCTCAAGGAAAACGGGATCATCGACGAGGTGCAGATGACCGATCTGCTCGACGAACATTCGCGCACGGGCAAGACCATCGAGGAAGTCGTGGCCAACAGCGGCGTGATTCGCCTGACCGATCTCTACCAGACGATCGCCACGGCCTTGGGGACGGAGATGGTCGATGTGACCACGATGGAGTTCCCGCCCGAACTGCTCAGCCTGGTGCCCCCGCAGACGGCGCGCATGCAGGGCGTCCTGCCGCTGGATTTTGACGGAAATATCCTGCGGGTGGCGGTTTGCAATCCCCTCGATCCCAACGTGCTCGACAACCTTCGCTTCGCCACCCAGAAGGACGTCATGATCTACGTCGCGCCTGCGGCGCAGATCCAGTCGATTATCGAACGCTACTACGGCTCGGAAGTTTCCGACATGGAGTCGGTGCTGGCCAGCCTGGCCGGTGATGCCGTCGCCAAGGTTGGCCTCGGCGATACGATCGATATCGAGAGCGCCTCCTCCGCTCCGATTGTCGCCTACGTCAACACCGTCCTCGCCCAGGCCATTCAGGCGCGGGCCAGCGATATTCATTTTGAACCATTCGAGACCGAGTTCAAAATCCGCTACCGGGTCGATGGCGCGCTTTACGAAATGTCACCGCCGCCGCGGAGTCTGGCCACCGCCATCACCTCGCGCATCAAGGTCATGTCCAACCTCAACATCGCGGAGCGGCGCGTCCCGCAGGATGGGCGCATCCAGACCACCATGTCCGGGCGCCAGGTCGATTTGCGCGTCTCCACCCTGCCGACGCAGTTTGGCGAAAGCATCGTGTTGCGCGTGCTCGACCGCACGACGGTCAAGCTCGATCTCGCCGCCATCGGCCTGCCCGCGCGCATCTACAATTACATTTGCGATGTCATCGAGAAGCCCAACGGCATTTTCATCGTCACCGGGCCGACCGGCTCCGGCAAGACCACCACGCTCTACGCCTGCCTCAACCGCATCAATACCACCGACAGCAAGTTGCTTACCGCCGAAGAACCGGTAGAGTATGAAATCGAAGGGATTCAACAAGTGCCCATTAACGAGGCCATCGGACTGAGCTTTGCGCGCTGCCTGCGGGCTTTCCTGCGGCAGGATCCCGACCGCATCATGGTCGGTGAGACGCGCGACCTGGAGACCGCCCAGATCGCCATTCAGGCCTCGCTCACGGGGCACCTTGTCTTCACCACGCTCCACACCAACGATGCGCCCGGCGCCATCGCGCGCCTCATCGACATGGGGGTCGAGCCCTTCCTCATCGCCTCCAGCCTCGAGGGCGTGCTGGGCCAGCGCCTGGTGCGTAAAATCTGCGCCACCTGCCGCACGCCCTACGAACCGAGCGAGACCGTCCTCCGCCAGATCGGCCTTTCCGTGCACGATATCGGAGATAAAAATTTCTATTACGGGACAGGTTGCGAAGATTGCAACAAGACCGGCTACAGGGGCCGCAAAGGCATCTACGAACTGCTCGATATCACCGAGCCGATTCGCGAACTTATCGCGCAGCGCGCGCCGTCGGTGGTCATCCGGCAGAAGGCCATTGAATTGGGCATGACCACGCTCCGCACCGACGGCCTGCGCAGCATTTTTGAAGGTGAAACCACGATCGAGGAAGTCTTGAAATATACCTGAAAATCAAAGCAGCCCCACCCACTCCCCTTATGCCCAAATTCTCCTACACGGCGGTCGATGCCCGCGGCAAACAAGCCAACGGATATATCGAAGCAAACGATCAGAACGATGCCATCACGCAGATCCGGCAGCTCGGCTATTATCCGCAACGGCTGGATGAAGCCAAGGACGAACAGGCGGCGGCCACTGGAACGGACAACAAGCCCGTGGCGAGAAAAAAGGGCGGCAAGGTCAAATCGAAAGTCCTCACGATTTTTACCCGCCAGCTCGCCACCCTCATTGAAGCGGGCCTTCCCTTGATGCGCAGCCTCAACACCCTCTCCAAGCAGGAACGCAATCCCGTCATGCGCAACACCATGTCGCAACTGGCCACCGCAGTGGAAAGCGGCGGCACCTTTTCCGAGGCCCTGGCCCAGCATCCCCGCATCTTCGACAAGCTCTACGTCAACATGGTCAAGGCGGGCGAACTCGGCGGCGTGCTCGAAATCGTCCTGACCCGGCTCGCCGAATTTCAGGAAAAATCGCAAAAGATCAAAGGCAAGGTCGTCGCGGCGATGGTCTATCCGATCGTCGTTTTGGTCATCGCCGGGGCGATTCTGAGCTTCCTCCTCGCCTTCATCGTCCCCCAGTTCCAGAAAATCTTTCAGGACGCCCTTCCCGGCCAGCCGCTTCCCGCCGTGACCTTATTTGTCATTGAGTGCAGCCATATTCTCGTCTCCCAGTGGTACTTCATCCTGGGCGCCATCGCCCTGGTCGTCATTGGTTATAAGGCCCTGGCCAGCACGGCTGCCGGAACCATTTTTCTGGACCAGGTCTTCTTGAAGATTCCGGTGTTTGGTGAGTTGACCAGCAAAACGGGCATTTCCCGTTTTGCCCGTACGCTCGGAACGCTCATCAGCAGCGGCGTGCCCATCCTCCAGGCGCTCAACATCACCCGGGACACCGCAGGCAATGTCATCATTGCCAACGCGATCAACAAAATTCATGACAGCGTCAAGGAAGGTGAATCGGTCGTGGGACCGATGGAAGCCTCCAACGTTTTCCCGCCCATGGTCACGAGCATGGTCCAGGTGGGCGAGGAAACCGGTCAGTTGCCGGACATGTTGGTCAAGGTCGCCGACGTTTATGAAGCCGAGGTCGATAACGTCGTCACCGGCCTCACCAGCATTCTCGAGCCGATCATGATCGTCATGCTGGCGGTGATCGTCGGCACCATCGTCATCGCGCTCTTCATGCCCATGATCGGCCTCATCACCGGCATGAGCAACCAGGGCAACAAATAATTTCAGGCTGCCCGCAGCCGCGCTCATCAAAGCGTGGCTGCGCCTACATCCCCAGGTTAAGCTGGCAGTTGGAGTCGATGTCGTGTCGGCGGACCAGGTCGATGATGCGGTCGACCTGCACATGCTCCTGCACCAGCTTCTGGATGACGCCGATCTTCTCCCGGTCGCCCACCTCGGTCTTGACCGTCATGTGCCCGATGGCGGTGGTCGCGTTCGAGATGTCCGCCGTCGTGGAAATGAAGGGGATCGAGCGCTCGCGGATCAACTGCATCATGCTCTCCGGCGGAAGAATGCCGTCGGTGAGGACCACCCCCGCCAAATGGCCGCGGTAACCGGCCTTGGCATCCTCCTCCAGAATCATCGTCAGCAGGTCTTCCCGGTCGCCCGGGGTAATGATCAGCGTGCCGGGCTGAAGCAGCCGCTCGGCATTGCGACACGACATCGCCCCGACGCCGATGTGGGAAATCCGCCGGCGTTTATGCTGCGCTCCGGCGATGAATTCGCCTTTCAGGCGCAGGCAGGCTTGATTGACGGTCGGCTTGTAAAGCTCCGTGTGCATCGGGATCATGCCGAGCAGCGGCAACCCCAGCTTGGCCAGTCCCAGCGTGGCGTACTCCTTCAGCATCGCCATCTTTTCCGGGTTGACCTTGTTGATGATCGCGCCGATGACTTCCACCCCCTGCTTCTCAAAGAGCGCGAGGTTCAGGCTGATTTCGTCGATGGGGCGCCCGATCCCCGCGCGGCTGACGATGATGACCTTGCTCTTGAGCAGCTTGGCCACCGTGGCGTTGGAGAGATCGAACACGCTGCCGACGCCCGCGTGGCCCGTCCCCTCGATGATGACGAAATCCTTTTCCCAGGCCGCAATGTCAAAGGCCGTGCGCACCCGGTCGTGGAGTTGATGCGTGATGCCGCCGGAAAGATACCGGCGCGTGAAGTCGGGCTCGACGGCAATCGGGCTCATCGCCTTGAGCGGCGTGTGCGGGTGATACGTGTCGTTGATCAGGACGGTGTCCTCGTCGATCTTGGCCCCTTCGATTTCCACGAAACGCTGCCCCACCGGCTTGATAAACCCGATGCGCGGAAAGCGGTGTTGCAGCGCGGCGAATAAACCGACGGAGGTGGTCGTCTTGCCGTCGTCCATTCGCGTCGCCCCGACAAAGATGCGCGGCGTGATCGTATTGCGCAAAACCAACTCGGTGCGCGGCTGGGTGGGTTCGAGAAAAATGGAGTCGGCCATACTCAGTGCGCAGGATCAAACACTAGGACATCGTTTCCCGGCGAGAACAAAACGGAGCTCGGAATCCTGCGGACGAAGGTTTCACGCCGGTGCATCCGCGGCGGCGGCGCTGTCGTAACGGCCCGCGCCCTGGTCGGGATAGAGCCGGCGATATTCGATTGCCTGCAAGCTCACAATCGCCGCCACGCCCACGATCTCGTGGACGCTCGCGCCGCGCGACAAATCGGCGGCGGGCTTTTCCAGGCCGAGCAGGATCTGGCCGTAGGCTTCCCCGCCCGTCAATCGATGCACCAGTTTCACCGCGATATTGCCCGAATTCAGGTCGGGAAAAACCAGCACGTTGGCCTGCCCCGCCACCGGGCTTCCCGGCGCCTTGATCTCGGCGATTTCCTTGATGAGCGCCGTGTCGACCTGCAGTTCCCCGTCGACTTCGCCCGGCTGTTTCTTGTCGAACAGTAGTTGCTTGGCCAGCGCGGTGGCCGCCACAATTTTTTCCGTGTCCTGCGTTTGCGCCGAGCCTTTGGTCGAGTAGGACAGCATGGCGACGCGCGGCGTGCTGCCGGTCAATTGCCGGAAGAGCCGCGCCGATTCGAGCGCGATGGTGGCAAGCTGGTCGACGTTGGGATTCGGGATGACGCCGCAATCGGCAAACGTGAAGACGCCATTTTCTCCGAAGTCCGTGTTCGGCACCTGCAAAACGACGCACGAGGAGATCGACTTGATGCCCGCGAGCGGTTTGATGAGTTGAAAGAGGGGGCGCAGGATGCTGCCCGAGTTCGAGGTCGCCCCGCCGACCAGTCCGTCGGCCTGTCCGTTCTGGAGCATGAGCGCCCCGAAATAATTCGGGTTCGTCACGATCTTGCGCGCGTCTGCTTCCGCCATGCCCTTGTAGCGGCTGAGGCTCTCAATCCGCTTGATAAAAAAGGGCACGTCATCCGCCGTCTCCGGGTCGATGATGTGAATCTTGTAAAGGGAAACCTTGGCTTTTTGCGCGGCGGCTTCGATCTCCTCCCGCTTCCCCAGCAGCACGGCGACGCCCAGTTGCAGTTGCACGAACTCGGCGGCGGCGGCGAGAACGCGCGGTTCGTTGCCCTCGGGAAAAACAATTCGCTTCGGGTGATTGCGCAGCTTCTGAAAAACGCTTTCGATGAATTTCATGGGTAAAAAAAAGGCGTCGTTTACGGGGGCATCCGGTGCGATTGGAAAAATGAGACCAGACACAAGTGCAGTCGATTTTTCATTCCTGTTAAGTCGAGAAGGTTAGGTGTTGCCGGAAGGGCTGTCGAGGAATCTTGATTTTGTCCCGCTTTAATATCGCTTCATCGCCGGATCGACTTGGACGGCCCAGGCATCGATCCCGCCGGTCAGATTCAAGACGTTGGCGTAACCCTGCGCCTTCAGATAACCCTGGGCGCGGGCCGAGCGCATGCCGTGGTGACAATAAAGAACGATCGTTTCCTCCGGCGCGAGTTCTTGCATCGCGCGTTGTTGAAACTGGCTGAGCGGGATCAGCTCGGCCTGGGGCAGGCGCGCCACGGCCCATTCCTCGGCTTCGCGGACATCGATCAGGCGCAGAGTTTCCCCCCGTTCGAGACGGGTTTTGAGTTCGGCAGGTGTAATATTCATGCGGTTCACTTGCAGGATGTTCTGTTAAATTGTAGGATGCAACTCTGCACGAAGTCACTCAAATGTAACAAAGCCCAAGCTTGCTCTGCCTAGCTGGTTGGCTACATGTCTTAGAAGTCCAACGGGTGAACGGGGCGGCCCATTTCATTTTATGCAACATAAAATCATGATTGTGGATGATGAGGCCGATGTCGTCGACATGCTGGTCATCAATCTTCGCGCGGCCGGATTTCAGGTCATCGCCGTCGAGGATGGAGCGGCGGCGCTGGCGAAAGCGCGCAACGAAGCGCCCTCGCTGATCGTCCTCGATCTCATGCTGCCGCGCATGCCGGGGCTGGAAATCTGCCGGGTGCTCAAAAGCGATGTCGCCACGCGCCACATTCCCGTCATCATGCTCACGGCCAAGGCCGAGGAAGTGGACAAGATTGTCGGATTGGAACTCGGCGCCGATGATTACGTCACCAAGCCGTTCAGCCCGCGAGAACTGATCCTCCGCATCAATCGTTCCCTGCGCCGGGGCAAGGACAAAGTCGTCGGCGTGGAGAAAATCGTCATCGGCGAACTCACCCTGGATCACACCCGCCACGAAGTCCTCGTGAAAAACCGTCCGGTCGATTTGACGGCGACCGAATTCCGGCTGCTCGCCCTGCTCATGGAGCGCCGCGGACGGGTCCAGGGCCGCGACAGCCTGCTCAACGACGTCTGGGGCTATGAAAGCGTCATCGACACCCGCACCGTCGACACGCATGTGCGCCGCCTCCGCGAAAAACTCGGTCCGCTGGCTTCTTATATCGAAACGATTCGCGGCGTCGGTTATCGCATCAGCGAAGGTGAACCGGCGCCATCCCCGATCCTCGCCGTCCGATAAAACGCCCCGTCCCGGAGAAGACCTCTGCGAAAGTCCTTCGCTCAAGGGCCTGTCCCGGAGGGACAAGTTGAAAGTAGCCCGGCGATTTATCGCCGGGTTTTATCCAAGGAGGCGCAGGCGTCCCATCGGGACGCTCGATCACGCCTACCGCTTTCCGTCGAGCAGATCGTAGAGCCGCTGCGCGTTGGCCGGCGGCGGCACCGTCCCTTCGAGAATATCGCGGACGTGGACATGCTCGCCGTAAGCATCCTGGTTGATCTCGTCCTTGACCTCGATCGAGCTTCCGCCGAAAGTCGCGCCGCCGAAAAGACCGCCCGAGTCCCGATACACCAGCACGTCCTGTTTTTCGAGCTCGCGCGTCGACTCGCTTTCCACGCCGGTGTCGGGGCCGGCCGTTCCGGTGGCCGTGGCGTCCCACTTCATCTTGCCCTCGCCGATGAACTGCCCGATGGCCCGTTCCGAATTAAGGACAATGATATAGCTGATGCTGGAAAAACCGAGCTGCGCGCCGAGACTGGCCCCGCTGATGTTAAAGGCGGAAGGCGCGCGCCAAACCGGGACGGGGCCGCCCAAATGCCGGATCAAGATAATGCCTTCACCGCCCTGGCCGCCAATACCGATTCCGCCCTTGATAATCGTACAGATGGCGATGCCCTTGGCGTTCTGGAGAATTTCCGCCGGGATCGGATCGTCGGACCCCTGCCGCTTCTCAACGATTTTGATGCTGTTATGGATCCGTTCATCCATGTCGGCGGCGTGAACGAAAAGGGTGGAACCGAGCAGAAGAGCCAGTGAGGTTGAAAGAATGAATTTCATGTTTGAGATGGTTTTGTCGAAGGGACAAGTCTAGGACGTGTCGCCTCGATTGGGCAAGGCCTTCGTTGCCCTCGCGCATTACGGCGGCTTAATGAAATAACCGCGACCGCCACCCCACCTCCGGCTTCTCTCTCAAACAAAATGGAACGAAACCACCAACTGAGAAATCAACTCTTCGAGACCGCCCGGACCACGGTCGCGGGACAGCGAAGAAAACTCACCTTTCGGATGCGACCGATTAAACCGTGTTCCAATAACCACGCCACTGAGGTCTCGTCAATTCGCGGCCAAAATAGACAATGGCGAAAATGATCACGCCCGGCGCGACCAGCGACAACCCCAGAATGGAGATGGGATCGGTCATTCCGAAGGTTTGAGGAGAGAGAGTGTTAAAGAGTTGGCTGATTTCGTTTTGCATGACCTTCCTTCCGCAATGTCGATGCCAGCTCCAAAAATTGTTCCTAAAACTGAAAAGTAACGTGACCCCTGAAATGAGATTTTCGGCACCTTTTCAGAGGTAAATAGGGCCAATTTTAAGCCATCGCATTCACGCAGCTAAAATGGACGAAAAGGAAACTTATACCCATCTAAAGCATCAAAAGCGATGATTTATTGCCTATTCAATTTTCCGAAAAGGGTAAAAATTGCCCTATGGTGCCGTCATCTACTCACTCACAGCCCGCGTACTTGCGGATCGGCTTCTGCCTTCGGGCTTGGCTTGGGCGGAAGCAGATCACCCTCGCCCGGCGGAGGGGCCGTTTCGCTCTGAAATTCGGTCTGGATACGCGCGTAAAGCGCATCGGTTGTCTGCTGCGAGTTGCGCGCCAACAGATCGATTTGCTGATCCAGGAACTGCGCCAGTCGCGCCGTTTTGGGATCAATCCGCGGCACCAGCGCCTGCCCAAATGCCTCGTAACAAATGGCCTGCGGCGAGGCGTCGTCCGTCGGCTTTTGCACCGAACTCCAGCCCGCATGGACCGGTTGCCAGGCCAGATAGGCCGCCAGCGCGCGCGCCGCATCGGCATCCGGAGACTTGGCCGTGACCGCCCAGCCGTTGACCTGCGCCAGGCTGGCCCGCGCCATGTCCTCCGGCAAAAGCGTGAAGGCATAGTGGAATTGCGGCAGCGTCGCGGTCAGGTCCGACGGCGCGATCAGGAGCGAGGCGCGTTGCTGGGCGAAGAGGCGTCCCGGCGGCTCGCCTGCTTTCGGCAACGGCGCGGTGACGTCGAGTCCCTGAAAAATCTCGTGGATGAAATCGAGCGCGCGCATCTGCGATTCCTTGGTATCGGCATCCGACAGGTGCCACACGTCGAGGTCGAGCGCCGGATGCCCCGCCTGCGTGCAGAGGATATTCCAGAAATCGAAATCGGCGGGCAGTTCGAGCGGGTAGATATGCTGGCCGGAATCGTCCTTGAGCTGGAGCGATTCGAGCGCCCGCGCGTCGGCTTCGAGGATGTCCCAGTTCCAATGCCGGTCGGGATAACCGATCCCGGCCTGGTCGAAATGGTTCGGGTTATAGAAAAGCACGTCGACCGAGAATTCATCCGGCGCCGCCTTGATTTGGCTTCCCACGGTGAAGGCGGCGATGCTGCGCGGCGCGCTGCCGGGCACGGGCGTAGCGTCGGCCAGGTCGCGGGCGGGATCGAGCCCCGAAAAATCGCGCGCGCTGACCAGGCAGACATCGGGCGGCGCATCGGAGGCGAGGGCCTGCTGCAAATCGCGGCGATAGCTCGCCACGTCGCCATCGATGGTCAGCGAGGCGTGCCGGCCCGTGGCCGCGCCAAAGTCATCGGCCTCCGCTTCCAGCGCCTGCGCTTCCGCCCCGGAGGCCCAGGCCATCACCCGCAGCGTCGGCCCCGGCGGCACCTTCGGCGCGCTGGGACGCGGCACCGTCTCCGGCACCGGCACGCCGTTCGGGCCCGGCTCAGGCGCGGAGGGGAAGGGGCGCTGGTTATTGCTCGTGGGGATTTCGTCCTTCGTGCGCGGAAAGGTCAAGTAAACGAAAATCGCGGCGCCAATGAAGGCGAGCAGGAAGTAAATGGCAACGGCTTTTTTCGGCACAACTTAACGCTAACCCAAATCAAACCGGAACTCATCTGGAAAAGATTTGGGGTAGGGACGCTAGTCCCTTCGCGTCTTCAGGAAACTGTCCTCCTCTTCCGCCCTCTTCAGTCCTCCGCGCGAAACCTCTCCTCCCCAAATTTGGTCATTTGGTAAATTTCGAAATTTGGTTATGCTTCCCCGCCTTATCCCATGACCGAAACCCACCTCCACCCCACCGCCATCATCGATCCCGCCGCCAAACTCGGCACCGGCGTCCAAATCGGACCCTACGCCGTCATCGGCGCGAACGTCGAACTCGGCGACGGCTGCCGCGTCGGCCACCATGCCACCATCGACGGCCCCGCCAAAATCGGCCCCCGCAACGAATTCTTCCCCTACGCCGCCATCGGCTTCAAGACCCAGGACCTCAAATACAAGGGCGAACCCACCCATCTCGAAATCGGCGAAGGCAACGTCTTTCGCGAATTCTCCACCATCCATCGCGGCACCGGCCCCGGCGAAAAAACCATCATCGGCGACGGCAACCTCTTCCTCGCCTACTCCCACGTCGCCCACAACTGCATCGTCGGAAATAAAACCATCTTCTCCAACAACGCCACCCTCGCCGGCCACGTCACCGTCGGCGACCATGCCGTCATCAGCGGCCTCAGCGCCGTCCACCAATTCTGCCGCATCGGCGCCCACGCCATCATCGGTGGCTGCGCCAAAATCGTCCAGGACGTGCCCCCCTTCCTCATCGCCGACGGCAACCCCGCCCAGCTCCGCGGCGTCAACCACATCGGCCTCGAACGCCGCTGCTTCTCCGAACCCGACATCAAGGCCCTCCGCCGAGCCTACCGCCTCCTCGCCGACAAAACCCTCAACTTCTCCCAGGCCGTCGCCAAAATCGAAGCCTCCGACGACGCAGCCAACCCCCACGTCCACACCCTCGTCACCTTCCTCCAAACCACCCAACGCGGTGTCATCCGCCCCGAACCCCTCGCCGGGAGTTAGCCATGACCAAGCAGCACATCCTGCAGGAGATCAAGCGGATCGCTTTGGCGAATGACGGCAATTCTCCAGGCCAGGGGGCGTTTTACAAAGCGACAGGCATAAAAGCATCTGATTGGCGTGGTAAGTATTGGGTTCGGTGGAGCGAGGCTCTTCAAGAGGCTGGGTTTGCCCCTAATCAAATGACAGTTGGCTATAAGAAAGATTTACTAATCGAAAAACTGATCAGCTTAGCTCGAGAAATCGGCCGTTTTCCGGTCGCAAGCGAGGTTCAAATTGAGGCCTTTAAAAGCAATGGTTTTCCAGCCTATAGCACATTTAAAAACCACTTCGGATCAAAAGGCCAACTTGTTTCAAAAGTGGCGGAATATTGTCGACTAAAAACTGGTCTTGAAGATGTCATTCGCATGTGCGAGGCAGCATCGCCAAAAATCGAAACAGAAACAGAGACGGAAGAAGAATCAGAATCCTCGGAAAAAATCGGATCGGTTTATCTGATGAAGCATGGGCGGTATTACAAGATAGGAAAAACCAATTCAATCGGTCGCAGAGAATACGATCTTGCCATTCAAATGCCGGAAAAGCTGACCACCATCCATGTCATCAAGACCGATGACCCCGACGGCATCGAAGCCTATTGGCACAGGCGATTTGCAGCTAAGAGAAAAGGCGGCGAATGGTTTGATCTCACCGCCGCTGACGTAAAAGCATTCAAAAAATGGCTGCGAATTGTATAGAAACCTGCCCCCTCGTTCCGTTAATTCCGAAAATTTGGTAATTCCGTTACTGCCTCCCCCTCTTCCGCCCTCTGTGCGAAATTGTTTCCCTACGTCCACCTGTCCAGCCGCGAATCGAGCGTGAACACCTGCCCCGACACATGGTCCAGCCGCGCCAGGAACGCGATGAACCGCGCCGCATTCCCCACCGTGTTGAACCGCCCCAGCGCGTGCTCCGCCCGCACCTCCTCGCGCCGCTTCGGGGAAAGCCCCGCCGTCATCCGCGTCTCCAGAAAGCCCGGCAGCACCACATTGCACCGGACGTTCCGCGCGCCGTACTCCTGCGCGATGCTCATCGCCAAGCCGGCCAGCCCCGCCTTCGCCGCCGCATAGGCGCTCTGCCCGCGCGTTCCGTGCCGCGCCGCCCGCGAACCGATCAGCACGATGTGCCCGCTCCTCTGCCGCGGCATCAACTTCAGCGCCGCGCGCGCGCAGAGAAACGCTCCGCGCAGATTGGCGTTCACCACCTCGTTGAAATCGGCCACGGGCAGCGCCGTCATCGCGCCGTCGCGCGTCAGCCCCGCATTGGCGATCAGCACGTCGAGCCGCTCCAGCTTTGAGAAATAAGCCTCGACCTGCGCTTCGTCGCGCACATCCATTTCCTTGCGCCCCGGCGCGTGGACAACGTCGTGGGGAAACTCCTTCCGCAACGCGCGCGCGAGATCGCCTTCCCCGCCGGTGATCAGGATATGGAGTGGGGAATTTTCGGACACGCGGCCATGCTACCCGTCCCGGCGGACGGCGACAACTTCGCTCAACGCGCCCGCGTATGACCGTCGCCGTAGAGCGCATTCATCTTGCCGTTATGGATCGGCAAAAAATCGGTGCAGATGCGGATGCGCGAAGTATTGACCGCGATATTGACCGGGCCCATGGGGAGGGTCGTCACCGGGTCGGTGCCATCGTCCAGCACCGGGTTCCACTCGTAGCTCGATCCATAATGGCTAAAGCTGCTGCCCGCTCCCTGGCCCAGATCGACCGGGCACTGAATGGTGTTCGTCGACACGCCGTAGTTTCCCAGCACGCCCACGATGCCCGGCACGTTGGGGCCATAGACCGGAGCGGCCGCCTGGTTGATCTCCGGCAGGACGCCGTTGTTATCGGTGGCATCCGAGAGGACGGCAACACCGATGCCATGGAGATTTTCCGCGCATACCGTGCTTCGCGCCTTGAGCGTGGCCATTTGCATGTTCGGCAACGCCAGCCCCGCCATGAGCGCGATGATGGCTATCACGACGAGAAGTTCGACGATGGTAAAGGCCGGGCGCCGGCGTCGTTTAAAAAAAGAAGGTTTCATTTTTGGGCCTTGGCGGCGGCGCGCATGGTGATCATGCGTTTGTAGACCTGGGCTCGTTTTATGGGGGACAGGCGCGACAGCCTCTCCCCGTAGATCATTCTTTCCATGAAGTGCTGCATCATTTTTTGCCGCCGCTGCTCGGGCGGAAGGGCCTGAGTTTCCTTTCGGAACTGGACTTCCTTGTTGAGCTGATCGAGGGCTTCCGGACGCTCCTCCGGCGGAAGGCCGTTGATGGAATTGCGCATGCGATCGGCCCAGGAATCATCGCCGCCGATATCCCGCCCGCCGCCGCCGCCCCTTCCCGCGCGCAGAATGAGGGCCTGGATCACGACGCCATGGGAACCGCCGACAAAATTTTCCAACGCGCGGATGATGGAGGAATTCGGCGGCGGCGCGCTCGAAATTTCCGGCGCCCATGAGCCCGGCGCCATGATCCAGATGTTGGCTGACTGCGCGAAGTCTTGCAGGTAAGTCTGGAGGGTCGGGACGGCGGGCGGGTCGGCCGGATCATTTCCGGTCGCGGTTGGCGTGGCGGCGCTGGCCTGGGCGTCAACCGGGGCCGCAGGCGTGGCTGCGGACGGGGCGGGTGCCGCACTAGCCGACGGATCGACCGGCTTCACCCCTGACCAGGATTGCGCCCAGGGATCGGGAGTGTCCGGGATGTTATCGTCGGCGATCATTTGTATCTGCGTGCCATAAGTGTAGATCTTGGCATCAGCGTCCGGGTCGCCCGTCTGAAATTCGCGAATTTCCTGCTTCGCCAGCGCGGCGTTGGGTGCGACGAAGAAGGCGAGATTCCATTGCGCCCGGCCACCGCCGCCAAGGCCGCCACCAAAACCGCCGCCTCTGCCGCCGGGAGGTCCACCCGGTCCGCCGCCACCGCCACCGCCTGGTCCTCCGGCACCGCCTCCGGCTGCCGGGCCGCCAAAGCCGCCGCCCGGAGGTCCTCCGGCGCCGATGCCTGGCTGGTTACCGGGAGCAGCGGATGGATTTGGCCCCGGGCCATTGTCCGTGCCGTCCGAAGGCGGGGGCGGAACGTCGACATTCGCGGCCAGGGTCTCCATCGCTTCGGCCAACGGCACATGATCGACATACATCGTCACCTTCGAATCGAGCGGCAGGTTGGTGTAAATCTTGACCCATCCCTGCCATTCAATGCTGCTGATGATTTTGCCCAAAGGCTGATCGTTCACTTTAACGGTGACGAGGCCCCAGTTATTATAAAAATAGTAGGCGATATTGGCGACGAGCAGAAGGACCAACAGGCCGACCCACTTGGTCGTATTGTTGATGTTGCCGAACATAGTCCTTTAGACACCGGTGAACCGGAGATGGCCTGCGCAAATTGCGGGATTACAGGATTGTAATTCTATGCGAACGCAAACGCATTCAACGGCGCTTAAGCCAGCAACTTCTGGTGAATTCCGCCAAAGCCGCCATTGCTGAAAACGACCACCACGTCGCCCGGCTTCAGGAGCGGGTTGAGCTTGGCGACGATGGCCGTCGCGTCCGGTTCGTAATAGGCCGGGACGCCCGCCGCGATGATGTCGGCCACGACCTTCTCGGGGTGAAGCCTTTCCGGTTCCGGGATTTGTTCCAACGCGGCGACCTGCGCGACAAAAACGCCGTCAGCCAGCGCGAGTGCCGCCGGCAAATCCTTCTGGAAAACGGCGCGCCGGGTGGTGTTGCTGCGCGGCTCGAACAGCGCCCAGAGCCGCCGGTTTGGGTAGCGGTGCCGCAGGCCCTGCAAGGTCTCGCGCATGGCGGTGGGGTGGTGTCCGAAGTCGTCGATGATCGTCACGCCGCGCACTTCGCCGCGCACTTCCTGGCGGCGCTTGACCCCGCGAAATTCCGCCACGGCCCGGGCGATTTCCGGCAGCGGAATCTGGTAGAAATGGGCGGCGGCGATGGCCATGGCCGCATTGCGGACATTGAAGGTACCCGACATCGCCAGCGTGAATTCGGTCTGCAAAAGCCGGAAGGTCTGGTTTTCGCCCTGGTCGCGCACGTCTTGAATCCGCACGGCGGCGTTTTCGGAAAAGCCGACTTCGAGAATCGGCGCATAACTCTCCTTCACCACGGCGAGAGCGTGGCCGTCGTCGGCGTTGACCAGCACCATGCCGTTGCGCGGGACGATCCGCACCAGGTGCATGAACGATTTTTGGATGGCCGCGAGATTGTCGAAAATATCGGCGTGGTCGAATTCGAGATTATTGATGATGAGCAGTTCGGGCAGGTAGTGCAGGAACTTGCTGCGCTTGTCGAAAAAGGCCGTGTCGTACTCGTCGCCTTCCAGAATCCAGTAAGGGCCCTCCTGCCGGGTGCAGCCTTGCGGCAGGTTCTTCGGCAGGCCGCCGATGAGGTAGGAGGGTTTGCGTCCGGCATGCTCGAAGATCCACGCCAGGAGCGAGGTCGTGGTGGTCTTGCCGTGTGTTCCGGTCACCACCAGGTTGTGGGTCTTGCGCAGGAAATAGGTCTTCAGCGTCTCGGGCAGCGAGAGGTAATAGCGCTTGGCTTCCAGCGCCGCTTCCAGTTCCGGGTTGCCGCGCTTGATCGTGTTGCCCACGACGAGAATGACGTCCTCGGCGGGGAGATTCTCCGGGCGGTAACCCGACTGGATGGCGATGCCTTTTTCCGCGAGGAAGGTCGACATCGGCGGGTAGACGCTCTCGTCGGAGCCGGTGACCATGTAGCCCTGGTCGCGCAGCATCGCCGCCACCGCGCCCATCGCGGACCCGCAAATGCCCATAAAATGAAAGGCGTGGGGCGGCGCCTGAACCGGGGAGGAAGATGAAGCCATGAATTAGCAGCAAAGACTGTGGCGCAGGCTGCGTTGCCGCAACATTTTTCGATAAGGGAGGAACTCGCTTCCGCGGACGACCGGGAGGTCGTCCCTCCAGAAATAGATTTTTGATGCGCTCCATTGTCATTCGGCGAATGCGGATTAGATTCTCTGCCCCCATCCCATGAGTTCGAGTCACATTTCGGTGCGCGGCGCGCGTCAGCACAATCTCAAGAACATCGATGTCGATATTCCGCATCATCGCCTGACCGTGGTCACGGGCCTGAGCGGTTCGGGCAAATCGTCGCTGGCCTTCGACACGCTCTACGCCGAGGGCCAGCGCCGCTATGTGGAAACCTTTTCGCCCTACACGCGGCAATTCCTCGAGCGGATGGACAAGCCCGACGTGGACCGGATCGACGGCCTGCCCCCCGCCATCGCCATCGAGCAGAGCAACTCGGTCAAGACCTCGCGCAGCACGGTCGGTACGATGACGGAAATCGCCGATCATCTGAAGCTGCTCTTCGCGCGCCTGGCCTCGCTCACCTGTCCCCATTGCGGGCGGCAAGTCCGGCCGCTCGGCGCGACGCAAATCACCGATCAGGTCCTCGAGGCGCGCGCGGGCCGGGAGGTGCTCGTCGGTTTTTCCCTGCCGATGCCGAACCGGCCTTCGCTGGCCGCCGCGCTGGCCACGCTGAAGCAGCAGGGATTTTTGCGCGTCTGGATCAACGGCGAATTGCGCCGCACGGACGATCCCGTGCCGGAAGATGAAATCGCGCCGCCTCTTTTGCGCGTGGTGCAGGATCGCGTCACGGTGGTGGCAAAAAATCGCGCGCGCCTGGCCGAGGCCATCGAATCGGCGCTGCGGCACGGCCACGGGCAGGTGTGGGTGGAAGAAGGTGAAAGGGTAAAGGTTAAAGGGAAAAAGGCAGAAGCGGATGCAGGCCCTTCACCTTTTACCCTTATCCCTTTACCTTTTTCAAACGAGCTTCGCTTTTCCAGCGCGTGGGTCTGCCCCTACGACGGCACGGAATTTCGCGAGCCGTCACCCGCGCTTTTCTCCTATAACAATCCCCAGGGCGCGTGCCCGGCCTGCCGCGGTTTCGGACGCACCATCGAGATCGATTACGAACGCGCGCTGCCCGACCGTCGCCTGAGCATTCGCGGCGGCGTGGTGAAGCCGTGGCAAAGCGGCGTTTCGCTCGAATGCCAGAGGGACTTGCTCAAACACTGCGCCAGGGAAGGCATTCCCATCGACCTGCCGTTTTGCGACCTGAAGCCGTGGATGCAGAAATTCGTGATCGAAGGCGAACGGCGCGAAGGCTCGACGCTCAACGAGCTTTGGGAGGCGGGCGGATGGTATGGCGTGAAGGGTTATTTCCAGTGGATGGAGACGAAGACCTACAAGATGCATGTGCGCGTTTTTCTCTCCCGCTATCGCGCATACAAAACCTGCCCCACCTGCCACGGCGCGCGCTTTCAGCCGGAGACGCTGCTGTACAAGCTGGGATGAGCGAAGAACGTAGAACTTGGAACGAAGAGCGCGGAGCCTCCATCATCAGCTTTAAGCTCTACACTCTCCGTTCCAAGTTCGTTAACACTTCCCGAAATCAATCGGCTGCCGCTGACCCAGGCGCGCGATTTTTTTGCGACGCTGCCGCTGCCGGGCGGCGACGATGCGGCGGAGCAAGTCCGCGACGGCATCCTGGCGCGGCTCACCTACCTCATCGAAGTGGGACTCGGCTATCTCACGCTCGACCGCGCCACGCGCACGCTCAGCGGCGGCGAGATTCAGCGCGTCAATCTCACCTCGTGCCTCGGCAACTCGCTCGTCAACACCCTCTTTGTCCTCGACGAGCCGAGCATCGGGCTGCATCCGCGCGACATGGGGCAACTGGTCGGCGTGATGAAACGGCTGCGCGATCGCGGCAACACGGTGCTGGTCGTCGAGCACGAGGAAGCCGTCATGCGCGAGGCGGACCACCTGCTCGAATTGGGGCCGGGTCGCGGCGCGGCGGGCGGCGACATCGTCTTCGCAGGCGATTTCAAAAAGATGCTCGGGGACAAAAATTCGCTCACCGGCGCTTATCTCAACGAAAC
>Ga0181537_10001130_pt1 | contig 24825 bp, 19 predicted proteins | sample PEATcosm2014_Bin_39_FD_119765 | JGI IMG/M metagenome (GOLD analysis project Ga0181537, IMG submission 119765) | Peatland microbial communities from MTU Mesocosm Facility, Houghton, MI, USA - PEATcosm2014_Bin23_10_metaG | ecosystem: Environmental > Terrestrial > Soil > Wetlands > Peat | place...
AAATGCAACCATCAAGTTGAGCAGGACAACCGGCTCGGCAGGTACGACAGGGATGGCGCCGGGGTCGACCACATCTACATTGGTTGATTTTAGTCCGGCTGTGATTCCAGCTTCTTTCAGCTTCTTAAGCAGATCCTCATACAAGTCGCGGCTAGCTTCCAAGTCACGTTTAAGGATCAGGTATTGAACCCCAGCCTCGTTCATCTTGTAGGCTTCCTGCTTTGTACCTTCAACTTCACCAGCAGCCATCTTCTCGGCAGTCGCGGAGGATTTATACTCGGCCTCAAGGCGACGGCGCACATTGTTCGCTTCCGTTTGCAGTGCTGACTCGACCTGCGCCAACTGCGTACGCATCTGCACCACTCGCGGATATGCATTGCCATACTGCGCACTTAACTGCGCATACTGGTTCTTGAGGTCTGCCTGTTGAGCCTGCAAGGCCTGTAAGGTCGCAGTGGGCGCAGTTTCAGCAATCACCGCCGGATCACCGCTAAGAGCTTCGCGGTAACGCGCCTCTCTAACGATGCGTTCAGATTGCGCATTCACCAGTTGCTGATTCTGCTCCTCCAGTTGGGAGACAATAATGCTGTGCGCCCCCGTAGACGTGCCATTCGGCCCAGCGGAATCGTCCATTCCGATGATGCCGCTTTTTTTCTGGAAATCAGCGAACTGCTGCTGCTTGGACTGTGCATTCGCTTTTAGATCATCAAGCTGCTTGGAGAGCCAGTCTGACGCCTGCATGGTGGCGTTGTATCGCGTGCGGAAGTTACGTTCCAGATAGACATTCGCCAAGGTGTTTACGATTTCGGCGGCGAGTTTGGGATCCTTGCTGCGAAAACTAAGCTCAACGATCGCGGTCTTTGGGATCGTGGCCACTCTCAGCCTTTTATGGAACCTGGCGAGTACCGTGAACCGATGCATGGGAGTGATTGCTTCGATCGGCTCAGGATGCTCCCCTGCCTTTGTTGCTGCAAACTCCGGGTTTCGATCCAGACGCAGTTGCCGGATAACATCCCAGGCCACTGCATCCGATTGCATGACGCGCACCTGAGTCTCCTGCATCAGAGAAGGGTCGCCAAACGGATTCATCATTTCACCGCTTGCGATTCCTAAGGGATTGGAATTTTCAGGATTGATAACAACCCGCGCGGTGGCTTCGTATCTCCTCGGCGCCATGACGCAATACGCGATTGCCAGGGACATTGTGATCCCAAGGCAGCACAGAATGACTAATCGACGTTTCCGTATAACAGCCCAGATCTCGGCTAACGAGACTTCGTTTCGCTGGAATCCGCGTTCAACCTCGATAGCATGGTTTTGGCGGACTGGGTTCAATAAGTTTTCCAAAATTGAGACTCCATAGAGACTGCTGATTGTGATGCCAACGCGTCCCCGCAATCATTCGCGAGAATGTCGGGATGCGATCAACGGAACGAAGTCGCAGCCTGGTGAAAGAGGGCGTACAGGAGTATCCAGAAAGGAGTCGAAACCAGGCTCGCGATCAATAAACCGCCGATGGGCCCTTGCGACCGCTCCGTGTGAGCGCTGTACGCTCGTTTAGTTGCATCTTCGCCCGTGCCATACACCGGATTGCTGGTGCTGTACATCGAACTGTGCTTGAAATACATAGGATTGTTTCACCAGAAATACATTGCGTTAAGTTGTTGGCCGACCTTTTTAGCATGTGCGGGAATTGGGTGGGTGTCTGTTACTCAAGCTTAGGCTGGGTGCATGGCTCCAAGTCGGAGCTGTCGACTTCGACGGCCACGCTACGCATAATCTGCCCAAGGGTCAGCACGACGCGAAACTTGTTATTCTCGCGCAGAAGCACGCCCTCACTACCAGCAAGCGGCCCCATCCGTATGCGCACCCGTTCGCCAATCACGAGATAAGGATGTGGCTCCGCTTTGCGGAGATGAAGACCTTCGCGAAGCCTCTCAACGTCTTCATCGGGAATCGATACTGGCTTTCTTCCGCAGCACACCAGGGAGTTGATGCCAGGCACTTCCAGCACTTGGATTCGATTTTGGAGTGAGATTCGGACGAAAATGTAGTTTGGGAAGAGCGGCAGGTCCAGAAAAGTCCTGGAGCCATCTTTCCAGTGGCGGCGGCTGGTGTATAGCGGCAGAAAGTATTCGATCTGACGTTGCTGAAAGTGCTCTGCTATTCGCTTCTCATGCCGCGGAACGGTATAGGCGGTGAACCAACTTTGAGCCAAGTCGAGGAGGGGCATGGGCTCCCCAACGGGGTGACCGTAAGTATTTTGAGTCAAGTCAGACACAGCTTCGCCCTTCTCACTTGGGTGGGATATCCGCTAATAACGAATGTCACTCAGGTGCTTACTTTCTTTGTTGCACCTGCAGGGCCAAACCGAGATGAAGCACATCGGGCCCATACTTCTGGCATTTGGCCCTGCGTTGTGTTGTGCTCTGTTTTCCAGTATCCAGAATGTAGACTTGGTTTTATGCGCGAAGGATGCGGTGATCGTGGGTTTCAGTCCCAGAGCTTCGGTGCAAGTTACCTTAGTATTCGGTCGAATGTCTGGAATCGAGACATTGACCGTATTCTCAACTAAGTCCACAGTGTTAATAGTCTTACTAATTTTCTGTACCCTGAATTGCACGGCAGCCATGGCGAGTTACACAATTTTGCTGGTCGAGGACGACGCGGAGCTTCGCGGCGCGTTACGTTCGTATCTTGAATTAAAGGGTTACTCCGTAGACGAGGCAGGCACCAGCAAGACTTGTCATGAGTATCTGGAACAGAATCGGCCGGACGCAATTGTGATGGACTATTCCCTTCCGGATAGTGATGGGTTGCAACTGCTTCGGCATATACGGGCCGTCGATTCATCAGTTCCTGTATTAGTGATGACCGGTCACGCGACCATAGATCTTGCGGTGCGGTCCATAAAAGAAGGCGCGGAGCAGTTTGTCGCCAAGCCATTGGAGATGTCGGTCCTTTTCAAGCTTCTCGAAAAGGCTCTTGATAACCGCCGCTTTATTCGACGCGAACTGGCTGTTAAGAGTAAAGTCGTGCGATACCGGCGCGATCCGTTTCTTGGTTCATCGGAGAGTATTAGCCGACTGAAGTCGTCGGCTGAGCGTATTCGCGGCTCCATCTATCCAATTCTCATTCAAGGAGAGACCGGTACCGGCAAGGGTGTGCTTGCCGAGTGGCTCACCAAGGAAGGCCCGCGCGCCAATGAGGCCATGGTTGATCTCAACTGTGCAGGACTGAATCGCGAACTGCTCGAAAGCGAACTTTTTGGGCACGAAAAAGGGGCCTTCACCGGCGCGATCGCTCAAAAAGCGGGGCTACTCGAAGTTGCCCATCGCGGAACCCTGTTTCTGGACGAGATCGGCGACATGGATATATCCATTCAACCAAAGCTATTGAAGGTTCTGGATGAGAGTCGGTTTCGCCGACTCGGAGGCATTCGCGACCGAGCGGTCGATATTCAATTGATTGCTGCGACGCACCAGGACATGACTGCACTCGTGGCTAGCGGAAGGTTTCGGAGCGATCTATATTTCCGCGTAAGCACTATTCCCCTCACCATTCCTCCGCTCCGCGAGCGAATCGGAGACATCCCTGTTCTGGCGAACTGGTTCCTGGAACGATTGCAGGAGGATCTGAATAGCAGCAAATTGCAATTTGGTCCAGGTGTTCTCCGGGCACTGGAAGGTTATGGCTGGCCTGGCAACATCCGCGAGCTCCGGAATGTGCTCGAACGTGCTGCGCTGCTTTGCCATAATGGCATGATTGGAACTGAGGACCTGCACTTCCAGCTCACTAGACCGTCAGCGGCTTCGGCTGAAGCAGAGGGTGCGCAGAATTCCGAGATGACCCTGCAGCAGATGGAGAAGCAGCACATAACTTATATGCTTCGGAAAGAAAACGGCAAGGTCGACCGCGCTGCTGTGCGATTAGGAATCCCTCGCAGTTCCCTCTACGTGAAGATCAAACAGTACGGCATCACCCCAGACTGGACCTCGTAACCTGATACACAATCTGAATTCCAGAGATCAGACGTTCTCACGCCTGTGCAGCAATCCAATGGCGGCCTTTCTACTCACATTGTTGTACTTAGCGACTCCGTAAGGCTTGGCAGTAAACGTGCAGTTCATTCGGTCATGGCGCAGAAATTACTGCTTATTGACGCAAACTGCCAACTCTTAAGCTTGGTGGGTGATTACTTATCCAACCTTGGGTACGAAGTGCATCGAGCCCGCGAGTCTGATGAAGCTGAGGCGCTGCTGAAGAATTACCACTACACGATAATCGTCACCGGCGAGGAGTTGGCAAACTTCGGCGGGTGCGGCCACAATCTGAAAGCATTCATCGAGTCTCTGACCCCCAGACCTCACATTGTGCGTCTCCAGGAGACGAAAGCGTCTGCCATTACAGCTCCCTCACAGAAAGATCCCTTCACGCTTGTTGTCGAGAAGCCCCTTTGCCTTCTGCAACTGGGGGATCTGATGCATCAATTGATGGGTACATCATGAAGACGTCATCGACCCTCCGCAGGTAGTTAAGAAGCAGTGGCAGAGAGGTTTTGTAATGGATGTAAGTTTTGGTCGCGGGTTCTCGGATGCAAAAATCAGTTCTCAATCCAGGGCGGCGCTCGCAGTGCTACGTCCCGCAGGAATTCAGACTTTTCCCGCTGGGCCTCAGAGCGTGCTGGAAGATCTCGTCCGCGACGCTCCCGGGGCGATGGCCTTGTTCGACAGAGATCTTCGGCATCTGGAGGTTAGTAACGACTATTGCACTCATCTTCGACTAAGCAGGATTGCCATGCTGGGCAAGACCTTCAAGCAGTTACTTTCCTCGTTACCCGAAGATTTCGAGCAGGCACTCTCCAGAGCCGAAGCGGGAGAGGACGTCACGCTGGAAGAGAGCTGGATTCCTTCCCCGGAGCTTAGATCGCTCCACATGACCTGGCGGCTGCGTCCCTGGAGAAAGAGTCGGAAGAGGGTTGGCGGCATCGTTCTATTTCTGCATGACGCCTCCACATCCTTGCTGCTGGATGAGCAGCAACGCAACTTGAGTGAGTGTGACGCAAAAATGGAGACGATCCACCGCTCCGCTGCTAGAATCGCGCACGACTTTAACAACACGCTGCTCGTGATCATTGGATATTCGTCTCTACTGATGGAGGAACTGAGGCCGGAGCCCACACTCGGCCCCAAAGCTGCGTCAATCTACCGTGCCGCCGAGCGCGCGTCCAAACTCGCCGACGAATTGTTGGCCTTGAGCCACAGCGAGATATGAGGAAATCTCATCTTCATCCTGGAACTTCGCTCTCGATTGTGCGCGTGAGTATCCGCGCATGAGAACGACCTGCAGGCAGTCCAAGGAGTTGCAATGAAAATTCTGATCCTAGAGAATTCGGCGATTTATAGCGATCTTCTGCATAGCCAGTTTAATGATTTTCAGATTGATACTGTGCCGGACATTACATCCGCACTTGCCGTCCTCTGCGATCTGTGCGGTCCCGTGGTTCTTCTCGTCGATTGGGAACTGCAGGGGATGGATGGACTGGATTTACTCCTGCAACTTCGGAAGCTCTCGCGAAGACACTATGTCTATGCACTCATACTAACCGGAAGAAGCGGTCACTCCGACCTCTTAGCTGCCTTGGGAGCCGGGGCCGACGATTACCTGTTCAAGCCGTTCAGCGAGCAGGAACTCCGCGCCCGCATCCAAGTTGCCGCCAACACTTTACGGCTGCATGAAGAACTGGTAAAGGCGAATGATCGGCTGGAAGTGCTGGCCTCTCAGGATTCCTTGACTGCACTCTATAACCGTCGCGCGCTGTTGAGCCTCTTCCACAAAGAGTTCTTAAAGGCTCGCCGCAGACCATTTCCCTTGAGTATCGTGATGTGCAACATTGACGGCTTCAAGAAGGTCAATGACCAACTCGGCCGCGCGGTTGGAGATGAAGTACTCCGGGCCGTTGCACGTGCACTGAAGTCCTCTTCTCGGGGTTCTGACATTGTGGCGCGCAGCGGGGGAGATGAATTTGTTCTCGTGCTTCCAGACACTCATGCAGTCGGTGGCATGATCTTTGCCGAACGCGTACAGAAGTATCTTCGAGAGGAAAAGGGTCTTCGTTCTTTACCTGTTCCAGTCACACTGAGCTTTGGGATTGCGGAGGTGGACTTGAGTGTCTCCGAGGAATCCGCAATCTCCAGGGCCGATGCCGCACTGAATCTGGCGAGGCAAGAGGGCCGCGATCGTTATCAAGTTGCGGACATCAAGCCTGACCCCTCTACCTTCATGAATGAGAATCGCTCGATAGAGTGGTCACAAATTCCCCCCGCGTCCCACAACGCGGTCCGGCCCGGAAATGACCAAAAGTGAAAATGCGTGCAGTTAAGAAGCGGCCCTTCAGAAAAGCACTCCGTGAAAAAGTGCTTAACGGAGAACGTGATCGCGCACTGAAAAGTTTGGCAGAAAGCGAGCTGAGATTCCGGACCCTGGTCGAGGCGTCACCTGACGCAATATTTGTCATCAGCGAATCGAAGATCGTTTTTGCCAATCCGGCGACCATCAAATTGCTAGGAGCTCAGACACCGGTACAAATTATCGGTAAGCACATCTCGGAGTTTGTGCACCCGACCCATCTCTCCAAGGTTAAGGAACAAGCTGAGATCGACTTCGCCAGTGACGCACCATCTCCACTGTTGAACCACAACCTCACACGGCTGGATGGCTCCGTGGTGGAGGTAGAAGGGATCGGGATTTCCATTTTGTGGGAAGGGTTGCCGGCCATTGAGGTGATATCACGCGACATCTCAGAGCGAAAGCAGGCTGAGCAGAAGGTTCTGGAGTGGCAGAAGCGCCTGGAGTTGGCGCAAAACGCTGCCCTGCCAATTGTCTGGTGGGAGTGGAGCGTTGACGATGACCAGCTAGTCTGGTCCGGTGACGTCTATCGTCAATTCGGATTCACGCACACGGGTTTTCGTGGCGTTGGGGCGGACCTTTGCTCTCGAATTCATCCGGAGGACTTGCCCAGAGTCGAGAGGGCGATGCGCAATGTGATCACGGGCAGCCAACTTTATGAGACGCAGTTTCGCGTAATCCGGGCAGACGGTTCCGTGTGCTGGCTCGATTCGCGAGGGGCAATGGTTCGCGACGGAAAGCCCCGGATGATCGGCATCGCAATCGACATTACGAACCTGAAGATGGCCGAAGAGAGACTTCGTAATTCAGAAGCAGACTACCGGTCGATCATCGAAGACGCCCCTTATGGAATCTATCGGTCTGACTTCACGAAGAGTTTCACAATGGTGAATCCTACGTTGTTACAGATCCTCGGCTATGAGTCCGATGAACAGATACTTTCGCTCGATGTAGCACGCGATGTTTACGCCGATCCAGAGCAGCGATCGAAACTGTGGAGTCAAATTCGCCAGACAGGCTCTGCCATCGACAGGGAAATGAACTGGAAGCACAAAGATGGGCGCGTTATCACGGTCCGAAATAGAATGCTCCCGCGGTCAAACCGGGGAGGAGAGATCGAAGCAGTTCTGGGTTTTGTGGAGGATGTCACCGAACGTAAGGTATTGGAGAAGCAATTCTGGCAAGCCCAGAAGTTCGAAGCCATTGATCGCCTCGCCGGAGGCATTGCTCACGATTTCAACAATGTACTGATGATCATTGGCAGTTATGCCGAGATCATCCTGGAAAGCAAATCCAAGGATGAAGGTGTGTTGAGGTCTGCAAACCACATTCGAGGAGCTGCGGAACGGGCCGCATCCATCACGAAACAGCTACTCGCCTTCAGTCGAAACCAGATTCTGGAACCCGAGGTGCTGAACCTCAACACCGTCCTGACCGACCTGGATAGTATGCTGCCCAAGTTGCTGGGAGAAGACATTGTGGTGACCATAACGTTGGATCCAGCGCTTCAGCAGGTGAAAGTCGACCGGGGCCAGATGGAGCAGGTAATCATGAATCTGGCAGTGAATGCCAGGGACGCAATGCCAAACGGCGGAAGCTTCATCGTAGACACCAGGAACTTGGAAGCAGACGATGCGTATGTAGCCCAACGCTCTCCGATGCTTGCTGGAAGCTACGTTGCGCTATCGATCACTGATACTGGAACCGGGATGGATGCTGTGACTAAAGCACGCGTCTTCGAACCTTTCTTCACCACGAAGGAGCGAGGCCGAGGGACTGGGTTGGGACTGGCCAGTGTTTATGGCATTGTGAAGCAAAGCGGCGGTTTCGTTTGGGTTGCCAGCGAGGTGGGACGAGGAAGTACGTTCGAGATTTATTTCCCCCAAGTTGAAGAGCGGTCTGTGAGAGATCCGAAGCCACATCTGGCAAAACCGGACTCGGGACGCTCAGAGACAATTCTGCTTGTTGAAGACGAAGCAGAGCTGCGCGCAGTTGCGTGCGGATTCCTGAGGTCAAAGGGTTACACAGTGCTCGCTGCCCGTGATGGCCAGGAAGCGCTGCGTATCTGTGAGCAGCATCCCGGAAATATTGACGCGCTCCTGACCGACGTAGTCATGCCTGGAATAGATGGTATCGAGCTGGCAGCACAGGTTGCCTCGCGCCATCCTGAGATACACATCCTCTATATGTCCGGATATTCGGATCGGTCTGTGGAAAAACTCAGTGCGCAAGATGTGCTGCTTCAGAAGCCCTTCAAGCTTTCGACTTTGGGAAGCAAGCTGCGCGAAGTGTTAGTGAACTGAAAGACGCATCGCCAGAAACTTGCACGCACGCTCTGAATACAACGGAAAGAAGAAGAATGGTGCGCCCGGCGAGATTCGAACTCACGACCTAACGCTTCGGAGGCGTTCGCTCTATCCAGCTGAGCTACGGGCGCGCAGTTGTCATTATACCTGAGCGGTCGATATGTGCGCGTCTCAAGAAACCAGCCAACGCAGCAACAGGTAAAGCCCAATCCAGAATGGCACCGCCAGCAGCACAGCAAACAGCAGTCCGTGCCACACACCTGCCGGGTCACTGTCCGGTTCCGTGACGAGCAATTCGCGTCGAGCCTCACGCGAGAACGCGTCGCTATTCGCCTTTTCCCAACGAGTGGGAATCTTCCATGCATGCAATCCCATCGCAATCGCCCCCAGCGCATATCCATAGATGAACTACTCACAATCACGGTTGCTTCGCCTCCAACAAAGATTCTGCGCGATCCTGGCCGCTGTAGGCGAACCAAGGATGCCAACACACTTGCGCAGCGGAAGCCGTCATACTCTACTCGTGGCTTCTTCCGCACAGGATCGCGTGCTTGCCGGCTTTGCGGTGTACCTCCGCGTGGAGAAGGGCCTTGCTCCTCTTTCTATCAGTTCCTACATGGGCGACCTTAAGCTGTGGTCGGAGTTCCTCGCTACGCGCAGCAAGACTGTGCTCACCGCACAACGTGAAGACATGAAGGAATTGATGCAGCACCTTCTAGGACACGGCATGGACTCGCGTTCCATCGCGCGCAAGCTCTCCGCCCTGCGCGGGTTCTACCGGTACCTGCTGCTCGACAAACTGATTGCGCACGATCCCACGCTGGACATTGACACTCCGAAGCAATGGAAGGTGCTGCCCAAGGCGCTCTCCGAGGAAGAAACCTCCGCTCTGTTAGAGAACCAGGCTCCCGCTGGTACAGCTCTCAATCCGTCACGATTTACGCAAGCTCTTGCCCTGCGTGATCGCGCCATGCTGGAAGTGCTCTACGCCGCAGCCATGCGCGTCAGCGAGTTAGTGGACGTGCGCGTGGAAGATACCAAGCTCGATCTCGGCTACATGCTGGTCAGCGGCAAGGGGGACAAGGAGCGCATAGTCCCACTTGGCGCACCATCGCAGCAGGCGCTCCGAACTTATCTGCGCGAGGCGCGGCCACTGCTGGCCGGAAACAAACACATCCCCGAGCTCTTCCTTGCGCGCGGCGGACATAAGCTCACCCGCGAGCGGATCTGGATGATTGTGGATCGCGCTTCCAAGGCCGCTGGACGCCACGCTTCGCCACATATGCTGCGCCACTCGGCCGCCACGCACATGGTCTCCCACGGAGCCGACCTGCGCACCGTGCAGACCGTGCTAGGGCACGCGGATATTTCCACCACCCAGGTCTATACCCACGTCGCGCTCGACCATTTGCAGCAGGTTTATGCGGAGCATCATCCCCGTGCCCACGCTCGCGGCGCCCAGGAGAACGCCACACCCAGAACAGCCCCGCGCCCAGAGGATGAGCTCAAATGAGCGCTGACGCTGCAACGCCAGCGGCCAACGGCCTCGCAGGATTTCTGCGCGCGCTCGCTCAGCGCAACGCCTCCGTGCACACCATCAAGGCCTATCGTACCGATCTTGAGGAGTTCGTCATCTTCGCGGGCCCGGAAGAGCTCCCGGCAATGGATCACCTCTTCATCCGCGCCTTCCTGGCACAGCTCTATGAACGCGGGTTGAGCAAGGCCTCCGTCGCGCGAGCGCTTTCCTCACTGCGTTCTTTCTTCAAGTGGATGGGGCGCGAGCGCATGATCGAGACCAATCCGGCGATGCTCGTCGCCGCGCCAAAGTTACCGAAAAAGCTTCCCCGGGTTCCCACCATGGAGGAAATGAACTCAGTACTGGATACAAGCATGCCGGAGGAAGCGGCCTTCGCCGAACGCGACCGCCTCATTCTGGAACTACTCTACGGCTGCGGCATCCGAAACAGTGAATTGACGGGCATCAATCTCGACGACATTCACGAGCGCAAAGGTCTGATCCTGGTGCGCGGCAAAGGCAAGAAAGAGCGGATCGTTCCCTTTGGAGACTCCGCGCAGATTGCATTGCGCGAATATCGCCCGCGCCGCGCCGCCGTGCTGGAGCAGCATAGTCATACCGCCGAAACCGCGCTACTGGTCAACCTTCGCGGAAGCCGCCTGACTACGCGCAGTGTGGGACGCATCGTCAAAGCCATTGCCGTCGCCGGTGGCCTGCCACGCGAGGTGCATCCACATACTCTGCGTCACGCCTTCGGCACCCACATGCTTGAGCAGGGTGCCGATCTTCGCTCTATCCAGGAACTGCTCGGGCACGAGCGGCTCTCCACCACACAGCGCTATACGCAGCTCACAACCAAGCAGATGATGGACGTGTACGACAACACTCACCCTCGCGCCAAGTAGCCGAAGAGATCGCACCCGCCCTAGCGGTTGATAGGAAACTGCTCACGAGCCAGCGGACGCACCAACAGCACCGGGCACGGCGCATGGTCGAGCACAAAGCGTGCCACGTGTCCAACCGAGCGCGGCCCCACTTGCGGCGGCTCACCATATTCGGCGTGCGCGCCAATCAAGATCACGTCGGCCTTCCACTCCGCGGCGGCATTCACAATCTCAAGCTCCGGCCGCCCCTGCCGCACTTGGGTCTCCGCACCGTTCACGTAAGTGAGTGCGGCCTTTAACGTCTCCTCAGCAGACGCGCTCTCAGCCGTCTCAATGACCTTGTTGAGCGGCTCGTGATGTATCGGAGGCCTCCAGAAGCGCTCACGCATACGATCGATATCCTTGCGCGGCCCCACGTCGATTACCGTGAGCAGCGCAATGCTTAGCGGTTCGGAGGTAGTAAACATCTGCACCGCGTAGCCGATCAGTTCCGCATTCGTTCCATCCAGACATCCCATCACTCGCATCGCTGCCTCCTTGCTTACAGCAACAGCCAGATTACCAACGCACCGACGAAGAGCATTAGGGGCGTTACCATAACGCCGACCTTGAAATAGTCGAGACCCGAGACCTCTACATCCCTCTCGCGCAATATCAGCAGCCAGAGAATCGTGGCCAGCGATCCTACGGTCGTCAGGTTCGGCCCGAGATCGCAGCCGAACATAGTGGCCGCCACGAAGCCGTCGCGAATTGCCGGCGCGGCGTGTTGCACGCTGCCCAGCGAGGAATTCATCACCACTGCCATCGGCACGTTGTTAATCAGGTTCGTTCCAATCGCCGAACCGAACGTGCCCACCATCACCGCGCCAAAACTCGAACCGTGGGAGAGCCGCAACAGGAGGTTTCCAAATTTCACGGTGAGTCCCGTGTCCTCAATTGCACGCACAACAATGAACATTCCGGCGATGAATCCGAAGATAGACCACGAGATCCCTCTTGCCGTTTCCAGCAGCGTCGTACGCTTCCAATAAAGCGCTCCAGCCATCAGCAACAAAGCCCCCGACACGGCCACAACAGAGAGTGGAAACTGGAAAGCCGAGGCGATCACATAAGAAGGCGCAACGAACGCGAGCACCCACAGCGTGTACCGGAAATAATCACGATGTTTCACAGCCTCATCCGCTGAAGGCAGACGTTCGAGTTTGAAGGTTCCTTTCAACTGCGAGCGATAGAGCAAGAAAAAGATTCCAAAGTTGATCGCGATCACCACCACGCACGGGACGAACAGAAGCCGCAGGAAAACAGGCAAGCTCAGCGGATAACGCGACATCACGATGATGTTAATAGGATTGCTGATAGGCAGCAGGAATGATGCCGTGTCCGCAATGAACGTGCACGCGAACATATACGGCAGCACGGGCAAACGCAGCTTTGTGACCAGCACATACACCACGGGCGTAAGGATGAGCGCCGTCGCGTCATTAGAGAAGATCATGGTGATCGCCGTGCCGAGCAGGAACACATTCAGGAAGAGCCGCTTTGCGCTCTCACGAGCCAGTCGCGCAGCCTGCACCGCAAGCCAGTCAAACAGGCCCGCGCTCTCGGCCATAGCGGAGAGTCCCATCATCCCCAGGAAAAAGAGGAATGTATTCCAGTCGCGCGCCAACGTGAGCGCGGCGTCTCCAGGCCGGATCAGACCCAGAACCAGCAGTGCGCCCGCTCCGCCCATGGCGATGTGCGACTCGGTCCAGCGAAAGGGACGGGTCATGATGCCCACCAGCGTTACTAATCCGATGAACGAGGTGAGGAGGGTTCTCCAGAATTCCGGAAGGGAGAAGAACAGGAACACGCGCACGTCCTTGCATTGGCTTCCCTACCCAGACGAAATCTGATGAGGGCCAATGGAGAATTGGAAGTTATGGCTGGTGCGCGGGTTGTAATGCGGTGTTCCCCGAACGGCGAGCACCGTCCGGGGAAGCATCAGGCGTGAGTAAGTTCCGGTTTCTTGGGCTTGGCTCCGCTATCCAACTCGTTCCACATCTCCACCACGCGGTCGCGTAGTTCCTCGGTTAGCCGCTCGTAGGCCAGCTCCGGCTTCTCGTTCAAGTCTGGATAAATCGGCTTACCTACTCGGATGCGCAGCGGGTGGAAACCCTGGAAGCCCTTTCCGCGCGGCCAGCAGGCGTGGAAGCCGTACTCCGCCACCGGGATGATGGGGACATTGAGATGCTGCGCAAGTATCGCCGCACCCTTCTTGAACTTCTTCGGCGGCCCTTCGATCGAGCGCTCACCCTCTGGATACATGATCAGGATTTTTCCAGCACGAAGACCGTAAGCTCCCGCGCGCATGGCCGGCACCAGGTTCGAATCCGGATCAACCGGAATCAGGTGAAGGAACTGCGCGAACTTCCGCATCGAGCCCGAGCCAAATATCTCGCTTGTGCCCACATAGAAGACATTGTGGAACGCCTTCCACGGCAGCGCAGCCGTCAGGATAGGCGCGTCCAGATAGCTGGAGTGGTTGGGGCACATCACGCATGGACCATCAGGAAGATTCTCCATGCCCTCCACCCGCAGCTTGAACAATACAGCTGAGGCCCACTTCACGGCTTTGCCACAGAGCCACCAGAAGAAGCCCACCACCGGGCGTGGATGAGTGATGGCGAGCACTTCGGGATCCGTCGTCTCACCTTCGAATACAGTGGCCCAGCCGGGAGCCTGACGCGAGACCGTGCCAATGTTCTTCCGAACCATGTCCACCAGTTCACGCACGCTGTACACTTCGCTCGCGGCGGAGTCTTCCACCTCGGCGCCGAGTCGATGTGCCAAATCTGTGAGCAACTCAACTCGCTCCATGGAATCGAGTCCAAGATCGAGTTCGAGATTATCGTCAGGATGGATTTCTTTCTTATAGTCCTTGCCCAAGGCATCGGATATGACCGCAAGTGCGCTCTGCACGTCGGGCATGGCCAGCCATTCGCGGTCTTCGTCGGTAAAAATGCGGGCCTTGGGAGTAATCTCCTCTACTTTGCCGCTGGCATACATTGCGAGCAGCTTCTTCTCAATCTCATTGCGGCGCAGCTTGCGAGTTGTGGTGCGCGGAAGATCGTCCTGCCAAATGTCATAGGAGAGAATTCGCTTGGTGGCCGGCAGCGTGGCGGAGATACCCTCCACGTCGTAGCGGATCACCTCGCGAATGTTCACAATCTTATGCTCACGCAGCACATCGAAGTTCGGCACGATCACGCCATGCAGGCGTTCGCTGAGAGGCTCGCCAGCCTTGCGGCTCTCCAAACCGAGCACACAGAGTTCCTTGATCCACGGCGAACGCAGATAGTAGCTCTCGATCTCTTCCGGGTAAATGTTCTTGCCTGAGCTGAGGACGATCACATCCTTGGCGCGGCCCGTGATGAAGTAGTTGCCCTTCGCATCCACATGGGCAAGATCGCCGGTATAGAGCCAGCCATCCTTCAACACTTCTGCCGTAGCCTCAGGACGGTTGTAGTACCCCTTCATCATCGTGGGGCCGGAAAGCGCGATCTCGCCGACAAGCTGCCCGCTCTCGTCCACCTTGGTCTTCACGAGCTTGGCTTCCACTCCCGGTAAAGGCTTGCCAATGGAGCCGATCACGTTATCCGAAGGAGGAGTACAGAAACAGCCGCTGGTGGTTTCCGTCATCCCGAAAGCCTGCAACATCGAGAAGCCGAGGGCCTGGATGTCGCGGCCGATCTGCGCGTCAAAGCGCGATCCGCCGGTCACAAAATGCCGGATGTCAGGCCCGAGCTGGGCGTGAACTTTCTTGAAGAACACCTTGCCCAGGTTGAAGCCCACTTTCTGCGAGGCCGTGCTCACCTTCAGCATGAGGCCGAAGATTCTCTCTGCCAGCCGCCCTTTCTTCGAAACCTCTCCGAAGATGCGTTCGTGGATGAGGTAGAAGAACTGCGGTACGCAGCAGAAGATGGTAATGCCGCGCTCACGCAGAGCAAGCGTCAACTCCTGCGTGTTGAGCGAATCGAGGAATACGACCTTGCCGCCATTGCCGAGCGGGAGAAAGAGATTGGCCATCTGTGCCAGCACGTGAAACAGCGGCAGCACGCCGAGTAATCCATCGCCGGGACCAATGGGGATGAACTTGCGTACACACTCCAATTCGGCGACAAGGTTGCCGTCTGTGAGCATCACGCCCTTGGGATCGCTGGTAGTGCCTGAGGTGTAAATGATGGCCGAGACGTCCTCGGGCTTTACCGCTACGGCAACGAATCCCGGCTCGGCCGTCAGCACCATCTCTTCCACGTACGGCAGGCCTTCGCGCGGCGCATCCATCATTGCCAGTTGGACTTTTCGTCCGGTCACGGCTTCCTGCGCAATGGCAAAACTGCGCTCGTCCACAAACAGCAAGGTTGCGCCACTGTCATCCAGCAGCTTGCCAACCTGATATGCGGTGAATGCAGTGTCCAGCGGAACGGCCGTATTACCGCTGCCGATAATGCCGAGGTACGTGGCGACCCATGCCGGGCTGTTGAAGGCGAGGATGGCACATCGCGTCCCCCCGGCGAGCCCGGCACCAACTCCCGTGCGAACCAGCCACTGCGCTACACCATCGGAGAAATGGCGCAGTTGCTGATATGTGAAGCTCTCAATGGTGTGTCCGTCTGCGGCGGTGATAATGCTGGATAGCGGCGATTGCGGTGCATTTGCTCCGGGCTGCCGCTGTATTTCCACTGCGGATGCCGTCGGCCAGCGCTCCACGGACTCCAGGAAACAACTGTAGAACATAGGGTCTCTCGACAACAGGATACAGGCCGGAAAGCGCCTGCGGCAAAGTTTACTGCATGAGTCAACCGCTCCCACAGGGAAGATGGACGCATATAGCGTATCAGCAAGCGACCACTCTGAAATCTGAAAAAACTAATCTAGATTACGAGTATTAAGGCAATTCGAAAGAGTCCTCTCGCATGTTTCTTGGAATTATTTTCGCATCGGCGATAGAATTACTTGCCGAATGGGTTCATATGAACGCATTCAGGAATGGTGCCTTGGGGCTTGGTGATCCTGCCAGGCGGATGGCATCAGAATGCTGCACCAATCACTCACAGGAGATCCTGCATTATGAAACGCTTCTCGATACTTCTAGTTGCTCTGGCGATGATGATGTCCACAGCTGCATTTGCGGAAGATGGCGCTGCTCTGTACAAGGCGAAGTGCGCCGGTTGCCATGGCGCCGCAGGCGAAGGCAAGATGGGCCCCAAGATCAAGGGCAGCACCAAGGTTGTAGATGTTGTCACCAATGGCGGACTCAAAGGACCCCATGCCAAGCCCGTTGCCGGTGTGACCCCTGACCAGGCAAAGGCAATTGCCGATTTCCTGAAGTAACTGACAGCCGCATACGCGACAGAGCCGATGCATAATGCGTCGGCTTTTTCGTCTCCAAAATCTGGAGCGCAAACAGAACACTTGGCAAAAGGAACAAGGAAGTGGCAGAATGCTGGAGCTACTTTAATCTTCTTTCAGGAGTCTTTATCCATGAAGCGTATTGCGATTGTTTTAACTGCTCTGGCGATGATGTCCATGTCTGCGTTTGCTTTTGATGGCGCAGCTGATTACAAAGCGAAGTGCGCTGGCTGCCACGGCGCCGCGGGCGAAGGCAAGTCGGGTCCGGCCATCAAGGGCAAGACCAATGTCGTCGACGTCGTCACCAAGGGTGGCCTGAAGGGCATCCATGCCAAGGCGATTGCTGGATTGACCGAGGATCAGGCGAAGGCGATTGCTACCTTCCTGAAGTAAATTTTGTGTGCGGAAAAAAAGCCGATGCCCACGGGTATCGGCTTTTCATGGCCTGAACTACATTCGAGATGTGGGCGAACCTTCCGCGAGCTCTCGCAGGCTGTCAAAGATCGCCAGTTCTGCTCCGGGATGCTCCAGCGCCTCTCCAAGCGCAATCGTTACCGAAAAATGAGGCGCGCGCGGACGAAACGAAACAGCAAGAAAATCAAACTCACGGGCGGCCACCACAGTATTCATGCGGCATGAGATTTCCGGCTCCCATTCCGGTTGCGTAGAAATAAACAGGGCAGCCACGGGGTGCGTCGGCCAGTTGTCCGTATTGCGCATCCAGCGCCGCGTAAGCCCCGTGTAACGGGTGTGTCCAATCTCCAGGCTGTGGCGCGGCGGAGACGCCAGATTCGCTTCGAAGACTAATGTTTCTTTGCGCCCGCGCCACTTCCAAAGCGCCCATTTGGCAGGCATTTCGCGAGGAGCCAGTCGCGCCTCGAGCGAAGGATGCTGAAATCCGAAGCCCGGCAGACGCAGGCGGGCACGAAATCGCGAAGAGCTGACCCACTCAACATTGCTGATCTCTCCGTGGGAGAGTACCGCGCCTTCCAACCAGTGCAGCACACGCCTCGCGCGGCGGCGGTTGAAGTGAAGAAACACCACATACCAGGCGGCGATGACAATTCCGAGACTAACGACGATGAGCGCAGATTGCAGCATGGCACTTCTTAGGATGCCTCCAGCGTGGCGGAGAGATGCAAATACCGGTGAGGAGGATCTTCAAAGCGGGTCCTTGAGCCCGAGGCTGGCGATTGGAACGCCTCAAAAATTTATCAGCACCGGAGCAAAGCCAATCTATAATGCGAATCCGTTTTTGATCCTCTCTCGAGGTTGGCCGCGATGCACTGCTTCCGTTGGCTTGGAATACTCACGCTGGTGCTTATTTTCGCCGGTATTCCGGCCATCGCCCAAAGACCGGTACAGCCGCCGCCCCCTTCATCCGAGGCACAGACTGAGCTCGATCGCGAAATGCAGCAGAAGGTGCAGTTGGAGCAGCAAAGGAAACGATTCGAGCAGATGAAGCGCGACTCCCAAAAGCTGCTGGAGCTGGCGACCGAACTGAAACAGTACGTGGATCAGGCTGGCGAGCATGTCTTGTCTCTGGACGTGCTCCGTAAGGCCGAGGAGATGGAAAAGCTGGCGCGCCGGGTAAAGGAAAACATGCGCGCAAACTGACCACCGATCGCGACCATCCATAATCCTTGATAATCGGGTTTGCCGGTGAGCTAAGTCATTGATTTGAAATCTACCCCGTGGTATAAATCCCACCTAGGTAGATTGCTGTCGTAGTGCTCTGTCGGGGTGGAGCGCTCAGCAGTCTGCTCCATGTACCACCCAACGCGGCCAAACTTCAGCATTCCTTGATGTGGAAGCGCGTTTCGGGCCCAGCTGTATGCCCCGAAAGCGTTCGAGTGTGGCTCTGCCGCACGGAATTCTTTCGCCTGCAGCTCTTTGAATGCGTATTTTCAACCCGTAACGAGTTGAACTCGGAGGAACGTATGAATCTGTGGCTCTCGGAGAGCCTCAATTTCCTGGGCCGGATGAGCAGAGTAAATCTGCTTCGTCGCGGTGTAACCCTTATGGCCCTCACCCTTTTCACTTCCATAGCAGCCTTGGCCGAACCAGCCGGTGGCGAAGCCGCACTCAAGCTTCCTGACCTGGGCAGCGTCAGCTTCTTTAGTGGAGCAATGGCAATTAACGGTCACAAACTGCTGATGATCGGAATTCTTTTCAGCTTCTTCGGACTGCTCTTCGGACTGGCGATCTACACCCACCTGAAGAACCTTCCAGTCCATCGCGCCATGCTTGAAATTTCCGAGCTGATCTATGAGACCTGCAAGACCTATCTGATCACTCAGGGCAAGTTCATCCTGATCCTCTGGGCCTTCATCGCCGTCATCATTGCGGCGTACTTCGGTTGGCTCGCCCCGGTCCCTGGCAAGTCCGTCGCTGTCACCCTGCCGATCATTCTGGGCTTCAGCCTTGTAGGTATTGCGGGCAGCTATGGTGTGGCGTGGTTCGGTATCCGCGTAAACACTTTTGCCAACTCGCGCACGGCGTTTGCCGGACTCCGCGGTAAGCCCTTCCCTGTTTATGACATTCCGCTCAAGGCCGGTATGAGCATCGGCATGATGCTGATCAGCGTCGAGTTGCTGATCATGCTCTGCATCCTGCTCTTCATCCCCGGCGACTATGCTGGTCCGTGCTTCATCGGCTTCGCCATTGGCGAATCGCTCGGCGCAGCGGCCCTCCGTATTGCTGGCGGCATCTTCACCAAGATCGCCGACATCGGCTCTGACTTGATGAAGATCGTCTTCAAGATCAAGGAAGACGATGCCCGCAACCCCGGCGTCATTGCCGATTGCACGGGAGACAACGCTGGCGACTCGGTTGGCCCCTCGGCTGACGGCTTTGAAACCTACGGCGTCACCGGCGTCGCGCTGATCACGTTCATACTACTCGGCGTGCATGATCCAATCGTGCAGGTTCAGTTGCTGGTCTGGATCTTCGTCATGCGCGTCATGATGCTGGTTGCCAGCGCAGGTTCTTACTTCCTCAACCATTTCTTCGCAAAAGCCAAGTACGGCACCTCTGACAAAATGGACTTTGAAGCACCGCTCACTTCGCTGGTGTGGCTGACCTCCATCGTGTCCATTGTGGCGACCTACCTTGTCAGCTACGCGATGGTTCCTGTCCTCGGCGGCGATACGTCATTGTGGTGGAAGCTGGCTTCCATCATCAGTTGCGGAACCCTTGCCGGCGCAGTCATCCCTGAGCTGGTCAAGGTATTCACCTCCACCTCCAGCGCGCACGTGCAGGAAGTTGTCACCTCTTCCCGCGAGGGCGGAGCTTCGCTGAACATTCTTTCCGGCTTTGTGGCAGGTAACTTCTCTGCATACTGGCTGGGACTTGCAATGGTCGGCTTGATGTCAGTTGCCTACTACGTGAGCCTGCAAGGTCTGGCGACGCTGATGCTGGTTCCTGCGGTCTTCGCCTTCGGCCTCGTAGCCTTCGGGTTCCTCGGCATGGGACCAGTCACCATCGCGGTCGATTCCTACGGCCCGGTCACAGACAATGCACAATCCGTCTATGAACTGTCGCTGATCGAGGCGATTCCCAATATCAAGTCTGAGCTCAAGAAGGATTTCGGCATCGACGTAAACTTTGAGCGCGCCAAGGACTTGCTCGAAGAAAACGACGGCGCGGGCAACACCTTCAAGGCCACGGCGAAACCGGTACTCATTGGCACCGCCGTGGTGGGTGCTACCACGATGATCTTCTCGATCATCATGGGACTCACCAACGGACTCACGCAGAACACGGACAAGTTGTCCCTGCTCTACGCTCCGTTCGTGCTCGGACTCATCACCGGTGGCGCCATGATCTATTGGTTCACCGGCGCGGCCACACAGGCGGTTTCCACCGGCGCATATCGCGCCGTGGAGTTCATCAAGGACAACATCAAGCTGGAAGGCGTAGAGAAAGCCAGCGTTGAAGATTCCAAGAAGGTCGTTGAGATCTGCACGCAGTATGCGCAGAAGGGTATGTTCAACATCTTCCTCGCGGTCTTCTTTGCCACGCTCGCCTTCTCGTTCATTGAGCCGTTCTTCTTCATCGGCTACCTGTTCTCCATCGCGATCTTCGGCTTGTACCAGGCCATCTTCATGGCCAATGCCGGCGGCGCATGGGACAACGCCAAGAAGATTGTGGAGACCGAACTCAAGGCCAAGGGCACTCCGCTGCATGACGCCTGTGTAGTGGGCGACACAGTGGGCGACCCGTTCAAGGACACTTCTTCGGTGGCCATGAATCCGGTCATCAAGTTCACTACGCTGTTCGGCCTGCTGGCCGTGCAGCTCGCCGTGAACCTGACCTTGAAGAGTCCGCTGCTCACGCACGTACTCGCACTCGTTTTCTTCGTGATCTCAGCAACCTTCGTGTGGCGTAGCTTCTACAGAATGCGCATCGTGAAGGCACTCGACACGGTAGAAGTCGGCAAAGCAGCCGCTGGCGATTAACGAACAGCAAGTAAGCGGAAGCGCCACTCTTCGGGGTGGCGCTTCTTCTTTGGTTCCGAGTCAGGTACACGGCAAGATGCAGGGCTCAGCTCCTGCTATTCTGTTGCCATGAATCCCGTCGCACTCACACGCCATCTCATCGACATTGAATCCACAACCGGACACGAAGGCGCTGCCGCCGACTTTCTGGCGCACCACCTCGAAGAGATTGGCTATGTTGTGGAGCGAATGCCTGTGGAAGGCGAGCGCTTCAATGTCTTCGCACGTCCGGCGAACATCGAGCAACCCGCGCTGGTCTTCTCTACCCACATCGATACTGTGCCGCCGTTCCTGCCATCGAGCGAGGACGCCGACAACATCTATGGTCGTGGCTCGTGCGACGCCAAGGGAATCATCGCCGCGCAGGTTGCGGCCTGCGAACAACTGCGCGAGAGTGGCAAGTCCGTGGGCCTGCTCTTCGTGGTCGGCGAGGAGCGCGACTCACTCGGCGCCGCTGTAGCCAACAAGAATTCGCGCGGCTCAAAATTTCTGGTCAACGGCGAACCCACTGACAATCGCATTGCACTCGCCTCCAAAGGTGCGTTGCGAACGGAGGTCACAGCTCATGGGCGCATGGCGCACTCGGCCTATCCGGAACTCGGCGAATCTGCCATCGACAAATTGCTGGACGCCCTTCAGGCGCTGCGCGCGATGCCATTGCCGCACAATCCCGACATCGGCCCGAGCACGATGAACATCGGAATCATCGAAGGCGGCCGCGCGACCAACGTGGTTCCGGATTTCGCCAAGGCTCAACTGCTCTATCGTCTCGTCGCCCCGTCTGCTCCGCTGCGCGAATCCATCACCACTGCCGTCGGCTCGCTCGCCGAGGTCGCATTCGTCCTCGACATTCCCTACATGCGCTTCGTCACCGTTCCCGGCATCCCGACCATGACCGCATCGTTCACCACGGATATTCCGCAGCTCTCCGCCTGGGGGAAACCTGTGCTGCTCGGGCCAGGTTCCATTCTGGTGGCGCACACGGATCGCGAGTTTCTCTCCAAGGCAGAACTGATGCAGGCCATCGAACTGTACGTCCAGATTGGAAACTTCCTGCTGACCTAATTCGCGTTACACTAATCGGCATGAGCACGAGCCAGTCCAACGCTCTTATCCACGCTTCTTCTGCCTATCTCCGATCCGCAATGAATCAGCCCACACAATGGCACGAGTGGGGAGCTGATGCATTCGCCCTCGCTGCGGCGGCGGACAAACCGATCCTGCTCGACATTGGAGCCGTGTGGTGCCACTGGTGCCACGTCATGGATCGCGAGTCTTACGAGTCGCCTGAAGTTGCAGCGATTCTGAACGAGCACTTCATCGCCGTGAAGGTGGATCGTGACGAGCGCCCCGACGTGGATGCGCGCTACCAGGCGGCAGTGGCCGCCATCAGCGGACAGGGCGGCTGGCCACTCACTGTTTTTCTCACTCCCGATGGCAAACCGTTTTTCGGGGGCACCTACTTCCCTCCGCAGGACGCTTACGGACGCCCCAGCTTTCAACGAATTTTGCTCGCAATCTCGCAGGCATTCCGTGAGCGCCGCTCCGAAGTGGAGTCTGAAAGCGACGGACTCATGCACGCGCTTGCGCACTCCGAAGGAATGCAAGGTCACAGCGGCGATTTCTCTCCGCGCATCGTGGAACAGATGGTGCAAGCCGCGCTCGGCGCGTTCGATCGCGACAATGGCGGCTTCAGCACGGCTCCAAAATTTCCGCACCCTCCAGTCATCGATTTGCTGCTGGACTGGTACTCGCGCACAGGAGAAGAGCAGGTCGGCAAGGTCGTCACCACCACGCTGGAAAAAATGGCACACGGCGGAGTCTACGACCAGCTTGCCGGAGGCTTCCATCGCTATTCGGTGGACGAGCGCTGGTGCGTGCCGCACTTCGAAAAGATGGCCTATGACAACTCCGAGCTGCTGAAGAATTACGTTCACGCTTGGCAGGCCACGGGCAATCCATTCTTCGCCGACGTGGCGCGAGACATTCTGCGCTGGATGCGTGAGTGGCTGAGCGACCGCGAACGCGGCGGCTATTACGGCTCGCAGGATGCCGACATCAGTCTCGAAGATGATGGCGACTACTTCACGTGGACGCTCGATGAAGCGCGCGCCGTGCTCAGCCCCGACGAACTCGCCGTAGCCGCTGCTTACTATGACATTGGCGAGCGCGGCGAGATGCATCACAATCCAGCGAAGAATGTGCTCTGGGTGAGCCAGTCCGTGGAGCAGATTGCCACCGCGCGCAATGCCTCGCCGGAAGCCGTTGCGAAACTCCTGGGCTCAGCAAAACAGAAGCTCTACGCCGCGCGCTTGCAGCGGCCAACGCCCTTCATTGATCGAACGCTTTATACCAATTGGAATGCGCTCTGCATCTCCGCCGTGTTGCAAGCCTCGCGCATTCTCGGCGAACACGAGGAGTTGCAATTTGCCTTGCGCTCACTCAATCGCCTGCTCGCCGAGGCATGGCAGCCGGATCGCGGATTGCTGCACGTGATCGCCTACGCCGAAGGAGGCAAAAGTCAGCGGCCAGCCGGCGTGCTCGATGACTATGCATTCACGGTGCTCGCCTGTCTCGATGCGTATGAGTCCACCAGCGACATGCGTTACTTCGCAAGCGCGCAGCAGATAGCGGCGCGCATGATCTCTGGCTTTGGCGATGAAACCAGCGGCGGCTTTTTCGATCTCGACAGCGCGATGCCAGACGGAGTCGGCGCGCTCACCGCAAGGCGCAAGCCATTTCAGGATTCGCCCACGCCCGCGGGTGATTCCACTGCGGCATTGGCACTGCTCCGCCTGCACGCATTCACCGGCGAGCAGCGGTTACATGATCTTGCTGAGGACACTCTGGAGGTCTTCGCCGGAGTCGCTGAACAGTTTGGAATCTACGCAGGAACTTACGGCCTTGCCTCTGTCTGGATGACGCACCCACACATCCAGGTCATCGTGATCGGTGAAGGCCCGCAGGCAGATGCACTTTACGCCGCAGCGCTCGCACCCTTCGCTCTCAACAAAATTGTCTTACGCGTGAAAGATCCGGCAAGCGTCAAATCTTCTTTACCTCCGGCGCTCGCGGAAACCATTGCCGAGGCCCCGGGAGTGCAGGCCGGACGCACTCTAGCCTTGCTGTGCAGCGGTTTCACCTGCCAGCCTCCCATTGAATCAGCGGACGATCTAACCCAGGCTTTGAGCGATGCCATCGTGCATAGGCAATAAAAATACGACGTTGGCCAACCAGAATGCATCTTCCAATTCGACCTGCAACGCAGCTTCGCGCTAGAGTGAGAACATGCCCACAAATCTGAAGAAACAGAAAAAGACCGCAGTACCAAAGAAAGCGGCGAAAAAGACCTCGGCCAAGACCTCCGCTAAAACAACAGCAGTCAAGCCCTCCACCCCTAAGACGGCGAAGAACGGCTTTCATCCCGGAACCTACACAGTCCCGCGCGGTCACGTGAGCATCGCGGTGCCAACCTTCTGGAGTTTGCGCCAGACCAACGACGACGTACAGGTTGAGTCGGAGGCCAGCGAAACTACAGTCATTGTCACGGCCTACCAGCGCAACGAGGGCGTGAAGCCTCTGGACGCGCGCGACTACCTGAAACATTTTCTGGATACGGCTCCAGTCGCCGGACGCCTCCAGACCGGCGACAGCACTAAGCAATACGCCAGTGCACGCTTTCGCGATGAAGAAGGCGATAACTGGTTCGTGCGTTTCCTCTCCAACGGGCAAACGTTGCTGCTCGCAACCTGCCACTCCAATCGTCCACTGACCTCGCGAGAGGGAAAGACTGGAGTGGCTGTACTGGAGTCGATCAAGCT
>Ga0181537_10001131_pt1 | contig 24824 bp, 17 predicted proteins | sample PEATcosm2014_Bin_39_FD_119765 | JGI IMG/M metagenome (GOLD analysis project Ga0181537, IMG submission 119765) | Peatland microbial communities from MTU Mesocosm Facility, Houghton, MI, USA - PEATcosm2014_Bin23_10_metaG | ecosystem: Environmental > Terrestrial > Soil > Wetlands > Peat | place...
AGTTCCGTTTCGTAATAACGATATTGGTGGGTTTGGCCGCTACCCTGGGGCAGGGCGTTGCCCTGGGCGTTGTAATTGAAGGTGCTGGCGACCGCCGTGTAGGGGGCCAGGGCAAGGGCAAAGGCGGAGTCATATAACCCGTCCGCGAATCCGCACACGTTCGAAGAGTCCGGGCAGATGTCATTGGGCCGCAGGCTTGCGTTCAGGCTCCCGGTATTTCCACCCAGTCCGATGGTCGGACTGTTGTAGTTGAGGATGGTGTAGTCCTTGGGCGTGATGTACTTGAACGTGCCGCCAAACTGGAAGCTGTGCGTGCCTTTCAGCCAGCTGAAATCGTCACGAATCACCGGGATGGGATAGGTGCGGCCTTGCGCATTGATGGCACTGCCATAAGGGCTGGAGAGAATTGCTCCTCCCGTGCCGTTCCCGCCGAAGGTGCCGTACTGCGTGGCGCCGGTCGGATTGTAAATATTAGGAAAGTTGTAATTCTCGAACACTTCCCCGTAGGAAGCCTGGTTGACCATGCTGTTGTTGATCGTCCAGACGTGCCCTACCACCCAGGTGTAGCTTTGGTCGAGGAAAGGGTAGGTTTCCGGATCGCCGGGAAACTGAATCGCGCCTTCCGTGCCGTTGGTTCTGGTGAAGCTGCCCTTGCCCCACAACTTCATCTTGTCGTTCAGAGTGTAGTCCACTCTTTGGACATAATCGTTTTCGGTGTAAGGAAATGGCGCGTTGAAACGGTAGCCTGCCGTATTGAGGAGATCTCCATACGCACCGGATAGATCGTTGGCGTGTGGATACCGGCTGGCGAAAAGGCTAAGCAGCGCGGAGTTGAAACCCACTGCCTGAGGATCGAGCGCCGCCACCTGCGTCGAGGTCAAGGTTTCAACGTTATTCGAAGTATTGATGTAAGAAAGGGTACCGTTCCTGAAAGAGTCCATCGGAACCGTACGCTCCACCAGGTTGGATAGGGTGTCCCGCCGGGCGTTGTAGTCGAAATAGAAGAACAGCTTGTCTTTGATGATCGGCCCACCGATGCTGCCGCCGAACTGGTTGCGGATGAGAGGCGGCCGGGGCACGCCATCGTTATTATTGAACCAGTCGTTGGCTTCCAAATCCGTGTCGCGGTGATACTCGACCACTCCACCGTGGAACGAGTTGGTGCCACTCTTGGTGACCATCTCGTACTGGCCGCCACCACCTCCGGCGGCGCTGGAAAGAAAGCCTGCGGAGACGCCTCGGAACTCTTGGATAGAATCAACGGGAGCGTTCGCCACAATAGCCCCGAATTGCCCCGTAGCCATGTCGTTGACGTCGAGGCCGTCCACCGTAACGCGATCTTGGTCCACGCGGGAACCGGTTACCGCGCCGTCAAGGGTGACGCCAGGCTGCTGGATGAAGAGCTCGGAAGGATTGCTGCGATTCTCAACCGGCAAGTCTTCCAGAAACTGGACTTGAAAGTTATTGCCTACCGTGGCGTCGGTAGTGTCGAGAGTCACAGTCTCACTGACCGCCGATACTTCCACGGTCTCGCGAGCGCCTCCCAGAGTCAATTGAGCGTTCTGTACGCGCGTCGAGTCCACGTTCAGGTAGAGACCGGAGACAGCTGTGGCCTTGAAGCCTTCGTGGGTGAATTCGATCTTGTAGCCCGGTCCCGGCTTGACTTGACTGATGGTGTAGGACCCCGAGTCGTTGGTGGTGGCCTTATAGGTTACGCCCGTCTGGGGATTCTTGAGAGTCACATCCACGCCGGAGAGGACGGCGCCGCTCGGGTCGGTGACCACACCGGTAATGGAGGCCACGTCCTGAGCGTTCAGCAGAGCGGAGACGGAAAGAAACAAGGCGAGAAAGGCAATTCCACAGACCGAGCGCCGAGCCACCATTACATTTCTCCTGTCGGGCGGGAACAGATGGGAACTGGCGGCATCATACAACTTGTTGTTTTTCGAGTTCAAGAAAACGTCGGCGATTCTGTTTACTTCTCAACCTCCTTCCTGATTTGGGAGCCGGGGCAGCATGGGCGGCTTGATAGCGCATTGCTCTGACGGGTTGCGGACGGCGGGGATTCCTGTCCGAATCGAAAAGCTGACCGCGCCCTGAGTGCAGGAACAGGGGCGCTCGGCGAGCGAATCAGACTGTGGCAGCCGGACCTGTAAGCCGAATTCTGTCCGCGGGACTGCTCCCGTGGGACGGTCATTCCTCTGGGCCGCGCATCGCTGCGCGGCTCTAGCGACCTACCCGAAGGTTGGACGCACCGAGCCGGCACGTGTCCGAGGCTTGATCCTTACGAACCAAAGCCGCGAACTCCCTCCCTATTTGGTCTTGCTCCGTGTGGGGTTTGCCCTGCCCGCTGCATTACTGCCGCGGCGGTGCGCTCTTACCGCACCTTTTCACCCTTACCCTGGCGTTGCCGCCATGGCGGTATATTTTCTGTGGCACTTTCCGTCGAGCGGACTTGAATCCACCCTCCCGGACGTTATCCGGCACACTGCTCTGCGGAGTTCGGACTTTCCTCCCTCCGCGCCCGAAAGCGCAGAGAGCGACCGTCCGGTCCGGCTGCCTACGGAATGATTATACGGCTTCCGGCTTCCGGCTCTCGGCTTCCGGAACTCTGACAGCGCTTTTGGCGTATCTTCCTTGGTTAGGCTGGTAAACTGGCCTTGACACGCTGCACTGGGTTCCTCTGGAAGCCGGACGCCGAGGGCCGGAAGCCGCCCATGAACATCGCCGAAGCCATCAAAATCGCGTTGCGGTCACTGTGGGCGAACAAGCTGCGCTCCGTGCTCACGCTGCTCGGCGTGGTCATCGGCATTGCTGCGGTGATTGCGGTGGTTACATTCGTTTCCGGGATACAGGACTATGTAGCCACGAAGATTTTTAATCTTGGCGCCGACGTGTTCATCATCTCCAAGATGTCGCCGATTGAGACCAATCCCGAGCACTTTCTCGAGGCGGAAAAGCGCAAGAACTTTGTGCTCGAAGATTACCAAGCTGTCCTCGATGCCTGCCACCACTGTGCTTATGTCGGAGCGATGGCGCGGGGCAGCGGAAGCGTCAAGCACAACGAACAATCCATCAGCGATTCGACCATTCAAGGCATCACGCCATCGGTGGCTTCCATCCTTGACACCGACCTGACCTCCGGCCGCATGTTGAACGATACCGACCTGAACAATCACTCCCAGGTCGCCGTGGTGGGCACGGACATCGTCGAACATCTGCTGGGCGGCGCTGACCCGCTGGGTCAGGAAATCCGCATTGACGGCTGGACTTACCAGGTCGTCGGCGTGGGCAAGAAAAAAGGCAAGACGCTGGGCCAGAGTGCGGACAACTACGTATTGATCCCCGTTACTGTGTATCTCAAGAAATACGGGTCGCACACCGACAACATTCGGGTCTGGGGCAAAGCCACGGCCACCGGAGCGCCGCTCAGCCAGGCCATTGACGAAGCGCGCGTGGCGCTGCGGGCGCGCCGGCACGACCGGGTCGGCGAAGAAGACAGCTTCGAAATCGAAACCAACGCCAGCCTGCTCAGCATCTGGTCGGGGCTGAGCGATACATTTTTCATGGCCACAATTGGGATCGCGGCCGTCTCGCTGGTCGTGGGCGGCATCGTCATCATGAACATCATGCTTGTGTCGGTGACCGAACGCACCCGCGAAATCGGCATCCGCAAGGCGCTGGGCGCGCGGCGCGACGATGTTCTGATGCAGTTCCTGATCGAGGCAGTAATTCTGGCGCTGATCGGCGGCGTGCTCGGAGTGCTCAGTGGCGCGACGGTGGCTGAACTGGTTACGCTTTTGATCGGCATGCCCTCATCCATCAAGTTGTGGGCCGTGGCCGCCGGATTGCTGGTTTCGGCGAGCGTGGGAGTGTTCTTTGGAGTCTATCCCGCGCGCAAAGCGGCGCGGCTGGATCCGATCGTGGCGCTGAGATTTGAGATGTAGTTACATTTCTGTCATCCCGAGCGAAGCGAGGGACCTAGGTTCTTGCCTGCGGCGGCACACACCCGGGTTCCTCGCCTCGCTCGGAATGACAAGCAAGTCTCGAACGACAAAACACGTTTATGAATGACAAAACAGGTTCATGAATCGCAAAGACGAATTCGGCGAAATCTTCCGCATGGCGGCAGATACGATCCGCAACAACAAGTTGCGCTCGGCGCTCACTGTGTTGGGCATCGTGATCGGAGTCGCCGTCGTCATCGGTGTGTCTTCCATCGGGCGCGGGCTCGACGACAATGTCCGCGACATCGTCAGCAGCATTGGCTCAGACGTGGTCATGGCGTTTCACCTCGAGCCTTTCAACTTTGGCCGTCCGACCCAGGAAATGCGAACCCGGAAAGAGCTCACGTATGACGATGCCTTGGCGATTAGGGATCTGCCCCACATCAAGGCCGTGACCGCAGGTATTCGCTACGTGCGGCCGGAGTTGGGAGTGGGAACGTTCGCCGTGAAGTATGGCGACCGCAAAGCCAAGAACACGATTCTTGAAGGTGACCAGGCCGCAGCCAAGGACGTGTTCGACTTACAAATCGCTTCCGGGCGCTGGTTCAGCGAAGTGGACGAAGAGCACCGCTCCAACGTGGTTCTGTTGTGCGCCGACACCACCGAAGAGTTGTTCGGCAATCAGGATCCAATCGGCAAGGAAGTTAACATTGAAGGCCAGCTGTTTACCGTGATCGGCACGATACAGCGCTTGAAGTCGGTTTTTGGCGGCGGCAAGAATCCAGACGATAACAAAATCATCCTGCCGCTGAGCACGCTGCGCAAGCTGCATCCTGAACTCAAGCAACATTGGATCAGCGCCAAGGCCACTTCCCACGACGATGTTCCCAAAGCGATTGACGAAATTCGCGAACTGCTGCGGCGGCGGCGCAAGGTTCCGGTGGACAAGCCCGACAATTTCGCGGTGTTCACTTCCGATTCCATCTCGGACGCGTGGAACCAGATTACCGGAGCGTTGTTCGTCGGCATGTTCGCCATTTCCAGCGTCGCACTCATCGTCGGAGGCGTGGGCGTGATGAACATTATGCTGGTGAGCGTGACCGAGCGCACGCGCGAAATCGGCGTGCGCAAAGCGATTGGCGCGCGCAAGCGCGACATTCTGCTGCAGTTCACCCTCGAGGCCATCATGCTGACCGCGGTCGGCGGTGTGATTGGCGTGACCGCGGGTGGGCTCGTGGTGGGGGTGATTCCGTTGGTGTGGCCATCGTTACCCGCCCGCATGTCAGTGTTCTGGACTACATTCGGCTTTTCGTCCGCTGCCGTCGTCGGTCTGGTGTTCGGGATTTATCCAGCATGGAAGGCCGCGAATCTCGATCCGATTGAGTCGTTGCGTTACGAATAGGCAGCCATCAGCTATCAGCCGTCCGCCGTCAGCGTATCGTGACGGTCCAGGCGGTTGCGCTCGCTCATGATTCACTTCATCGTCACAGCCTTTCAGCTCGTCGCGATTCTCGGTTGCCTGACCAGTTTTGTCTACTACTTGATCTGCCTGTGGAGCGCGTGGGCATTTGTTCAGGGGCGGCAGGCGGACAGGAGTGTCCGCCCCACACCGGACCTGCCGCCCATTTCCATTCTCAAGCCGCTGAAGGGCACTGACCCGGATATCTACGAGAGCTTCCGCAGCCATTGCCTGCAGGACTATCCCGAGTACGAAATCATATTTGGGGTAAGCGATCCGGCGGACCCGGCGGTCGCCAGCGTGCAGCAACTGCAGCGGGAATTCCCCAACCACGCCATCCGGCTGGTTGTTTCCCCGAACCAGCTCGGGGCCAACGTGAAGGTCAGCAATCTGGAACAGATGCTGCAGGCGGCTCGCTACCAGCACCTGCTGGTCAACGACAGCGACATTCGAGTTGAGCGCGATTATCTTCGGCGCGTTTTCGCGCCGCTGGCGGATGAGCATGTGGGGATGGTTACGTGTCTCTACCGTGGAGTCGCGGCGTCAACTTTTGGCTCGCGCTTGGAGGCGCTGGGCATCAGTACCGATTTCTGCGCCGGCGTTCTGGTAGCGCGGCAACTGGAGGGCGGCCTGCGCTTCGGACTGGGCTCGACGCTGGCTTTTCGCCGAAGTGATCTGGAGAAAATCGGCGGGTTCCACTCGATCGTCGACTTCCTCGCCGATGACTACGAGTTAGGCCGCAGGATTGCCGCCCTCGGCCTGCGGGTGGTGCTGTCGGACGTTGTGGTCGAAACTCATCTTCCAGCCTATGACCTGCGGGGATTCATGGCGCACCAATTGCGCTGGGCGCGCGGCGTGCGCGATGCGCGAGCGGGAGGCTATATCGGGCTGGTTTCAACTTACGGCTTGATGTGGGCGCTACTCAACCTGATTGCCGCACACGCGGCATCGTGGTCGTGGGCGGTACTCGGTGCGATCGGACTGCTGCGTTTTGCGGTCGCGCTTGCGGTCGGAAAATTCGTCTTGCAAGATGATCACTTGCTCGAGAACTTGTGGCTGCTGCCGGTGCGAGATCTGATTGCAGTGGCAGTATGGATCGCCAGTTTTACGGGTCACACCGTAACCTGGCGCGGCGACCGGTTCGAACTGGAGAATGGCCGCCTGATTCGCATCGCTCCGTAGTTGCGAGTTTAGGATTACATGTCAAGCGAGCCGATCAGAACCGAGCTCATCAGAATCGATCCAGCCTGATCAGGCCAACGATGATCCAGCTGGCGACGATACCGCGTGGGGGTCCTGGGCGGCGAAAACATTCGTCCCTTGTTTCAAGGCTGCCCGAATCTTCAGGGAAAGTTGCTGCAGGGTGTAAGGTTTCAGCAGGAAATTCGTTTCCAGGTCGACCACGTGGTGGTCGAGCACGGTCTTTCCGGCATAACCGGAAACGAACAGGAGCTTGGTCTGCGGCCGCAGGAGCGCAAGTTCTTTAGCCAACTGCCCGCCACTCATATTCGGCATCACTACATCCGAGACCAGCAGGTGGATGGTTGAGCTGTGGTGGTTTGCCACCGACAGGGCATCAACCCCGTCTTTGGCTTCGAGCACCGTGTAGCCCTGCAGGGTGAGAAATTCCGCAGTTGCCCGGCGAACCGCAGGTTCGTCTTCCACCAGAAGGACGGTTTCTGAGCCCCGGGTCGCGACCGTACTCCGGACTTCCTCGACATCTTCCGCCGGAGCCTGCCCGGCGGCGCAGGGCAAATAGATCTGGAACTCCGTTCCCCTGTCGGGTGCGCTGGCGGCCCAGATGAAGCCCTTGTTCTGTTTCACAATTCCGTAAACGGTTGACAGGCCGAGCCCTGTGCCCCTGCCGGCGGGCTTGGTGGTGTAGAAGGGCTCGAAGATGTGTGCCATATGTTCGGGAGAAATACCCGATCCGTCGTCGCGCACCGTAATCAGAACATAGCGCCCCGCTGGGATGCAGGCTTGCTTACGATACGTGCAGGGGTCCGCCAGCCGCAGGTCAGAGGTCTCGATCCGCAGGTGACCGCCTTCCGGCATAGCGTCGCTCGCATTGGCTGCCAGATTCATCAACACCTGCTCGATCTGCAGCGGATCCACGCGGGCGCGGCCCAGTCCCTCCCCGGGCGCGAACACGAATTCGATGTCTTCCCCAATCAGACGGGGAAGGGTTTTCGCAATCCGCGCGATTACCTGATTCAAGTCGGCCACCCGCAACGCCTGCGGCTGTTTGCGGCTAAAGGCGAGCAACTGCCGGGTCAATTCCGCCGCCCGCCGGGCCGCCGAAAGGATTTCCTGAATCTTGGAGTCGAGCGGACTGTTTCGCGGCACGGCGTCCAGTGCCAGCTCGGCGTAACTGGTGATAATGGTCAGAAGATTGTTGAAGTCGTGAGCCACGCCGCCGGCCAGGTGGCCGATGGCATCCATTTTCTGCGACTGCATCAGCCGTTCTTCAAGCCGCATGCGTTCCGTGAGGTCCCGCTCGTTCGAGATGAAGTGCGTAATTACTCCCGCGGAATCCCGCACCGGGCAGATGGTTTGTTCCACGTAATACAGCTCGCCGTTCTTCTTCCGGTTCACCAGAATGCCGCGATGAACATTGCCTGCGAGCACGGTATTCCACATTTCCTGGTAAAACTCGGGGCCCTGCGCGCCCGATTTTAGAATGCGTGGCGTCTCCCCGCAGATTTCCTCGCGCTGGTATCCCGAGAGGGTTTCGAAGGCCGGGTTGACGTATTCAATAATCCCCTGGCGAGTGGTTACCATGACTCCGTCGGCCGACTGCTCGACTGCCCGCAGCAGCTTGCGCACGGATTCCTCGCTGGTTTGTTGCTCCTGTTGCAGGGAATGCATCGCCAGCGTGTTGCGAATGGTGCGGACCAGCGTTACCCCGTCCAGTTGCGATCTGGTCACACAATTCCAGGTCCCTCCGTCGATGATCTCCGCAACTCTCTTTTCGTCGGCATCCTCGGTCAGCAGGATAAAAGGCACCGAGACTCCGGCCTGCAGAAACTCCGCCACGAAATGCAATGCTTCGGCGTCGCCGGTTCCGTGCTCGAAAAGAACCAGGCCGTAGGCCTGCCGCTGCAACGTCGCCTTGGCTTCTTGCAGGGAGTGGGCATGGTCGAGTTCGGCCGGAAGAGCGCTGCGCATGCGCTCCAGAATCTCGCGGATCAGAAAGAAGTCCTCCTCCCTGTTCCCTACGAGCAACACGCGCAGCGGCGCGGCAGCGAGCGCGGGTTTGGCGGCCATTGACACTGAAGTAACTCCCTACGCTGTTTACATCGGACTCCGGAGGCTCCGAGTTTAGCGGTCGGACACATGGGGAACTGGATTAGAGAACAATAAGCCTGGTCGCAGTCTTCTTCCCCGCTGGAAACCCACCTTGGCGCGCTTTCTTCCCAGGCGAAAACCAACCAGGCCGGGGCCAAATCTGGTTGGGATGCCGTGTGCCCCCCAACCGTTAACCAATCAACGTTTGGAGCGTCTAATCCCACAGGATTCGGCGCGCCTGCGGAAATCGAGGGAACACCGGCAGGATCGCTTGCGTATAGCTTCCTGAGCGATGTTCCGCTCGTCGCTCCTCGCGCGTCGGCTCTTGATGGCGGTTGTCGAAGGAAATTGTCAGTACAGCAGGTTTGTGGAAATTTATGGCCGGCTGGTTTGCCGGTGGCGCTGAATCAGAATTGCGCAGTGGCCAAAGGGTTCGGATACGCGGGAGAAACCGGTATGCAAAACTTGCAGAAGGCGAACGGCTCGGCAGTGCCCGTGGAGAGGCGCGACGTCGAGCATGTGCAGGAAGTGATCCGGCAGGCGCACGGAGAGTTGCGTCAGCTGCTGCAACAGCGCGCTGAAATCATGAAGCGCATCGGCACCGTCAAGCAGACCATCTCTGGACTCGCGAATCTGTTTGGCGAGGGCATTTTAACCGAGGAATTGATGGAACTCGTCGACCGCAAAAGCAGCGGCCGCCAGCCTGGATTTACCAAAGCCTGCCGCATGATCCTCATGCAGGCGGGTCATGCCATGAACGCGCGCGATATTTGCGACTATTTCCAGCAAAAACTGCCCGCGCTGCTGGCCCGCCACAAGGATCCCATGGCGTCGGTCACAACCGTACTGAACCGCCTGGTGGAATACGGGGAAGCGCAACCTGTCGTCGCAAATGGCAGGCGCGCATGGCGCTGGGTGGCGGAACCGCCCGCAGAAGCCCAATCAGGCATGGTGGCATAGCGCGGGAAACCTTCCGCCCGCACCAACGCCCGCTTCCTGCGAAACCTACCCGGGCGGCAGCAGCATTCCTTTTTCCAGATGACGCGTCACGTGCGCGTACGACGCAGCGTGGGGATCGTGCGTGACCATCACAATCGTCTTCTGGAAGCCTTCGTTCAAGCGCTTCAGGATCTCCAGCACTTCGGTCGCGGAATGGCTGTCCAGATCGCCCGTGGGCTCATCGGCGAGTAACAGAGTCGGATCGCTCACAATCGCGCGCGCAATGGCCACGCGCTGCTCCTGTCCGCCGGAGAGTTGCTTGGGCAGGTGGCCGACTCGATCTTCCAGCCCGACCAGTTTGAGCGCGGTGAGGACGTGATCGCGGCGCTGCTGCGCGGTCAGCTTGGTCAGCAGCAGCGGCAGTTCCACATTCTCAAACGCAGTCAGCACGGGAATCAGATTGAACGTCTGGAAGACATAGCCGATGTGCTCATTGCGCCAACGCGCAATCTGCGCATCGTTGAAGCGGAAAATGTCCTGCCCCTGCACCAGCAGTTCGCCGCTGGTGGGCCGGTCGATCGCCGCAATCATATTCAGGAGCGTGGTTTTGCCCGAGCCCGAAGGCCCCATCAGCGCCAGGAACTCTCCCTTGGCAATGTCGATCGACACATCGTCGAGCGCGGTCACCTGAAAGGCGTCGCGTTTGAAGACCTTGCTGACGCTACGGACCTGTACAACTTTCGTTCCCGTGGCCACGTTGGTTTCTGCAACTGTGCTCATGATTGCCCCTTGATTTTAATTTTGTCTCCATCTTTCAGCGTGGCGGGCGCGGTGGTGATCACGCTTTCGCCCCCGACGAGTCCGTCAACCAGCGCTCCATCGCTGCGCTGGCTCAGTACGTGGACCTCGCGCGCGACGGCCTTTTCGTTATAAGCGAGGAACACGATCTTCTTTCCGTCGCGGTCGCGGATCGCCGTCGACGGCACGTATACGCCCGCAGGTTCCTGAGCGGTTTTCGTTTTCGGCGCTTCGTCCGCCAGAAATTTCACCGTCGCATTCATCTCGGGCCGCAGCTGAATGCTGGGATACTTGTCCGGATTCAACACCTGCACCTTCACCTGCACCGTGGCCTTCTGCCGGTTGGCCTCGGGTGAAATCTGCGCGATCACGCCGTCATATTCTTTGTCGGGATACGCGTCGGTCGTGACTTTCGCTTTCTGCGCCGGGCCCAGTCGGGCGAAGTCAGCCTGTGCGATATCGAGTTCGACCTGCAGATCGTTCAGGTCGGCGAGCGATACAACCGAGCCTTGCGGGCCGCCCGCGGCAGCGCTGGCAAATTGCGCCGTAATCAGCTCGCCTTTTTCCGCCGTGCGGTCGAGAATTGTTCCCGTCACCGGCGCGCGGATCACCGTGGCGTCGAGTTGTGACTGCGCGTAGTCCAGCTGGCCCTGCGCCTGCATCAGAGCGCCCTGCGCTCGGGCGATTTCTTCCGCGCGAGGACCAATCTTCATCAGCTGAAACGCCTTCTCCAGGGAATTCACGCGCTGCTGGTCGGCTTCGAATTTTCCCGTGGCATCGTCCAACTGCTGGCGTGAAACCACGCCGCTGCCCGCCAATTCCTTGATGCGGTCCAGCGTCAGCTTGTCGTTCACGAGTGTGGCGCGGGCTTCGTCGAGGTTGTGCTGCGCCTGCTGCACTTCCTCCGGCCGCGAGCCGTTCTGCAGTTCATTCAGGTAGGCGCGGGCATTCTCGACTGCGCCCTTGGCCTGCTCATATGCGGCGCGAAATTCCTGATCTTCCAGGCGCACCAGCACCTGGCCTTCCTTCACCTTGTCGCCCTTCTCCACGCCGATCCAGGCCAGGCGGCCCGTCACCTTGGAGTTCACGTTGATCGTGTGATGCGCCACGATGTAGCCCGTGGCCGAGAGCACAGTGCCGCCCACGTCATTGCCGCTGGTCTGCGCGGCGGCGCGCACCACTTCGACCTCCGGTGTGTCGGAGGAAAGCATGCGGTAGGCCAGCGCGATTATGCCCAGCACGACCACCACAGCGATGCCGCCCAGAATGTAGCGGCGTGCCCAGGCCGGCGGCTCCCCGCCGGAATCGCCCCGCGCGGATCGGTCAATGCGCAAGCTCTGCAGGTCTTCGTGTTTTGTGTCAATCGCCATAAGAATGATTACGCTCGAACTCTCAAAATAGTTTCCTGCCGCGTCGTAGCGCCGCCGTCTCGGCGGCTGTCTGGCGGGCGTCCCCGCCCACCGGGTGCGAGGGCAAGATGCCCTCGCCCGACGGCCGGCAAGATGCCGCCGCTACTGCTCCTACCCGCGCAGCGCACTCAGAATATTCTGCCGCGCCGCGTGCCACGCCGGCGCCAGCCCGCCCACAAATCCCATGATCAGCGCGAACAGAACGGCGAAACCCGCCACCTGCGGCGTGATGCGCAACGCAAACACTACTTCGCTAAAGGTTACGGCATTGGAAGTGCCGGTCTGCATTCCGTTAAACGGAAGCATCAGCAGGATGCCGGCCGCCGCGCCCAGCAATGCCAGCAGCAAGGATTCCAGCACAAACGAAGTCAGAATCGCCGGCCGTGAGAAGCCGATCACGCGGAGCGTGGCAATCTCACGTCCGCGATACGACACCGCCGCATACATGGTATTCATGGCCGCGAAAATCGAGCCAATCGCCATGATGAAGCCCACCACGTAGCCGATCACTTTGATGGGCGTGCCGGAACTGGTTTGCTTGGCATAGTATTCCTTCTCGTTAAAGCCTTCGAGTTTCAGGCGCTGGTCGTCGCTCACGCGGTTCTTGAGTGCCTCAGCAGAAATGGGATCGGTGGCGCGCAGGTAAGCCGAGGAATAGCCGTCGGTGCGGTCGAAATCCGAAGCCATCTGATGCACGTCGCCCCATACTTCAGACTCATAAGCCGAGCCGCCGGCGTCAAATACTCCCACGACTTTCCATGGTCCTTTGCCGAACTCCATGGTGTCGCCGATGCCGGCATGGGAGAAGCGGTCGCGAATGGATTTGCTCACCACTACTTCGCGCTGCCCGGTCTCGAACCATCGTCCCGCGGCCAGTTTCGCGCTGGGCCGCATTTCCAGGCCATCGGGCATCAGGCCGCGCACCGTCACGTTGACTTCACCGGTGCCGTCTTTACGCGGCAGCACGATTACCACCACCAGTTCGCCGGACGCCATGGGCTCGCCGTGACTGTCTTTGGCAATCCCGGGCAGAGTCTTCAGCGTGGGGAACAGCGACGCGTCGAAGCCGCCCGTCAACTCCGCTTCGGAGCCTTTGCGCAGCACCATCACGTTGAGCGGATTGCCGCTGCTGACAAAGGCGCGGTTCAGTCCGGCCACCAGCGCCATAAGAAAAATCGCGGTCGTGACCGTGAGCGCGATGCCCAGCGCGGTCATGAGCGTGAGTCCCAGCCGGAGCCGCAAGTTGCGAATGTTGTAGCTGATCGGTATCGCCATAATGAATCTCGATTCCCTTGAGGCCGCTACCGTAGCGGCGCGACTACTTATCCCGCGACTCTTATCCTATGTGCCGCAACCCATCCACAATATTCATGCGCGAGGCGTTGAACGCCGGCAGGTAGCCGCTCAGCAATCCCAGAGTCACAGCCACCAGCAACGACAATCCCCCGGATTCCTTGGTGACATGCATGGACAGCGGAACTCCCAGCGCAACGAAACTGCGGGTCATAAACCAGATCACCGGAATCGCCAGCAAAATGCCCAGCACTCCGCCGGATATTGCCAGCGCCACCGACTCGCCCACGAACATCGAAAGCACGCGCCGCTTGGTGAAGCCCAGAGTCTTCAGCACGGCGACCTCGCGGGTCCGGTTGCGCACCGACATCGCCATCGTGTTGGCCGAAACCAGCAGGATGGTGAACACCACGGCTCCGCAAATGCCCAGGATGAATGCCTTGATGTTGCCCAGCGAAGCGACAAAGCCGAGCTGAAACGCCTTCTCGCTCTCGGTTTTTGTCTGCAGAGGCGAGTTGCGGAACATGTCGTCAATCTGCTGAGACGCACTCGCCACATTGGCCGCGGAATCAATTTGGGCGGAGTACCATCCTGCCTGTCCTTTGAACCAGGGCACGGCCTCTTCCAGATACTTGGCGTTGAAATAGAGCGCGTTCTGGGGCGGATCACGGTGATAGATGGCGCGAATCGTCAACTCTGGATTGACCTCGAAGATTGTTCCTCGCAAGGTGATTCGGTCGCCAATCTTCCAGCCGTACTTTTTCGCCAGCGTTACGTCAACCAGCGCGCCGGCACGATCCTGCTGCCACGCCTTCAGTTGGTCGGGAGGAACAATCTTGTCCGACGCCACTTTCAGATATTCGTCGGGATCGGTGGCCAGTGTCGCGAAAAAGTGCTCCGGCCGGTCGTCAATATAGCGTCCGGCGAACCACGTCATGGGCGCCACCGCAGTCACTCCTTGAACGCTGCGAATCTTGTCCCGGTAGAATGCCGGCAGAAAAAATGCCAGCGAGACGCGGTCGCGAATGATCAGTCGGCGCGCCGCTTCGGGCGCAACCTGATCCACATAAAACGACCGCCAGATGCAAATCATGAGCGTGAGCAAAAGCAGCGAGAAGCTGATGCTGAACATGGTCAGCAGGCTGCGAAGCGTGTTCCGGAAGATCGCGTTGCGCACTACGAAACTGCCCAAAGTCATAAATTCATTCCAAAACTTATCCGATGTGGCGGAGTCCATCCACAATGTTGATCTGCGAGGCGTGATAGGAAGGCAGCGCCGCGCTTACCAGCCCCACGAAACCGGAGGTCAACAGAGCGGCCGCCGCGATTCCGAAAGTCACCTTCATGGGGAAAAAGCTGAAGAACTGCGGAGAATGAGTCAAACCATAAACCAACACCCATCCCAGCCCTGCGCCGATCACGCCTCCCACCAGCGATAACGAGACCGCTTCGCTGACGAACAGGCCGAGAACGCCGCGACGGGTGAAGCCCAAAGTCTTCAGCACGGCGACTTCGCGGGTGCGCTCGCGAATCGTCATGGCCATGGTATTGGCCGATACCAGAAGTGTGGCGAACACCACCGCCGAGCAGATACTCAGAATGAACGCCTTCACGTTGCCCATCATGGCCACGAACTCCAGCCCAAACGCCTTTTCGCTCTCTGCCTTGGTGGGCTGCGGCGAGTTGCGGAACATGTCATCCACGGTGCTGGCCACCGTACTCACATCGGCGGGAGTACGCGCCAGTATGGTGAAGGTGCCGGCCCGCCCTTTGAAGAAATCCACAGCTTCTTCTACATACTTCGCATTGAAGTAGACCGACTTGTTGTCCGGGTTCGCGTGAAAGATGCCGCGGATGATCAATTCCAGGTTCACCGGATAGATCGTTCCCTGCAGAACGATGCGGTCGCCCAGTTTCCACCCGTATTTCGCGGCCAGCGAGGAATCCACGATCACGCCCTGGCGGTCGCGCTGCCAGGCCAGAACCTGATCGGGAGGAAGCTCCAGGTCGCGGTACACCTTGAAGAATTCATCGGGATCGGTGCCAAACTGCGCAAAGAAATTCTCCGGCTTGTTGTCTTTATAAAGACCGCCAAACCAGGAAACGGGCACTACCGCCTCGACTCCCGGGACGGCGCGAATCTTCTCGCGGTAATAACCGGGCAGATTGAAGGTAAGAGAGACCCGGTGCCGCACCACCAGCCTCTGGGACGATTCGGCGCTGCCCTGGTCGAGATAAAAGCCCCGCCAGATCGTCATCATCAGCGTCAGCAGGAGCAAAGAAAAAGCGATGCTCAAGACCGTCAGAATGCTGCGGCGCTTGTTGCGGAACGCGTTCTTGGTGACGAACCGGGTCAATGTCATCGGTGAACTCCAGAGGGAACCAGGAACCGTGCGCAGGAGGGCACGCCCAAGCCCACCCAGAATAGACGAACGAGTTGCCGATCGGCAACCAGACCGAATTCGATTTGTTCACCGCTCATACGGTCCAACCCCACCGGCCCAGGGACGTTACACCTTCAATACTGACGCCCGGCAGTCACGCCCACCAGTGGAGATAGTCACCAGAGCAGGATGACAAATGTCACGCCAGTTCGAGCGGGTGAAGCGCAACTAGAACAGGGCACATAACTTACAACCGATGTCGCGGTGATAAGGTTACGCGGTTTTTCTTTTCATGCCGCAGTTCTGCGTCGGGTCTTCTTTCGGGCGACGTCGGATTTCAGGCCTGCCGCGGCTTGCCGTTTCTTCTTTCGCGCCGCCTGGCGGCGCATCTTGGCCATCCACTCCCGGGAATACATCGTCCCACGGCATTTGCGGGACCCGCAGTGGCACGGTGCGGGGTCGTCATCGTCGTAGAGGTTGTAATCCCAGACCAGCTCTTCGCCGGCGGCGATGTCGCGGATGGCGAAAAGCCAGACCCGGCCCTTGATTTCGTCAACTTCGCAGTTAGGATCGCAGGAATGATTCAGATAGGCGCCCAGGCCTTCGCCGTCGATCACGGTCTTGCCATCGTCCAGGCCGTAGAGATAAGTACGGGCAACGCCATCGTAACGGCGATCAGCTTCTTCGGTGGTGATGCGCTCCCCGTCATATTCGACGACGCGGGTTCCTTTGCGGATGGGCTTCGAGGTATAAACGCCGACCGAATGAATAGGGGAAGGACGAACCGCTAAAGTCATGCACTAATTTCGCATGGCCGGGCGGTTTTGGGGAATGCGAAAAATTGTCAGGGCAAATCGGATTCTCAGGATTCGCTGCGGGTAGGTTCGCGGCGGCCGATTCTGCCATAATCTCCTTCTATGTGCGGACGCTACCGGCTCTCGCGGAGAAAGCAAATTGTGGAGGAGTATTTCGAGAGCGCCTCGGACGACACGTCAGGAGAGGACGAGTGGATCCCGCGCTATAACATCGCCCCCACCCAGCCCGTGGCAACCGTTCGGCAGTCTGGCGGCAGCCGGATCCTTTCCATGATGAGGTGGGGGCTGGTGCCGTCGTGGGCCAGCGACATCTCGATTGGCAACCGGCTCATCAATGGCCGCAGCGAAACCGTCCTGCAGAAGCCGGCCTTTCGGGATTCCTTTCGCACCCGGCGTTGCCTGATTCCTACTGACGGCTTTTATGAATGGAAAAAAACGGGCAAGGAAAGGCGTCCATTTCATTTCGGAATGAAGGACGATTCTCTGTTCGCTTTCGCGGGCGTGTGGGACCGGTGGAAGTCGCCGGCGGGACAATGGGTTAAGTCCTGCTCAATCCTGACCACCGCTCCCAACCCTCTGCTCGCGGACGTGCATGACCGGATGCCCGTCATTCTTCCGCAGCGGCATTACCACGCCTGGTTGACCGCGCCGGCGACGGAAGCCGAGAGGCTGGCGGAACTGCTCGTGCCCTACGATGCGCGCCTCATGCGGCGCTACGCGGTGAGTGCGCTGGTCAACAAGCCGCAAAACGAAGGGCCGGAATGCGCGCTGGAAATGCCGGACGAATCACCGGCGGTGCAGAGCGAAGGGCAAAAGCCGGAGGCGCAGGGACGGCTCTGGTGATCATTCCTTGCTCTGTGCCTATTCCCGCCTTCTTTGCCGCAAAACAAAACGCCCCAGACTCGGTTTGAGTCACGGGACGTATGTTGATCAGCCCTCCCCCAAGTGCTGCTCAAGAACAAGCTTACGGCTTGCGGGAAAAACAGAAAATGGCACGAGAGTGCCATACCTCCACACGGATAGGCAGGACTATTTGGAAGCCTCCTGTATGATGCAAGCGCTCTGACTCTGGTCCCGTCGGCTGAGCCTTCCCCCGTATTTCAGCTGGCGAGGACATCAGTCTCAGAGGGGGTAGGGTGCGCGGCGAAACCCGCGTGCCCTTTGAATTTTTCCCGCTCTCCGGAGCGCAGAAGTCGCGGAGAATGAAGAAGATCGCAAGAAAAGCGAGAGGCGGGAAGACGGAAAGGCGAAATCTCATGTATCTGCCACGGAATGTGAAGAAGTTCTCTCGGTTGCTTGCGTTTGCGTCCGCCGTTGTCGTTTTGTTCGTTTTGCCAGCTGGGCTATTCAGCCAGACGACGGGCGCGGATGCTCCTACGGTTTCCGAAACCCCGCTGGCCATCGATCAGGCGTGGCAGAAGGCCAGCGCAAAGTATGACGCCGCACGCGCCGCGCTTCTACAGTCGGTCGATCGCGCCAATGCCGCCGGCCCCTTTCGTCCGGACTGGGAGTCGCTACAGAATTACAAAGTTCCCGAATGGTATAAGGACGCAAAGTTCGGCATCTTCATCCATTGGGGCGTCTATTCCGTGCCCGCTTTTGCCAACGAGTGGTATCCGCGGAATATGTACAACCAGGGCTCGAACGAATACAAGCACCACATCGCAACCTACGGGACACAAGATAAATTCGGCTACAAGGATTTCATCCCGCTGTTCAAGGCTGAGAAGTTCGACCCCGCGGCCTGGGCCAGCCTGTTCAAAGAATCAGGGGCGAAGTATGTGGTTCCGGTGTTCGAGCATCACGACGGCTTTGCCATGTATGACTGCGGCGTCTCCGACTGGACCGCCGTGAAAATGGGCCCGCATCGCGATCTGTGGGGAGATCTGGCAAAGGCTGTTCGCGCCCAAGGCTTGCACCTGGGCGCATCTTCACACCGCGTGGAACATAACTTTTTTCTGGGCGTCGGCCGCGCGATTCCCTCCGACGTCAACGACCCGAAGTACGCCGATTTTTATGGCCCGGCGCATACCTGGCTGGCAGCGCGGGATCACACTCCAGTCTCCAATGATTTCACGTACGTTTCCAAAGCCTGGACCGACGACTGGCTCGCCCGATCGGCCGAGATCGTCGAAAAGTATCATCCTGACATCATGTACTTCGATTGGTGGATCGGCCAACCGTCGGTTCGCGAGGATCTTACTCGCTTTGCGGCGTTCTATTACAACGAGTCCCTGAAGAGTGGCGGCCCCGTGGGCGTGATCAATTATAAGGATTACGCGATGCAGGAACAGTCCGCGGTGCTCGATATAGAGCGCGGCCAGCTTTCGGGAATTCGCCCTCTCTACTGGCAAACCGACACCTCCATCAGCAACCAGTCCTGGGGATACATTCAGAACGACACCTTCAAGTCGCCGCAGTTTGTGGTCCACCAGTTGATCGACATCGTCAGCAAGAATGGCAATCTGTTGTTGAACATCGGTCCGCGATCCGATGGCACCATCCCTGAAGAAGTGCAGCAGGTGTTGCGGGATGTGGGGGCGTGGCTGAAGGTGAACGGCGACGCGATCTATGGCACGCGTCCCTGGAAAATCTACGGCGAAGGCCCCACCAAGGTGACCGAAGGCTCGTTCCACGATACCGACACCCAGCCTTATACCGCGGAAGACTTCCGCTTTACCACGAAGGGCGCTGCGCTCTACGCCATCGAACTGGGATGGCCGTCTAACCACGAGGCGGTGATCCATGCGTTGAGCCGGGCCGCGCTGGGGGATGGCGTGAAAATCGCGTCGGTGGCGTTGCTCGGCTCGGATGCGAAAGTTGCGTTCGATCAGCGAGACGACGGATTGCACATTCAACTGCCGGAGCAAGGTTCGGGGAAGTACGCCTATTCGTTCCGCATCGTGCTCAACTGAGACACTTGTAAAAAAAATGTCAAATCGATGTCACTTTCTTCCCTGAAATGCGCCATTAACCCAATAGCACGCTAGAGTTAGCGATATGATTCATGGCAATTACGGCAGGGGGGTGGTGGGCATGGTCACGACCAGGAGCGCAGCTTCAGCGACCCCGACAGGGACAACGAACTCGACTTCGGCAGGGACGATGACGATGGACTCGGTTCCGGTTGGTTCGGAGCGGATACTCGTGATCGAGGACGATCGGGCGGTGCAAAAGGCTCTCAAGCGACTGTTTGAAGCCGAGGGGTTTGCGGTGGATATTGCCGGGAACGGCGCCGTGGGTCTCGATATGTTTCGCCAGGCCACTCCATCTGTGCTGGTGCTGGACCTGAGTCTGCCGGGCACGCCGGGGCAGGACGTGTGCCGGGAGATCAGCCAGGTCGCGCCCTCGTTGCCCATCATCATTCTCAGCGCGAAAACCGAAGTGATGGACAAAGTGCTGCTGCTCGAATTGGGCGCGCACGACTATGTGACCAAACCCTTCAGTCCGCGGGAACTTCTGGCGCGGGTGCGCACGGCCATGCGCCGCTCAACGCGGCCTCCGTTGACCGAGACTTTCGAGTTCGGCGATGTGAAAGTTGATTTCACCAAGATGGAGTTGTGGCGCGAAGGCAACCCGGTGACGCTGACTTCGCAGGAATTCAAGGTGCTCAAGTTCATGATTCAAAACGCGGAGCGCGTACTATCGCGGGACGAGTTACTGAACTTCGTCTGGGGATACCGGCACTATCCGAGTACGCGTACCGTGGATAATCACATCCTGCGGCTGCGGCAAAAACTGGAGAAGGATCCCGCAAACCCCTTGCACTTTCGAACCGTGCACAGTGCAGGATACAAGTTTGTGCCCTAGCAGGGTGCCCTGGCAGTGACCGGCCTGGCCGCGCATTACCATTGCCAGAGCGTTGCCACCCTGCCGGAGCCGGGCGAGCGCAGCCGAACGAAAATTCTGCAGGCGGGAGATCGAGGTTTGACCATGGGCGGAGTTCGGTTGCGGACCAAGTTCCTGCTTTCCATGGTGGCAGTATCGGCGGCCTTGACCTTTACGACGTTGCTGGTCGTGCGGCGCACCGTGCAGCAGGAGGTGCGCCTCGGAATCCAGCGCGACCTGGCGAACTCCGTTTCCGCATTCCACAATCTTCAGCAACAGAGAGAAGTCACGCTCGAGCGCTCGGCCGCACTGCTCGCCGACCTGCCGGATGTTCGAGCGCTGATGACCACTCACCATCCGGCCACCATCCAGGATGCATCGCGTAATCTATGGCAACTGGCGGGCAGCGACCTGCTGCTGCTGGCCGATTCGTCCGGGAAAGTGATGGCGCTGCAGGCCAATCCACCGGAGATCACGGCTCCGGAGGGGCAGAGCTTCCTCGCAGCCGGGATGTCGCGCGGCGAGACCCAGCACTGGTGGTATGTCGAAGGGCACCTCTACGAAGTCTTCCTGCAAGACATCTACTTCGGTCCCGCGAGCGGACATCATGTGCTCGGATACCTGCTGCTGGGTTACGAGATTGACGACCACGTGGCTCGAGACCTGAGCCGCGTGGCGGCGAGCGAAGTCGCGTTTCGCTATGGCGATGTGATTGTGCGCAGTACGCTGAAGCCGGCCCAGGAATCCGCGCTGCTGCGCGTGGCGCCGAGAACCCTGGCAGGGCTTCCACCGCAGGGAGATCAGATCTGGCTCGGCGGGGAACGGTTTCTGGCTACGGCCGTGGATTTGCCCACGCCAGGGGAACCGGCGCTCAATCTTTGGGTGCTGAAGTCGTTCGATCAGGCAACCGCTTTCCTAAGCAGCCTGAACGAATTGCTGCTGGCGCTCGGACTGACGGCGCTGCTGACGGGCAGCCTTCTGGTTTACCTGATCTCCCATACTTTCACGCGTCCTCTGGAAAATCTGGTCGCGGGGGTGCGCGCGCTGGAGCAGGGCGACTATGCCTATCCGCTGCATGCGCGCGGTGGAGATGAAGTCGCCGAGGTTACCGGAACCTTCGACCGGATGAGAAAGAACCTGCAGAAAACTCAGCGCGAGTTGCTGGATGCGGAGCGGTTGGCCACGATTGGGCGGATGGCGAGTTCCGTCTCGCATGACCTGCGGCATTCGCTCGCGGCGGTCATGGCGAATGCCGAATTTCTTTGCGAGAGCAACCTGACGCCGGGACAGCGCGAAGATCTTTACGCCGAGATTCGGATTGCGGTGAACCAGATGACGGAGTTGATCGAGTCGCTGCTGGAATTCTCGCGTACGCGGGAGTCGTTGCGTCCTTCGTATGGCGACGTTCGGTCGGCGGTGGATCGCGCAGTGCAGGGAGTGAAAGCGCATCCTGAGTTCCAGAGCATCCGCATTCGGATTTCCGCGCACGGTTCGACCGAGGGCTGGTTCGATTGCAAGAAACTCGAGCGCGCTTTGCTCAACCTGCTGCTCAATGCGTGTGAGGCGGTTCCGGCGGAATCGGGGAAGATCAATGTTGAACTGAAACGCGCGGGCGAGAATCTGGAAATTCGCATTGAGGATAACGGCCCTGGCGTTGCGGAGGCCGTGCGTGAGCGGCTCTTCGAGCCGTTCGTCAGTCACGGCAAGGAAAATGGCACGGGCATGGGGCTCACGGTAGTGCAGAAAATTTTGCAGGACCACGGGGGCGACATAGCCATGGAACAAACTTCTCCCTCGGGAACCATATTTCGCGCGAATATCCCGCTCAGTCCGGCAGAAAGCGCTGTGGCAGCCCGGCGCGGGAACTAGACGGCAAAGGTTTCGGCTGCGAAACTTCCTGCCGGCATCAGTTGGGCCCGAAATTCAGACTGAACTTCATCATGAACTCCAGAATCAACTGCGGAAACTGGCAGGAGGCGAAATGAGGACGTGCGAGACGAACGGTTTCGAGTGGGTGCGCTGGGGCATGCTGCTGGTTGTGATGGCGTGGACCGTACTCGGCGGCGCGCAGGAAGCTGCGAATCGGAGCCAGACAGTTTCTCCGGATTCATCGCGTGAGCCGGTTCGCGAGTTGCAACAGCAGGTCCGCGAGTTGCAGGCGGCGGTTGCCGGCATGCGTTCCGACTGGCAGCAAGCTCGCGCGGAAACGGCGGAACTGCGCCGCGAGCTCGACGAACTCCGCGCCGCCAGAGGATTTCAGAATGCCGCGCTAACCAGCGTCATGGCCACGCCGGAGACGGACAACTCCGCGCTGATGACAGGAAACTTGCAGCTTGTCTTGCGGAGCAGCGCGGCGCAAGACCAACCCGTGGTAGTTGAGAAACAAGCTCAACAAGAAGATCAGAAGAAGAGCGAACATGCCGCCAGCCTCGACGAAGAATACCAACTGCTGACCGGAAAAGTAGACGACCAGTATCAGACGAAAGTGGAGAGCGCTTCGAAGTACCGGATGCGGCTGTCGGGCATTGTTCTGATGAATCTGGCGAGTAATCAGGGCACGGTGGACAGCATTGATCTGCCCACGATCGCCTATGCGCGGACGCCAGGCGACTCAGGCGGAAGCTTCGGTGCGACCCTGCGGCAATCGCAGATTGGTTTCGAGGCGTTCGGGCCTGCGGTTGCGGGCGCGAAGACCACCGCGGACCTGCAACTCGACCTGGCGGGCGGGTTCCCGCCCGTTCCGAACGGGATCAATTCCGGACTCGCGCGCCTGCGCACCGCGACGTTGCGCATGGATTGGGCCGACACTTCGGTCGTAGTTGGGCAGGATGCAATTTTCTTCTCGCCGAACTCGCCGACATCGTTTGCCACGCTGGCGATTCCGCCGCTGACCTATGCGGGTAATCTGTGGAGTTGGGTGCCGCAGATAAGAGTGGAACATCGAGTGGCGCTGGGCGAGGAATCGAGCGTGCTGTTCCAGGCAGGGATTCTCGATCCTCTCAGCGGGGAAACGCCCTACACTCCGCCGGGCGCAGCACTGGGGACAAGCTATTACCGGCAGCCGGGGCCGGGCGAAGCATCGCGCCAACCGGCGTACGGCACACGCATCGCATGGACACACAACGTGTTCGGGCAGCCGTTGCGGGTGGGAATCGGAGGCTATTACACGCGGCAGGATTACGGCTTCGGCCGCAACGTGGACGGCTGGGCCGGAATGACGGACGTTGAACTCCCGCTCGGCCACGAGCTTTCGTTGAGCGGAAAGTTTTATCGCGGAAAGGCGCTGGGCGGGCTGTACGGCGCGTTCGGACAAAGCGTGCTGTTCAGCGGCGATCCGGCTTCGACGAGCACGGAAGTGCATGCGTTGAACTCGACCGGAGGCTGGACGCAGTTGAAATACCGGCCCGTGAACAAATGGGAGTTTAATGCGGCGTTTGGCATGGATAATCCGTTTGCCAGCGACCTGCGCTATTTCCCTTATCCCGTGTCCTACGGCGACCCGACGCTGGCGAAGAATCAGGGCAGCTTTGTGAACTTCATTTACCGCCCGCGATCGGATTTGTTGTTTTCTGCCGAGTACCGCCGCCTCAAGACCTTCGCGCTTGACGACGGCTCCAACGGCGCAGGGCATGTAAATTTGATGATGGGAATTCTCTTCTAGGCGGCAGGATCAAATTGGCAAGGTAAGGCAGGATGCAGCAGAGACAACCGAGACAGGCTGGCGACGATGAGCCATACATGAGCAATAAACGATGAGCAACAAACGAAGAATCTCGCTCTGGGTCGCGATGTTTTGGGCCGCCGCCGCCGGATTGCACGCGCAGCAGAGCGTCCAGACCACGACCGCAATGGTGCACGGCCGCGTCGAAGTCATGGATGCAGCAGGCAAGAGCAGGAAGCGGCACGGCACGATTCCTGGCACTGTGGTTTGGCTGACCGCAGTCACGCCGGCTGAAGGGGGAAGCGATGCCTCGCTCGCTGCATCGGCTCCGCCCGGTAGCACTCCTGCGGCTTCGGGGCAAATCCCGCAGATGGTTCAGAGGAACAAGAGTTTCCAGCCGCGGATCCTGGTGGTCCCGGCGGGGTCGATGGTGGAGTTTCCCAACCACGATCCGTTCTTTCATAACGTCTTCTCCCTCTTTGAAGGAAAGCGTTTTGATCTCGGTCTGTACGAGGCCGGCACGTCGCGAACCGTGCGCTTCGACCGTCCTGGAATCAGCTACATTTTCTGTAACATTCATCCCGAGATGAACGCAGTAGTCATCACCATCGCCACACCGCTCTACGCCATTTCCACTCCGGACGGGCAACTCAGCCTGGCCGGCGTTCCGTATGGGCGCTACCGGTTGCACGTGTGGAGCGAGGGCATGGGCCCGGAAAATGCTCAGCCGCCGGTGCGGGAAGTTACGATCGGGGCCAACTCGTCCTCGCTGGGTGTGATTCGAGTTCCGGAGGTCAGCGGGCAGAGCCTCGCGCACAAGAACAAGTACGGCCGCGAGTACGACGAGCCGACGCCCAATAACTCGGTTTACGAACAGCACTAAGCCGCTGATTGAGAGAGATGGCAAAAGGCCGCCCGGTCAGGCGGCCTCCGCTCATTTGTTCTCACGGGCTTACGTTTCCGGCGACTACTTGAAAGCGATCACACCGAACGTTCCAGCCAG
>Ga0181537_10001132_pt1 | contig 24821 bp, 21 predicted proteins | sample PEATcosm2014_Bin_39_FD_119765 | JGI IMG/M metagenome (GOLD analysis project Ga0181537, IMG submission 119765) | Peatland microbial communities from MTU Mesocosm Facility, Houghton, MI, USA - PEATcosm2014_Bin23_10_metaG | ecosystem: Environmental > Terrestrial > Soil > Wetlands > Peat | place...
CAGTGACAGGTCGATGCCGCTGGTGAGGCCGCCGGAGCTTGCCAGGTTGCCCGCCTCGACAAAGCGTGCGCCCCGCACCACGCGGATCGAGGGATACTGCATCGCCAGCATGCCATACGCGCTGTGATGCGTGGTGGCGGCCTTGCCGTCGAGCAGCCCCGTCTTCGCCAGGAGAAAGGCACCGGTACACACCGACATCGTCAGGTCGGTGTCGCGGCTCGCCTGCCGGATCCACTCGAGCGCCGCGGGACTGTCCCCGTCCTGGGCCGGGATGACGATGATCTTCGGCTGCGGTGCCGAGGCAAACGTGAAGTTCGGCACGATCTGCATGCCGCCGCTGACTGTGACGGGAGCGGCGCTCTCGGCCACAGTGTAGAGGCGGAACGCCGGCTCCTCGCTGCCATCGATGTCGACGTTCTCGAAGACCTCCCACGGCCCGCAGAAATCAATCACCACGGCGCCCTTGGATATGAGGAAGGCCACCGGGATCGGCCCGTGCGCCGGCGGCTCGAGGCGCGGCGCCTCCGGACCCACCGTCTGCTCGGGCAGCCGCGGAGGGGCCGCCATGGTCACCGCCCCGACGCCGAGGACTGCCGAGCTGAGTAACAGTTCTCGCCTGTTCATTGCCGTGCTCCTGAGGCGCGCCGTTAGCGCCGTATGTCGCAGGATTCTGGGCACGCCTGCCACTGGCTGCAATGACAACGAACGCTTAATTACTGCCAACCGCATCACACGGCCGCAGCGGCAAACTCCCGCCATCGGGCAGTGCAGCATGCACGCCTCCCCCTTTCCCACTTCCTCTTGAGGGGTGCGGCCGGCGTATGATCGCGCTCACTTGGAGGCCAGGAGAGGGGCATGCAACCTGCGGCCGCAGTGTTCTTTCAGAGGCGAACCCGGCCGATGGCTGCAGCTATGCTCACGGTACTGCTGCTTAGTGCGCACCCTGCAGCCGCCGCGGACTGCGCGTCCGGGTCGCTCGGCTGGATGGCGGGACGGTGGCAGGACGCCGCGAATCCGCAAGGCTCACGGGAGCAGTGGAGCGTGGCTCCGGGTGGAATCCTCATGGGAAGTGGCTGGTCGTTCCCCGCCGATGGCAAGGGCGGTTTCACCGAGATCATGACGGTACGGCCGCAGGGGCAGACACTCAAGATGGTGTTGCGGCACTTCGATGTGGCCCTGAGTCGCGCCTGGGAAGAGCGCGATGCGCCGATGGAATTTCTCGCCACCGACTGCAGTGCGCACCGTGCCGTGTTCGAAGGATCCGGTGCACGCAGTGGCGAGCGACTCACCTACGAGGCCACAGCCGCAGGGCTTGAGATCACCGGTGATTTCCTGCACCAGGGCAAAGCGGTCCAGGTTAAGTGGCACATGACGCGCAGCCCCGAGCAACCTTAGGGCCAACCCCGGCAGCGCGGCTCAGGGGGCCTTCAGGGCCGTGTTACGCGTGAGCAGCTCGCGGAACATGGCAGCCACCGCCGGCAGCGGCGCGGTCACGGGCGGCACGTCCTGGTAGTTCTGCCAGCCACCGCCGAGACCGCGATAGAGGGCGACGAATTCCTCGCAGGCGTTGACCTGCGCCTGGGCGTACTCATCCTCGAGGGCATACTCGGCGCGCTGCGCCTCGACCACGTTGAGGAAGTCGGTCAGGCCGCGCGCGTAGCGCTCGTTGGCCAGCGACACGGCGCGCTGGCTGGCAGTGAGCGCCTCGCCGAGGCTCTGCAGGCTCTCTTCGCTTGCCCGATAGGCGTCGAGCAACGTATCGACTTCCTGTACTGCCGCCAGGATTGTCTTGCGATAGTTTATGAGCAGCGCCCGAGTCTGCAGGTTCGCCACCTGCAGCTGCGCATCGAGTGCCCCGAAGTCCAGCAACGGCCAGGTGGCACCCGGCCCCAGCGACCAGATGTGCTGGGTGAGGCTCTCGGGCGTGGCTCCCCAGCCCTGGTGCTCGAATCCCACCGAGGCGGAAATGAACACCTGCGGAAACAGGTTCCCCGCGGCTACCCCGATGCGTGCCGTCGACCCCGCCAGTTCGCGCTCCGCCACCTGGATGTCCGGCCGGCGCCGCAGCAGGTCAACGGGCAGGCCTGCGGCCACGGCGGGGGGCACCATCGGCAGCGCCCCCTGCGCGGCGAGCTCGGGGGTGAGTTCCTCCGGGAACTGGCCGAGAAGCGTCGCCAGCGCGTACTGCCTGGAGCGCACCTGGGCATCGAGCGGAGCCACCTGGGACCTGAGCGACTCGAATTCGCGGCGCGCGAGGGTAACGTCCAGCTCGTTGGTGATGCCGCGCTGGTAGCGCTGGTTGACGATGTCGAGCGACTGCTGCAGCACGTCCAGCGCCGAGTGCAGCACGGCCGCGCGCAGCTGCAGTCCGCGCAGGTCGACGTAGGCGCGCGCGACGTCGGCGATCACCGCCACCAGTACCGCGCTGCGTGCCGCAGCGGCCGCCTGTGCGTCGGCGCGCGCCGCCTCGATCTCGCGGCGGTACTTGCCGAAGAAGTCCAGCTGCCAGGCGGCGTCGAACCCCGCGAGCAGGTTCACCTGTGACAGACCGGTACCGCTCTCCGCGGATACCAGCTGCTGCGAGGCGCGGCCACGACCCAGATCGCTCCCCGTGCCGCGGCCGCCGCCGGCACTCGCGCCCCCGTAGGGCAGCACGGTGCTCCAGGTGCCAACCGCCAGCGTGCGCGCGGCCTGCAGGCGATCGAGGGCGATCTCGACGTCCGGGTTACTCTTCACCGCGCGCTCGATGAGGGAGTCGAGCTCCGGGTCCTTGAGCGCGCGCCACCAGGTGGCAAGCTGCACGTTGGCCTCGTCAGCCGACGCCGCCGGCGTGGCAGTCACCGGCGTGTCGGCGGCGAACCGCGGTGGGGTGAGGATCTGCGGGGTGCGGTAGTTCGGCCCCACCGCGCATCCCGTCGTGCAGGCGAGCGCCAGCAGCGCGCCAAGCGTGCGCAGCGCCCTCACGTGCCCGGCCCGTGCACGGAAGCGGCAGCCTGGGGCACCCCGGCGGCCGTGGGCGTCGCGATGCGCACCACGTCCCCGGAATTGACCTGGCCACTGAGGTTCAGCGCCAGCTGGTCCCCGGGAGCTACCCCGCTGCCAAGCTCGACGATGTTGCCGTCGTCGCGCGCGATGGTCACCGGGGCGAAAGTGACCCGGCGATCGGCGCCGACGCGTGCCACCTCGGGGCCCGAGCTGCGGAACAGCAGTGCGGCCGCCGGCACCTGCACCAGGCCCCTGGGAGGCAGGGAGAACGCGACCCTGACGTACAGACCCGGGACCAGGCTCGCGTCGGCGTTGTCGAGGTCAACCTCCACGCGCAGGGTGCGGGCGCGGACGTTGATCGCCTGCGAGGTACGGGCGACCCTGCCCGCATAGGCGCGCGCGATACTGTCTGCGGTCTGGACGCTGACCGGGACTGCGCCCTGCATGAGCTCCGCGGCGGCGCTCTGCGGTACGTCGACGAACACTCGCATGGGGTTGTTCTGCGTCATGACATAGAGGGGCGTCGTCGCGGTGGTACTGCCGGCCGTCACGAGGTTGCCGATGTCGATGTCGCGTGCCGTGATGATGCCGTCAAACGGCGCAGTCACGCGCTTGAACTGCGACAGCGCACTGTACTGATCCACCTGAGCCGCAGTCAGGGCGACCTGTGCGACCGCCGCCTGGTACTGTGCCGTGGCGCTGTCGTACTCAGCATGCTTCTGCTCGCGCTCCTGCTCGGACACCACCCCCTTGGGCGAGTCGCGCCAGCGCTCGAACTGCACCTTGGCAAAGGCGGCCTCGGCCCTGCGCATCGCCTCGTCCGCCCGCGCCCGCTGCAACTGCGCGCGCGCCGCCGCGAGCTGCGCATCCACCTCGGGCGTGTCGATCAGGGCCAGCAGCTGCCCCTTCTTCACGTGATCGCCGATGTCCGCATACCAGTGGGCGACGTAGCCGTTGACCCGCGCATAGATAGTGCTCGTGTACCAGGCTGCCGTTTCGCCGGGGAGCGCGAAGCGCTGCAGCTCCGAGACCTTCTGCGCCACGACCAGCTCCACGAGCGGTGCCTCGCCGGCCGCCGCATCGGCTGCGCGGGCCAAAGAGCGATCGTGGAAGAAGCGCTCGATGCGCACCGCGAGGAAGGCGACTACGAGCACGACCCCCACGATGAGTACGCCGCGCCGCAGCGCGTGCCGGGTATTCGGGTCGTAGTCGGTGGTCACGGCGTGCGTCTCGGTACGCTTGACGTCATCGCCGTAGTCGCTGGGGCGCGTCTGGTCATCCATTCCGCTGCTTCCGTTGTCAGCCATGCACGGCAGCCACTTCCGGGGTGCGCGGGCGCCGCAGCAACCGGTACATGGTGGGCACGAAGATGAGGGTGGCGAGGGTCGCAAACAGGAGCCCGCCGATGACGGCACGCGCCAGTGGCGCGTTCTGTTCGCCGCCCTCGCCGATCCCGAGTGCCATCGGGATCATGCCGAGGATCATGGCACCTGCCGTCATGAGCACGGGGCGCAAGCGGGTGTAGCCGGCGGTGGCCGCGGCGATGAGGGGCGTGTCGCCGGCTGCCATGCGCTGGTTGGCGAAGGTTACGACCAGGATGCTGTTGGCGGTGGTGAGGCCTATGCACATGAGCGTGCCCATGAGGGCGGGCACCGACAGGTGCGTCTGCGTGAGGAACAGCATCCACATGACGCCACTGAGCGCAAAGGGCACGGCGAGCAGCACGATCAGAGGGTCGATCCAGCTCTGGAAATTGATGACGAGGAACAGGTACACCAGGACGATCGCGAGCGCGATGCCGCTGAAGAGGCCCGTGTAGCTCTCGCGCATCGTCTCCACCTGCCCGCTCAGGGTCACGGTCATGGCCTTGGCTGCCGCCGGACGGTTGGCGGCGAGTACCCGGTCGATGTCCTGCGCCGCCCCGTACAGATCCCGACCCTGCACGTTGGCGTGCACGTCGAACACCGGGCGGATGTTCAGCTGCGAGGTAACCATGGGGGTGGTGCGCCGCCCGAAGTCGGAGAGGTTCATCAGTAGCTGTGCCTGCGCGCCCCCCTCGGCCACGGACACCGGCAGGGTCTTGAGGTCCTGGGCGGTGCGGATGCTGTAGGTCGGCTGCTGTACGACGAGCGGGTAGCTGACACCGTTGCGGGGATCGACCCAGAAGTTCGGCGACACCTGGGCGCTGGAGTTTGTGGCTACCAGGACGTTATTGGCCGTCTCGCGCTGCGTCATCCCCACCTGCGTGGCAAGCGAGCGGTCCACGTCCAGCGTCAGCGCCGGCGCGTCGGGCACCTGGAAGACGTGCACATCGACGATGCCCGGGACGGCGGCGAGCTTGCGGGTGAGCCGCTGCGCCAGCGCATAGGCCTCCTGCGGGTCACTACCCGCCACACGCACGTCGATCGGGGCCGGCTGGCCTAAGTTGAGCACCTGGTCGACGATGTCGGCGGGCTGGAAGAAGAACTGCAGCTGCGGGAACTGCCGGGGCAGCTGCGTGCGCAACAGCGCAGTGAGTCGCGGGGTCGGCGTGTGCTCCTTGGTGAGGGAGATGAGCACCTCACCGTCCATGGGACCCACGGTGGCGGAGTCCGAGAGCGCGATGTTGATGCCGCTGTAGGGCAGCCCGATGTTGTCGAGCATCACCGCGATCTGCCCCGCCCCGACGAGGCGGCGGATCGCCGCCTCCACCTGCGCGAAGTACTCCTGGGTGGCCTCGATGCGGGTCCCGGGCGGCGCGCGCACGTGCAGGCGCATCTGGCCGGCATCGACCTCGGGGAAGAAGTCGCGCCCGAGCTGCGGGAAAAGCGTGAGCGAGAGCCCCATCAGCACCAGGAACGCGAGCACGGTGGGGCGCGCGTTGGCGACCGCCCAGGCGAGCAGGTTGCGGTAGGCCTCGCGGAAGCGATGGAAGCGGCGCTCGAACGCCAGGTGCAGGCGCGCCAGGGGGTTAGACGTCGCGCCCGAGGGGGGGAGGTGCCCGCTCCCGGCATGCACGACGTCGCGCATCAGGTACTTGAAGAGCACCGGCACCAGCGTGAAGGACAGCACCAGGCTCGCCAGCAGCGATACGATGACCGAGACCGACAGCGGGGAGAACAGGTACTTAGCCGTGCCCTGCAGCAGGAACACCGGCACAAACACGATACAGATGCACAGCGTCGCGAGGAACGTCGGCGTACCCACCTCACCCGCGCCATCGATGATGGCGCGCTGCAGCGGCTCCCCCAGGCCGACATGGCGCTCGATGTTCTCGATCACTACCGTGCCGTTGTCGACGAGGATCCCCACCGCGAGCGCGAAACCCCCGAGCGTCATGGTGTTGAGGGTCTGCCCGCCGGCACCCATCAGCAGCACCGCGCTGATCACCGACAGGGGGATGGAGGCGAGGATGATGAGGGTGAGGCGCCAGTTGCCAAGGAACATCAGGATCATGAGGGCGGTGAGGCCTGCCGCCAGCAGGCCGCCCATGAGTACGCTGTTGAGCGCCGCCTTCACGAACAGCGACTGGTCGAAGATCGGCTCGATGCTGACCCCGGCCGGCAGCAGGTGGCGGATCTCCGGGAGCGCGGCGCGGATGCCGTTGATTACCGCGAGCGTGGAGACGCCGCCGGTGCTGCGGATGCTCATCAGCGCCCCGGGGACGCCGTTGACCGCGACCGAGTTGGTCTGTACCTGGAAGCCGTCGTGTACGTGCGCAACGTCGCGCATGAATACCATGCGCCCGTTGACCTCCCTGATGGGGAAGGCGTTGAGCGCCTCGATGACGTCCGGGCTGTTGTTCATCGACAGCAGGTAGTCGCGGCTGCCGAGCTTCACGTCCCCGGCCGGCAGGATCACGTTCTGACGTGCCAGCGCGTCGCTCACGTCCGAGGGCGACAGGCCCCGCGCCTGCAGTGCCTGCGCCTCGAGGTCCGCCATGATGACGCGCGGCTTGCCACCGTAGGGATAGGGCACCTCGGCGCCGTGCACGATCGCCAGGGCCGGGCGGATGATGTTCTGGCCGAGGTCGTTGAGCTTGGTGTCGGGCAGGGAGTTGCTCGCCAGGCTCAGCTGGATGATCGGCACGTCGGTCGCGCCGTAGCGGATGACGAGCGGCGGGGTGATGTTGGGCGGCATGTACTTGAGCACCACGAGCGAGCTGCTCGCGAGCTGCGCCACCGCGCGCGTCACGTCCGCGCCCTCGTGCAGGTAGATCTTCTCGACCCCCACCCCCTCGTAGCTCGTGGCCTCGATGCGCGCGATGTCATCCACGAGGGAGGCGAGCTGGCGCTCGTGCAGCGTCAGGATGCGGTTCTGCATGTCCTGGGCACTCATGCCGGCGTAGGTCCACACCACGCTCACCACCGGGATGTCCATGCGCGGGAAGATGTCCACCGGCATGCGCAGCGCCTCGCCGATGCCGAGGAGTCCGATCAGGATGAGGGATGCGACGACGGTGTAGGGCCGGCGCAGGACGTAACTTACGAGGGGCACGGCTCACCTGCCGGCGCGGCCGCCCCGGAAGATCCACGACACGTGAGGTGCGCAGCGTTCACGGAAGCCATTGGAGCGCCGGCGCATTAGGCGCCCCTGAAGCGAAGATTAGGGCGCGTTCATGTTGGCGTCCGCACGCGGTAAGCCCTTTTGCATCAGGGGGTTACGGTGGCGTCCCGCCCGCGGTGGCGCCACGAATCAGCCACGGGCAGCCCGTGCCCCCCGGGCCCCGGGGCAGCCCCTCACTCACCGCGCACGATGATCCGCACCGTATCCCCGCCCTGCCAGAAGCCGTGGGGGAGGCCGAATTCCGAGCGCCTGAGGATGCCGCGGCCGAGGAAGCGGCAATGGTCCCCGGGCGCGGCATGGGCCTCCGGACAGTCGATGTCAGTGAGGCTGAGGCTCAGGGGCCGGGTAACCCCGTGCAGCGTGAGCTCGCCCTGCACCCTGGCGCGCTGCGTGCCCTCGAGCTCGATGCCGGTGGAGCGGAAGGTCATCTGCGGGAAGCGCCCGGTGTCGAGCCACTGCGGCGAGCGCAGCCGCTCGTTCCAGTAGGCACTGGGCGAGTTGAGCGACGCCAGGCGCACGCTGACACTGAGGCTTCCGCCGCGACCGTCGGGAGCCGGCACGAAATCCCCGCTGAGCTCGGGGAACGCCGCACTGAACCAGTCGAGCCCCAGGTGCTCGACCTCGAACGTGATCCGCGTGTTGCTGCCATCCAGGTGATGGGCGGCCGCTGCGCCCACCCCCAGGAGGTAAACCGCCAGCACGCGGCCTGCGGACACGCGCATCCGATTCGCGCCCCTGTTCCCGTTGCCCTGTGAGGTGAGTGCGGCAGCCGCGGGAGCGGGTTTCATCCTGCCCCTTGGCCGGGCACGTTACGGGGCCGCCGCCGGTGCCGTGGCAGGGTCCTTCAGGTAGGTGGCAAGCCAGGCATGCACTTCCTTGTAGAAGTAGCGGCTGTCCTCGGGCTTTGTGATCCAGTGCCAGGCATCCGGCCACACCAGCAGGCGGCTTGGCACCTGCATGCGCTGCAGGGTGGTCCAGTTCTCCAGCGTGTTGCCGATGGGAACGCGGAAGTCGCGCTCACCGATGCTGAGCAGCATCGGCGTCTTCCAGTTGCCCCCATAGGTGATCGGGCTCTGCTCGCGCCAGATGGGGCTGCCCCCCCAGGGCGGCCCGCCGTTGTGCACCTCGCGCCCGTAGGCGAAGTCGCTCTCGCCCCACTGGGTGGTCAGGTCCACTTCGCCTGCGTGGCTGATGAGGCAGCGGTAACGCGTGGTCGTCGCCTCCAGCCAGTTCGCCAGGTGCCCGCCATAGCTTGCACCTGCGGCGCACATGCGCGTGGCATCGATGAAGGTGAAGCGCCTGAGCGCTTCATCGACCGCCTGGTTGATCTCATCCCCGGGGGTCTTGAGCGGATCGAGCTTGATGGCCTGCGCGAACTTCTCGCCGAAGCCGGTCGAGCCGGTGTAGTCGGTGAGCAGCACCACGTAGCCAGGCGCGGCCAGGAGGTGGTAGTTCCAGCGCAGCCCGACCTGGTCGGGGTTGTTGCTGGCGGCGCCGCCGTGGATCAGGACCAGCAGCGGGTACTTCTTCGCCGGATCAAAGGCCGGCGGCCGCACGATCATGCTGTGGATGCTGCGTCCCCGGGTGCTGGTGAAGTAGAAGTGCTCCGGCACTGCCCAGTCGATCGCCGCCGCGGCCGCGCTGTCGATGTGCGTAAGGTTCGCGTGGCGGCGCGCGCCCGGGTCGATGCGCACCACCTCCCACGGGCTCACCGAGCTGCCCCACTGCGCAATCAGTACCGGCCGGGGTGCCCGGTGCGCGCTCACGAGATGCGCGTAACCCCCGGTCGCGGACATGATCACCGGCTCGGGCCTGCCGCCTGCGGCATCCACGCGGTAGAGGTTGTCGTTGGCCGCCTCCGGCACGATGAGGTACACGGTGCGGCTGTCGGGCGTGAAGGCGAAGGAGGCGACGTCGCGATCGAGGTCGCGCGCGATGAGTGTGGCCTCCCCGCCCTGCGGCCAGGGCACGCGCGACAGCCGTGCGAGGTGGTAGACCTCCTCATCCTGGGGTGAGAACTTGAAGTAGAGCGAGCGGCCATCGGGTGCAAATGCGGCATCCCGGTAATCGCCGCCTGCGGGCGTGACGGCCCGCGGCTCTGCTCCGCCTTCGGCGGGCATGCGGTAGAGGTGGTAGGCGACCTGGGCAAAGGCGGCGTTCCAGCGCTCGGTGGTCGCCGTGAACAGCACCTCGCGGCCGTCCGGGCTCCACAGCGGCGCGAGCGTCATACTGGTCTCGCTGTAGTCCCCGGCAAATCCCGGCGAGCGTGCCAGCGCGGTGCCCGAGAGGATGTCGTGCGCCTGCGCGCCCTCCTGCAGCGACTGCACCATGAGGGTCGGCCGGCGTTCATCGAACCACTGGTTCCAGTAACGGATCGGGAAGTGTTCGTAGATGCGCACGTTGTACTTGCGCGCCTTGCGCTCGGCGATGACCTTCTTGTTGGCCTCATCATCGGCCGCACCCGGCCAGATGAAGGACTCGAAGAGGATGGCGCCGCCATCGGGGCGCCACTGGGGGCTGGCGGCACCGGTGGCAAGCGTCGTGAGGCGTCGTGCGTCGCCGCCGCCGGCGAGGTCCAGCACGTAGATCTGCTCGACGTCATCCCCCTCGCGCTTGCCCGAGAAGGCGATCGCGTGGCTGTCGGGTGACCAGGTCACTCCGTTCTCGCGGGTCCTGCTGTGCGTGAGGCGCCGCGGCGTGCCCGTGCCGTCCGCTGCGGTCAGCCACAGCCCGTTGACCTCCTTGTCCGGGTCGTAGGCGGGCTCGAGCACCGAGAACACGACCCACTTGCCGTCCGGGCTCACCGCCGGGTTGCCCACGCGCTTCATCATCCATAGCGTCTCGTGGGTTATCACCTGCCGGAGCGGCACGTCCGCAGCCAGGGTGGCGGTGGCAGGGGCAAGGCACGCGGCGACGAGGGCCACGCGCAGGGCGGCAGCGATGGGCATCAGAGGGCCTTAGGCGGCAGAAGAGGCCCGGGAGAATATCAAATCGAACCTCAGGTTCGCCCCTGGGGCGAGGCAGGCGCGCAGAGCCGCGACGCTCAGGCGGCGCCAGCGCCCGGGCGCAGGCCGCGCGCCGCGAAGTAGTCCTCGAGCGTTTGGGGCCGGGCCTGCGCATCCACCAGCCCCACGTAAGTGTCCGGGCGCAGCAGGTAGAGCGCATCGCGCACCAGGCCCGCCGCCGCGTGTTCGGCCGCAAAAGTGAACACGTTCAGGGGCAGCGCGCGCTGCCGGCACCACTCGCGCAGCTGCGACGTCGCCTCCCCATAGACATGCACCTGCCAGCTGAGCGTGTTGAGCGCATCGTAGTTGTCGGCCGCTGCGCTGCGCGCCCAAGGCAACCGGTCGCCACCGTGCACCTGGCCGGCGCAGCCGGCGCTCAACGGTCGCCCGCGGTAATTCACCATGATCTGGGAGACGGTGCGGAACAGGAACCGGCGCGCGGTCTCGAACGCCAGCGCCTGCGGCATGAGGATGGGGGCCAGGCGGGTGCGCACGAAGTCAGCGAGCCGGCCGTCGGCCGTCACGACGCTGAACACCCGGTCGGTGGTCGCCACCAGGCGCCGTGCGAAAGGCATGCGCTCGGCCTGGTAGCTGGCGAGCAGGCTCGCCGGGGCATCCGCGCGCAGCACGGCGGCGAGCTTCCAGGCGAGGTTCACCGCGTCCCCGATGCCGGTGTTCATCCCCTGCCCGCCGGCCGGGCTGTGGATGTGGGCCGCATCGCCCAGGAGAAAGGCACGGCCGCGCTGGAAACAACCCGCCACGCGGTGATGCACGCGGTAGGTGGAGAACCAGTTCACGCGCTCGACCCGCAGCTTCAGGTGCTCGATGGCGCGCTGGCTGACGTCCTCGAACCGCAGCGTCTCGGCCTGCTCGGCGCGCTCATCGCGCACCGTGCCGATGAGGCGCACGTGGCCGCGCGAGGCGAGCGGGAACACGGCCAGGAAGTCCGCCTCGTCCAGATCGATGTGCAGTTCTCCGTCGATCGGCGCCCCGGCTCCCTCGATGTCTGCAACGTAGAACACCTGCCGGTAGGTGCCCCCGGGGAAGCCCGCCCCGATCGTCTCGCGCACCAGGGAATGTGCCCCGTCGCAGCCGGCGACATAGGCCGCCTCGCAGACCTCCATCGAGCCGTCAGCGCGCAGCAGCCGGGCGCGGATGCCTTCGCCCTCCTCGGTGAAGCCCTTGAGTTCGGTATTGCGCTCCACGGCGACACCGAGCGCGAGCAGCCGCTCGATCAGCAGGCGCTCATGCCGGTCCTGGGGGAAGATCTCGAGGAAGGGATAGGGCGTGAGCCCGGACCCGACCGACTCGAAAGGCAGGTGTGCGCGCTGCTCGCCCCTGACCCACAGGTTGATCCCGGGCACCCGGTGTCCGAGCTCCAGGAGCGCATCGGTCAGACCCAGTTGCCGGTAGAGCTCGAGGGTGCGCGCCTGCACGGCGAGCGCGCGCGAGGTGGTGCCCGGTGCTGCGGTCTTGTCGATGATGCGCACCGTGGCGCCCTGGCGCGTGAGCCACAGCGCCAGCACCAGCCCGGTGGGGCCCGCACCGACGATCAGTACCCGCCCGGTCACGCTCAGCCGCCCCTGACGTAGGCGGTCTTGCTCTGGGTGTAGAACTCGCGCGCCGCGGGCCCGAGCTCCTTGGCGCCGTACCCGGAGGCCTTGCGGCCACCGAAGGGGGCGTTGTAGTCGATCCCGGCGGTGGGGAGGTTGACCATCACCATGCCGGCGTCCGCGTTGCGCTGGAAGTGGCGCGCGTGGCTGAGTGAGGTGGTGCAGATGCCGGCACACAAGCCGAACTCGGTTGCATTCGCGACGCTGAGCGCCTCCTCGTAGTCGCGCACGCGGATGACGCTCGCCACGGGGCCGAAGATCTCCTCCTGGTTCAGGCGCTGCTCGACGCGGGTCTCGGTGAAAAGCGCCGGCGTCAGGTAGAAGCCGGGACGCTCGCGCGCCGGGGTCTCGCCGCCCAGAACGAGGCGGCTGCCTTCGGCCTTGCCGAGCTCCAGGTACCTCAGGTCCTGCGCCAGCTGGCGCGCATCCACGACCGGCCCGATGGTGGTACCGGGCTTGCGCGCATCGTCGATCACCTGCGCGCGCATCGCCTCGCTCAGGGCGGCGACGAAGCGCTCGTGGATACCCTCCTCGACGATCAGCCGCGAGGAAGCGGTGCAACGCTGGCCGGTGGAGAAGAAGGCGCCCTCGAGCGCCACGCGCACGGCCGCATCCAGGTCGGCGTCCGCGAGCACGACGAGCGGGTTCTTGCCGCCCATCTCCAGCTGCACCTTCGCGGCGCGCCGCGCGGCGGCCAGAAGAATCGCCCGACCGACGGCGACCGAGCCTGTAAAGCTCACCGCCGCGACGCGCGGCTCGTTGACGATGGCGTCGCCAACGATGCTGCCCGTGCCCATCACGAGGTTGAAGACGCCGGCCGGGAGCCCGGCGCGCGCGATGATCTCCGCGAGCGCCCAGGCGCAACCGGGCACCAGCTCTGCGGGCTTGAGCACCACGCAGTTGCCGAAGGCGAGTGCCGGGGCGATCTTCCAGGCCGGGATCACCAGCGGGAAGTTCCAGGGCGTCACCAGGCCCACGACGCCGAGGGGCTCGCGGGTCACCTCGACCTCTACGCCCGCGCGCAGCGAGTGCTGGTATTCCCCGCCAGGCCGCAGTGCCTCGGCCGCGTAGTAACGGAAGATCTGGCTGGCGCGGGTGACCTCCCCCAGCGCCTCGGGGAGCGTCTTGCCCTCCTCGCGCGCCAGCAGGTCGGCGAGCGCCGCGCGGCGCGCGAGGATCTCGGCGCCGATCGCCTCGAGTGCCTCGGCGCGCACCAGGGGGGTGCTGCGCCCCCACCCCGGGGCCGCGCTGGCGGCCGCCTCGCAGGCTGCCGCCACCTCCGCGGCACTGCCCAGGGCGTACTCGCCGATGACGTCCGTCGTGTCGGAAGGATTCACGTTGGGGGCGGCCGCGGCGGAGCGGTGCCAGGACCCGCCGATGTAGTGGGCGTGCATCATCAAGGCCTCCAGTTCACCACGGCATGAGGCGCGCCGTGACGCACGATCATCAAATGCCTGGCCTCCCGCCTGCCGGCGCCGCGCGTGGCGGCGGCCCGGGCTTGGCAGCAAATATCGCACAACGGCGCGTGCACCGGACACCACGAGGGCCTGTGCGTCCTACGGGACAGCGCGGCGCCGGCCTACTTCGGCGCGGGGCATCCGTGTCCGAAGATGCAGCCTCACACACTGACAGCATTTTAGGAGATTCGTAAATGACCACCGCCAGCGGGCACACTTCAGCGATCCGGGCCAAGAAAGTCATTGGCACCGCGGTCAAGGACAAGAGCGGCAGCAAGATCGGCGTCATCGAGGACGTGGTGCTGGACAAGCAGTCCAACAACATCATGTTCGCCGTGGTCGGGTTCGGCGGCTTTCTTGGCATGAACGAGAAGTACCATCCCCTGCCCTGGGAAACACTGGACTACGACGCCAGCGCGGGCGCATACCTCGTGAGCTATTCGAAGGAGCAGCTCGAGGCAGCCCCGGCGGGCTCGATCGAGGAACTCACCCAGAACGACGGTCAGTTCCGCGAGCGCACGTTCGACTACTACAAGACGCCGCGCTACTGGTAAGGCAGCGCCGGCACCGGGCACACCCTGACCTCAGGGTGTGCCGGTGCCGATGAGGCGCACCTCGCGCTGCGGGAACGGGATGCCGATGCCGCGCGCGCGCAGGGCTGCGAGGATCGCGGCGTTGATCTCCCCCGTGGCGCTGCCCTGGTCCTCGATCAGCACCCACGGGCGCACCGCGATGTTGACCGACGAGTCGGCGAGCTGAACCGGCTGCACCACCGCCACGGGATCCTTGAGCACGCGCGCGTTGTTGGCCAGCACCTCGCGCACGGCTGCGAGCGCTGCCTGAAGGTCGGCGTCGTAGGCGACCCCGACCGACACCTCGAGCTGGCGGATGCGCCCGTAGTTGTGGAGGATCTCACCCACGATCTTGCGGTTCGGCACGATCACCCGCGAGCGGTCCACGTGCAGCAGCGTGGTGCTGAAGAGCGTGATGGTCTCGACCGTGCCCTCCACGCCTGCGATCTCGATGTACTCACCGACGCGGAAGGGCTTGGCGAAGATGATCGACAGGCCAGCCACCATGTTGCTGAGCACTCCCTGGGTGGCAAGGGCGATGCCAGCGCCCGCCACGCCCAGGCCTGCGATCAGTGGCAACAGCTCCACGCCGAGGTTCTGCAGCGCCATGATCACGAACAGCGCGAAACAGGCGGCCCAGGCGACGCGCGCCAGCAGCAGGCGCACCGGGGCCTCGAGCTCCAGCCGCCCGAGCATGCGCAGCAGCCAGCGGCTCACCCAGCGGCTGGCGATGGCGCCGGCGACCAGGATGAGGATCGCCACCAGCAGCTTTGGCCCGAAGCGGATCGCAAGATCCAGCAGCGTGTCCCTCACCGAGCTGATGGTCTTGATCTGGTCGTCCACGAGCACCTCCCCGTTTCTGCCGGGGTATATTACGATCTTGCAGCGGCGCGCGCGCTAAGCATGACGTGATCCCGACCCGCCATGGCCCATCAGCTGACGATCCAACAGGAACCCCACTTCCTGCACGTGGTGGTGACGGGCAGCAACAGCGCCGACACCGTGGCGCGCTACCTTGATGAACTGCGGCGCGAATGCATCGCGCGGCGCTGCTACCGGCTGCTGATCGAGGAGCGCCTGGAGGGTGAGCGCCTCGGCACCTACCCGGTGTACAAGGTGATCTCGGAGGCGAGCGAGCGGGCGCGCGGCCTGCTGCACGCGCTCGCCTTCGTCGACGTGCACGCCGAGGGGCCGTCGATGCAATTCGCGGAGACCGTGGCGGTGAACCGCGGCATCCCGGTCGCGGTGTTCAAGACGGTGGCCGAGGCGCGCGCCTGGCTGCTACGCGGCCTTGAGCCGGCTCAGGCGCCGCCGGCGACGTAGCGCGGGTCGTGAGGCGGGCGGGCGAACACCCGGCGCACCAGCGGCTCAAACGTCGCGAGCGGCTCGCTCTTGTAATCCGGGTCGAAGGAGCTCTGGTCCCAGGCCGCGCAGAAGTGCACGCAGGCCTCGTACCAGGGGTGCTCCCGCAGTTGCTCGCGCGCGTGGCGATCGCCGCCGAAGTGGTGCACGTAGTAATAGTTCTGGAACAGCCCGTGGTGGCTGACGATCCAGCTGACCTCGGGCCGCACGTAGGGCCTGAGGATCGCGGCGGCAACCTCCGCGTGGTTGTAGGGCGCAAGCTCATCGCCGACGTCGTGGATGAGCGCGGCCACCACCATCTCCTCGTCGGCGTTGTCACGCAGCGCGCGCGTGGCGGCCTGCAGCGAGTGGCCGAGGCGGCTCAGCGGGTAGCCCTCCAGTGAGTGATCGAGCTTGGTTACGCTCTCAAGCACCCGGTCAGCGAGCCCGAGCGCGTAGCGCTTCTCCGACTCATCGAGGAGCTCGTAGTCCTCCTTGGTGCCGTCCTTCATCTGCCTGAAGCTGACGATGCGGCTCATGCGCTGCGTCTCACCGTGGCAGCCTGTGCGCGCCGCCGGCGCAGCACGCGGTAGAGACTGCGCGGCCCGTCGATGTCGATGTAGCAGCCCTGCAGGTGGCGCAGCCCCTCGGCGGGGTCAAAGCCGGTGCGCCCATGCAGCAGACGGCAGTTGTCGAACATGACGAGGTCGCCCGCCCGCAGCAGGAAGCGGATCTCGAACTGCGGCGCGCGCAGGCGTCGGTCGAACTCGCGGCGCGCGCCGAAGTAGGCCTCGAGCTCTTGCGGCTCGAACAGCGGCACGAAGTCCAGGCGCGGGCTGAAGTGGATGGATTTCACGGCGCCCGTGACGTCGAGCTCGATCGGCGGCGCGCTGGCGGTGAGTTCGGTGTCGGCGTCGATGTACTTGAAGCGCACCGGGGTGCTGCTGAGTACGCGGAACGCCTCCGGCTGCGCTTCCCGCAGGGTCTGTGCGACCGCGAAGCCGTCCACCAGCGTGGACAGGCCGCCGCTGGTCTCGTTGGCAAGGCAGTGCAGCAGCTGGATGCCGGGCACCGGCGCGCGGTAGGGGTTGTCGGTGTGCGGGTCGAGCGAGACGTTGGTGTAGGCAAGGTCGGTGGCGTCGGGAGTCGAGCGTACGTCGAACAGCGGTCCGAAATTCGTCTCACGCGCAAAGCCGAACATCGAGCCGACCTTGAGCACCGTGCCTGGCGTCGTCGGCACGCCCTCGAAGATGACGAAGCCGAGGGTAAGGAAGGACTCGAGCCACGCGAGCCGCTCGCTCTCGCTGGCAGCGGCGTGCCAGCGCGCCCGGGGCAGCTGCGCAAGCGTGCCGTCCCACAGCGTCAGCGGCGGGCAGTCGTGGTCGTTGGGCGCAAGGGCCGCCTCCTCGAGGATGTCGGCCGCACTGAAGGTGGCCTCGTGCCCGTCGCTGAAGCGGATGCGAAAGCTGCCCGGCGAGGGTTGCGTCACGCTCACGATCTGCAGTGCGAGGTCAAAGTCGGACGGGTCGGCGAGGCGCTGCTGGGTCTTGAGGTCCATGCTGGCCGCATCCCGGCAGCGCTCACGCAGCCACAGGGGATGGATCGCAAAGGACCGCCCGCCCGCGCGCTCCAACAGCAGCTGCGTGGGGCCGCCGATCTTCAGTGCCAGTGCGCGCGCGGGCTTTTCCATGCGCGAAAGTCTAGCCGCGGCGCTCGTGGAGTGTCCACCGGCCGCGCGCACTGGTCCCGGCGAGTCTGGTAGTCTGCCCCGCAGATCCGCGGCCACTTTCCCGAGCGGTGCGCCCCCAGGCGCGCGCCCTGCCGCGCCGCTTTAAGGTAAGTAGGCCCGCGCACCGCCGCACTGCATGTATTTCGACTCGACCGTCTACATTGTCTTCCTGGTGCTGGTGGTGCTCATCTACTGGCGCCTGCGGCTGCGCGCGCAGAACCTGTTCCTGCTCGGGGCGAGCTACTTCTTCTACGGCTGGTGGGACTGGCGCTTCCTCATCCTGATGGGGGCATCTACCGTCGTGGACTTCCTGGTCGGCCGGGGTCTTGAGCGCAATGCCGACCCTGCGCGGCGGCGGGCGCTGCTCACGCTGTCGCTGCTGCTCAACTTCGGCTGCCTCGGGTTCTTCAAGTACTTCGGCTTCTTCGTCGATTCCTTCGAGCACCTGGCGGCGGCCCTCGGCCTGCACGGCGTGCCGCGCACGGTGTGGGCCATCGTGCTACCGCCGGCGATCTCCTTCTATACCTTCCAGGAGGTCGCCTACATCGTCGACGTCTACAAGGGGAAGCTGCGCGCCGCCGACTCGCTGGTGGACTACGCGCTGTTCGTCAGCCTGTTCCCGCACCTGATCGCCGGTCCGATCCAGCGCCCCTCGCACCTGTTGCCGCAGGTGCAGCAGCCGCGCACCTGGGACGCCGACAAGGCCTTCGACGGGTTGCTGCTGATCCTGGAGGGCCTGTTCCGCAAGGTGGTCATCGCCGACAACTGCGCGCTGATCGCCAATGCCGCACTCGGCGGTGGCTTCGGCGGCCCGAACCTCGCCACGGTCGCGCTCGGCACCTACGCCTTTGCGTGGCAGATCTACGGCGACTTCAGCGGCTACAGCAGCATCGCGCGCGGCAGCGCGCAGCTGCTCGGCTTTCACTTCATGGTGAACTTCCGCCAGCCCTACTTCGCGCAGAGCCTGCAGGACTTCTGGCGCCGCTGGCACATCAGCCTCAGCACCTGGCTGCGTGACTACCTCTACATACCGCTCGGCGGCAACCGCAAGGGGCGCGTGCGCACCTACGCCAACCTCATGGCCACCATGCTGCTGGGCGGCCTGTGGCACGGTGCCAACTGGACCTTCGTCATCTGGGGAGCGATCCACGGTGCGGGACTGGCGCTCGAGCGCCTGCTGACCGGCGGCGACGTGCCGGATGCGCGGCGCCCGCTCGCCGTCTGGGGGCGCCGCTTCGTCATCTTCAACCTGGTGTGCCTGGCGTGGATCTTCTTCCGCGAGCCCTCGCTCCAGGGCGCCCTCGGGCAGCTCACGGGGCTCGTGCATCTGCAGTGGCAGCCGGTGTACGGGGTGGCCCTGGTCTTCCTCTCGGCATTCGCCGGCATGCTGCTGCTGCTGGACCTGCAGCTCGAGGCCGCCGGCACCGAGTACCTGTTCGCCGACCGCAGCTTCCGGGTGAGGATCGCGGTCGGCCTGCTGTTGTGCATACTCATCACGCTCTTCGGGGCTAACCAGGCCAATGCGTTCATCTACTTCCGCTTCTGACCCGCGCCGCGCCATGCGGGCGATACTGGTGCTGCTGGCAGCGCTCGTTGCGTGGTTCGCGCTCCTGGAAGTGGCGATGCGGTTGGCGCTGCCGCACCTGAGTGAGTCGGAACGACGCGTGGAGGACGATGCTGACAGGGCCCTGCACCTGCAGCCCCTCGGTGCGCATGGGGAGCCCACCGTGCTGCTCGTGGGTAACTCGCTCCTCGAGCAGGGCATCAACCGTCAGCAGTTGCAGGAGGCGATGAGCCCGGGATATTCGCTCGCCTTTTACCCCATCGAGGGCACGACCTACCTCGACTGGCTGTACGGGCTGCGCCGGCTGTTCGCGCAGGGCGCGCGCCCGGCCACGGTGGTGGTGTGCATGTCGGGACGGCAGCTGCTCTCGAATGCCACCTACGGGGAGACCTTCGCCTACCACCTGCTGCAGCCGAGCGACCTGCCTCGGGTCATGCAAGACGCACGCCTCGACATGATGACCGCGAGCGCCTACCTCTTCGCCACCAAGAGCGCATGGCTTGGCAGCCGCAACGTGCTGCGCGCCGGGGTGCTGCAGAGATGGCTGCCGCGCTCGGACCTGCTGGCCGCGCACGTCACCGCCGTCGATCCCCTGCCGCTCGTCGTCAACCAAGAGACCCTCGGGCGGGCCGTGGCACGCCTGCAGAGCCTGCAGCAACTCGCCCGCACGCACGGCGTGCGCTTCATCTACCTCGTGCCGCCCTCACTCTACCCGGCTGACATCGGCGCCCCGCTCGCCGCCCGCGCCCGCGCCTCCGGCATCGAGGTGCTGCTGCCCTTCGAGCCGGCGGAAATGCCGCGCCAGAAGTTCTCCGACGGCCTGCACCTCAGCTCCGACGGTGCCACCGATTTCACCGCGCGTGTCGGCCCGGCGCTGCTTGGCCAACTCAGGAGCGACGCGGCGGCGGATCGCGCGCAACCCCCTTCCACTCGCTAGCGCCGCGGCGGCTTGACAGATCAACGCTCACCGCGGAAAAGATAACCGTCTGCGGCCGACATTACGGCACAGGAGAGAGCTGCCATGAGCGTGAACCGGCGTGACCTGCTTACCGCCTCAGCCCTGCTGCTGGCCGGACACGCAATGACGCTGCGCCTGTCGGCCGCCGAGTCAGGTACGGCTCCCGTGGTGCTGTGCTGGAACGAGAATCCTTACGGGCCCTCCCCGGCCGCGCGGCAGGCAGTGGCACGCTCCATCGCGGAAGGCTGCCGTTACCCGCCCATGCCGGAAGTGGAGGGCCTGGAGCAGGCGCTCGCGCGACACGAGGGCACCGACGTCGACCACATCGTCACCGGCACCGGCTCGGGGGAGCTGCTGTGTGCACTTGGGCTGGTGCTCGGGCGCGACGGCGGGGAGTTCGTGGCGGCGGAGCCGACCTATCTTGAGCTGCCCGACTACGCCCAGCACCAGGGGGCCAGCACGCACTTCGTGCCGGTGGACACGCACCTTGCCCATGACCTGCCCGCGATGCGCGCGGCGGTGAGTGAGCGCACGCGCGCGGTCTATGTATGCAACCCCAACAACCCGACCGGCACTGCGCTGCCCGCTGCAGACATCGGCGCCTTCGTGGCGAGCCTCCCCGAGCATGTCGTGACCATCGTCGATGAGGCCTACATGGACTTCTGCACCGGGCCCGGCGTGCGCTCGGTGCGCGAGCTCGTGGATGGAGAGCGCCGGGTCATCGTGCTGCGCACCTTCTCCAAGATCCACGGCATGGCAGGCCTGCGCATGGGTTACGCCATCGCGCCGCCGCCGCTTGCGAAATCGCTGCGCGAGGCGCGCATGACCTTCCCCAACATCATGGCGGTGCGCGCCGCACGCGCGAGCCTCGATGACCAGGAGTTCCTGGCCACCACCCGCAGCCGCATCCTCGCCAGCCGCACCCGCATCACGACGGAGCTGACGCGCCTGAAGCTGCGCTACGCCGTGCCGCAGGGCAACTTCGTGTTCTTCGACACCGGCATGCCGCTTGCGACCTTCGCGCAGCGCATGAAAGAGCGCAACGTGCTGGTGGGGCGCCGTTTCCCGCCGTTTGATTCCTGGTGCCGCATCACCATCGGCACCGAGCCGGAGGTGGGCGCGTTCATCAGCGCGCTGCGCGCAAGCGTGGCCGCCTGAAGGGAGCGCCTACTCGAGGATGAGGCTCAGGCAGGTGAGCGCAGCCTCCGCCTTGTGCAGCTCGGTCACCTTGAGCGCCCGGGTCGTGACGCCGGCGCCCTCCAGGGCCTGCTGGGTATTCGGGTAGTCAGCGCTCACCAGCGTCACCCCGCTCACCGTCAGCGTATTCGCACCGAAGGGTTCATCGGGCGCCACCTCTATCACCCGGCGCGCGCCGAACAGCGCCGGATCCACCCACTGCGGGTTAACGAGGATCGTGTCCGGCGCGATGCAGGTCACGGCGCTCTTCAGGTGCAGGCACCCCTGCATGGGTACGCCCTGCACCGAGTAGCTGAAGGGGGCGAGCGCTGCGGCCAGCTGCGCGACGCCATCGGCGTTGCTGCGCGCGGACATGCCCACGTAGAGTGCACGGCCGATGCGCAGTACGTCGCCGCCCTCGAGCGTCCCGGGCTCGCGCACGCGCGCCAACCGCGTCCGGGAGGCGAGGCTGGCGGCGACCGACTCGACCTCGTTGCGGCGCGAGGCTGCGCCGGGACGGGTGATGACCGTGATCTCCGGCGCGATGACGGCCGTGTCCTCGACAAACACGCCATCGGGGTGTTCGGGCAGCGGCGGCAACCACACCAGGCGGCAGCCCAGTGACTGCAGCTCGGCGACGTAGGCAGCGTGCTGCTGACGTGCGAGCGCGGCGTCGATGGGACTGCGGCCGAGGAATGACAGTTCGCAGCGCTCCAGGCGCGGGCTGAGTTCACGGACGTAGGCGAGCATGGGGCGGCAGTATACCCGTGCGCTCGACAGCCCCGCCCGGCGCCACTATCGTAGCGCGCGTGATCGTTGTCCCCCACATGGCCGGCACCGAAGTGGCACTCTCCGTGGCTCTCGGCGTGGGGCTCGCCGCGGCAGTGGGCTTCCGCGTGTTCCTGCCGATGCTCATCATGAGCATCGCCGCCTACTCCGGGCATCTGCACCTGAGCAGCGGCTTCGCCTGGCTCGGCACCGCACCGGCACTGCTGATGCTGGCGATCGCCGCCGCAGTCGAAATCGTCGCCTACTACATTCCGGGGGTCGACAACCTCCTCGATGCGCTGGCGGCCCCGGCAGCACTGATCGCCGGCACCGTGGTCGCGGCCGCGGTGATGGCGGACCTGCCGCCGATCGTGAAGTGGAGCACCGCCGTCATCGCCGGCGGGGGTGCTGCCGGACTCACGCAGGGCATTACCTCACTGCTGCGCCTGAAGTCCACCACCCTCACCGCCGGTCTTGGCAACCATGCCGTTGCCACCGGGGAGCTCGGCGGTGCACTCGGGCTGTCGCTGCTCGCCCTGGGAGCGCCGCTGCTCGCACTGGCGGCACTCGCACTCTTCTGCTGGTTCGCGATCCGGCTGCTGCGGCGGCTGTTCCGCAAAGCCGCCGCAGCAGCTCCGCCGGGCGCCTGACCTGCTGCGGGCAGCAGCGCTGCACGCACCCCTGGCGCCCCAGGCGGCGCGTGGCCCGCTCTTCAGGCTGGCGCGAGACCCGGGCAGACGTGTTCCTCGACCGTGAAGAAGCGCGTGAAGCCGCGCTCGAACACGTTCTCCTCGTCCAAGGCGATGCGCTCGGCGTTCGCCGGATCGGCGAACGCGGCCATGGCCGCGGCGAAGGCCACCGCGTCGGGAAACCACAACTCCGTGAGGCAGTCGAAGTCGCGCGCCGCCGCGGCGGCGCCGAGGATCGCGCCCTCGGCCTCGATGAAGTTGCGCCGGTAGCCGCAGATCTGCGGCGCGATGGAAAGGATGAGCGGTACGTGGCGCGTCTCGTAGTAATCGATGAACTGCGCGCGCGTGAGCCCCGTCTTCATCTTCAGCAGTGCGATGGTCTTGATCATGGTTCGTCCCTCAGCGTACCTTGCGCAGCACGGCGTCCGCGTAGCGCTCCAGCGCCTTCTTCTTTACGGCCAGTTGCCCCATGTCTTCCCCCGGCGCCAGCCAGGACTGCACGTCCCAGGGCGAGGGCAGCCAGGGGGCGATCACCACCAGGTCATGCACGCCAAGCTCCTGCACCGCATCCACGGCCTGCTGCGTGACGGGCTGCGCCAGCGGCAGCCCCACCTCGAAGCCCTGCTGCGCGAGCCCGGCGTCGCGGCGCATGATGCGGATCGCCGCCAGCGCAGTGTCCGCCTGCGCCACCGTCATCGGCAGCGGCAGCCAGCCATCGTGGCGCGCCGCGCGCCGCATGGCAGGAGCGGCACCACCCCCGCACCAGATGCGCACCGGCTGGGTGGGCGCCGGGCGCATGATGCCGTGGAAGCGGAAGAGCGGCCCCTCGTGCCTGACCATCTCGCCGCTCAGCAGCTCGCGCATCGCCACCAGGATCTCATCGAGGCGCCGCCCGCGGCCCTCGAAGTCCACCCCCGCCGCCTGGTACTCCTCCTCCAGCCAGCCGGCCGAGACGCCGCAGACGATGCGCCCCTGGGTCAGCACCGCGGCGGTCGCCACGCTCTTGGCTACCGTGAGCGGGTCGCGCAATGCGGCGAGGTAGATGTTGGAGGCGAACACCAGGCGCCGGGTGATGGCGCCCAGGTGGGCGAACAGCACCCACGGGTCCGGCCATGGGGTGTCCGGCGGCACGAAGATCTTGCCATCGGGGGAGTAGGGGTAGGGGGTGCTTATGTCGGCCGGCCAGATGAGGTGATCCCCCACCATCAGTCCGTGGAAGCCCAAGTCCTCGGCGAAGCGCGCCAGCTCGGGCAGCTGCTCCGTCTCCCGTACCGCCACCAGCGACAACCAGAATTTCATGACGTACCTCAGCCCCGGCGAAAGTATGACAGGACGTTATAGGAAGGATCCTCGTGGTCGGTGCGCCCGGGCGGTGCGCCGGCGGCAAACTGGCGGTAGGCCGCCGCGTCCACCGGGGTGACCCGGCACCAGTCGAGGGCCAGCGCGCGCCGCTTGAACTTCCACTGCCCCGCGCGGCGCTCGTAGTGATCGAGGTAACGCCCGCCGATGAGGACGTCCTGGGGCTGCGGTGGATGGGTGCGGTGGTAGGCGACGGTGTAGATCTCCCCCTGCGCGGTGTCACCCGCGAGGATGAAGAGCGCGTTGGAGACCGAGTGCACCGTGGCCTCGAAGTTGGCCATGACGCCGGGGAGCCAGGCGAGGTACTCATCCGCGCTGCCGCGGAACATCTCGCCATGATCATCGATGGCATCGTCGTGGTAGAGGGCACGCAGCTGCACGAAGTCGCGCCGATCACAGGCACGGCAGTACCTGAGGACGAGCTCATGCAGTGCCTGCTTGTCGATGAGCTGCTGCAGGGACTCCACTATGTACCGCCTCGGAGTTTCCGCGGACGTCACCGCGAGGTTAGCGTACCCGCCCGCGGCAGGCTAACGTCATCGTGCATATGGGGTAAGGCGGCGCTCTCACGCATTTGGGCGATGCGCTAACCTTGGGCTTCACGCACGGTGCACGGCGCCTCTTCGCCGACTTTCACCAGGAGAAGGATGATGATCGAGGTCTACGGGATGAGCAGTCCCAACGTGGTGAAGATCACCATCATGCTGGAGGAACTCGGCCTGCCCTACCGCCAGCACCACGTGAACGTTTTCGCCGGCGAGCAGCACGCGCCCGAATTCCTCGAGATCAGCCCCAACAACAAGGTGCCGGTGATCCTCGATGATGCGGGCCCCGACGGCGCACCACTGGCGGTATTCGAAAGCGGCGCGATCCTCATCTACCTTGCCGAGAAATCCGGACGGCTGCTGCCGGCGGGGGGCGTGGCGCGGGTCACGGTGCTCGAGTGGCTGATGGTGCAGCTTGCCTCCGTCGGCCCGATGTTCGGCCAGCTGGTGCACTTCACCCGTTACGCCCCGGCTGGCAATGACTACAGCGTGAGCCGCTACACGAGCGAAGTGCG
>Ga0181537_10001134_pt1 | contig 24779 bp, 17 predicted proteins | sample PEATcosm2014_Bin_39_FD_119765 | JGI IMG/M metagenome (GOLD analysis project Ga0181537, IMG submission 119765) | Peatland microbial communities from MTU Mesocosm Facility, Houghton, MI, USA - PEATcosm2014_Bin23_10_metaG | ecosystem: Environmental > Terrestrial > Soil > Wetlands > Peat | place...
CAGCTCGCGCACGCGGCGCAGCGGATGATCCGCCGGCACGCGCTTCTCCGGCGAAATGTAACTGAACATGCTTTCTTGATGCTCGTCGTGTCCTCGCATGTGCACTTAGACGCCTCACGGCCTTTTGCGTTGCCACCGACCTGACTTTTTCCGCAGCCTGTTCAGCCTGTGAGCTTTTCGTCTCGAATGACATAGGGTTTGGTTGGCATAGACTTTAGTCTGTGCGCAGAGCGCAACATTCGCCTTGGCCTTTGTAGGGGCGCAGCATGCTGCGCCCCAGCTTGCCCGGGCGTCCACCACATCTGGTTCTAGGTTTTTCCGCAAACTGCTCAGCCTGTGAGCTTTTCGTCGTGCGTAAACCAGTTCCCACCGATACGCTTTTCGTAGCGCTCGGCAAGCGTTCGGCGGCATAGACTTCACTCTGAGCTCTTCGTCGTGTGACTCGCCACTCATCTCTCGTTCACCCCGGGCGCTACGCGTGAAGGGCCACTCGCCACTTCTTTCATACGAAAAAACTCTTCGCCAATCACGCGGCTCGTTGGGTTGTAGAAGCAAGGTGGCACAGACTTCAGTCTGTGCGCTGTTCCCCCGCGTCACCCACCACGATATTCCGGTTTCGTCGCCCGGGAACACTCTGCCATTCGAATGGCAACTTAATTACCGTTGACATTTCGATACGTCTATGCTACCGTAGAGCATGTTCTGGTCCCGCCAAGCGCGTCCCGCACCCGACTTCTACTGCGAACCCACCGGCACCCTCCCTCCGCGCATAGCCTCGTCCAATCTCGCACCTAACAATCCCCCGCCATCCTCGCGAAAAAACGCCCCTTTAGAATCACAACGATACGAATTGCTTTCCTCGCAACCCCTTTCCTTTCACAACGATATGAATTGCCCTACCGGGTACCCCTTCACTGTCCTACCACCATTTTATTTTCAACAACTTACGGGCATCGCTCTATGTCCATTTCGGCCAGCAAATTCGCCCCGACATTCCCCTAACCCCCCCGCCCTTCGTTACGCCGCATTCACATTTTTGCTAAACTCCCCTAGGAACAACAACGAACAGCCATGACCACCACGAACGCACCCAAAACGCTCTACCAAAAAATCTGGGACGCCCACGTCGTCCGCGAAACTCCCGGCCAGCCCAGCATCATCTACATCGACCGTCACCTCGTCCACGAAGGCACCTCGCCGCAGGCTTTTGCCGGGTTGCGCGCCGAGGGCCGCAAAGTCCGCCGCCCCGATCTCACCTTCGCCGTGATGGACCATTCCGTCTCCACCACCGACCGCACCCTGCCCATTCTCGACAACGACGCCAAACTCCAATTTGAAGCCCTCGAAAAAAATTGCCGCGAAACCGGCGTTCGCCTCTTTGACATGAACAGCAAGAATCAGGGCATCGTGCACATCATCGGCCCCGAACTCGGCATCACCCAGCCCGGCCAGACCATCGTCTGCGGCGACAGCCACACCAGCACGCACGGCGCCTTCGGCACGCTGGCCTTCGGCATCGGCACCAGCGAAGTGGAACACGTTCTCGCCACGCAAACCCTCGTGCAATCGAAATCCAAGACCATGCACATCGTGGTGCACGGCAAACGCCCCAAAGGCGTCACTGCCAAAGACATCATTCTCGCCATCATCGGAAAAATCGGCATCGGCGGCGGCACCTCCCACGTCGTCGAATACGCCGGCCAAGCCATCCGCGAACTCTCCATGGAAGGCCGCATGACCGTCTGCAACATGACCGTCGAAGCCGGTGCCCGCGCCGGCATGGTCGCGCCCGATGAAACCACCTTCAAATATCTGGAAGCCCGACCCTTCGTCCCGCGCGGCAAAGAATTTGACGACGCTGTCGCCCGCTGGAAGCAGCTACCCACCGACCCTGGCGCAAAGTTCGACGTCACCGTCGAGTTGCAAGCCGAGCAAATCGCCCCGCAAGTCACCTGGGGCACCAATCCCGGCATGGTCAGCGGCGTAACCGCACGCGTCCCAGATCCCCACGACTTCAAGGATCTCAACGATCAAAAAGCCACCGAACGCGCCCTGCACTACATGGGCCTCAAAGCCGGCACCCCCATCGTGGACATTCCTGTGGACCGCGTCTTCATCGGCAGTTGCACCAATTCACGCATCGACGATCTCCGCGCCGCCGCGCACTTCGTCGCCGGCAAGCACGTCAACAAATCCATCAAGCAAGCTCTGATCGTCCCCGGCTCCCGCGGCATCAAGGCCCAGGCAGAAAAAGAGGGCCTCGACAAAATTTTCACCGCCGCCGGTTTCGAGTGGCGCGACGCCGGCTGTAGCATGTGCATTGGCATGAACGCCGACGTGCTGCCCCCCAACGAACGCAGCGCCAGCACCAGCAACCGCAACTTCGAGGGTCGCCAAGGCCGCGACAGCCGCACGCACCTCGTCAGCCCCGTAATGGCCGCTGCAGCAGCCATAGCCGGCCATTTCGTAGACGTCCGCGAGTTCGCCCTAGAGTCCGTGGAGTGAAGGTTGACTTTGTAGCGGCCGCCTTCTGAGGCGGTCGACTTTGACTTTGATTCTGTAGTGGCCGGGCTTCAGTCCCGGCGCTTTTGACTCTGAACCGTGGAGGCGCATCACAAATGAAACCGTTTATTACGCATACGGGGTTGGTGCTGCCGCTGCGTCGCGGGAACGTGGATGCTGGGCTGGTGGAATGACTTAGGAGGCAACAAATCATGCGGTTGAATCGAAACCCTAAACTACTCGCTGCGGCCTCAATCGCATTGACTGCGGGAGTATTTTTCTGTGCCGCAAAACTTGCTCTGGATTTGGGGCCAATGCCCATCTACTGCGCTGACGGCGCCGCGATAATAGCCGTCGTCATCTTGTCGGTGTCTGCCCGCAATGAAGAAAAAAGATTCACGAAAAACGAAGTTACAACCGAGGCTGTTCTATCGTTCGACGGGAGCATTAGAAAATAATGAAACCATTTATTACGCATACGGGATTGGTCCTGCCGCTGGACCGCGTTAACGTGGACACCGATCAGATGGTGCCAAAACAATTCCTTAAGGCGCTGACGCGCGAGGGCTTCGGGCGCATCCTTTTTTACGACTGGCGCTACCTCGCCGGGGAAAAACCCAACCCCGAATTTATTCTGAATTTTCCGCAATACAAAGGCGCGTCCGTGCTGCTGACGCGCGCCAATTTCGGCTGCGGCTCCAGCCGCGAACACGCTCCCTGGGCCATCGGCGACTACGGCTTCCGCGTCATCCTCGCGCCCAGCTACGCCGACATCTTTTACAACAACTGCTTCAAAAACGGCATCCTCCCGGCCGAACTCAGCGAAGCGCAAATCGAAGAACTCTTCCAGCGCGTGGAAAAATATCCCGGCTACCAGCTCAGCGTCGACCTACCGAACCAAACCGTCAGCGACAATGAAGGCCTGACCTACAAATTTGAGATCGCCCCGTCGCGCAAAGAAGTCTTACTCGAAGGCCTGGACGACATCGCCACCACGCTGAAACACGAACCGGACATCACCGCCTACGAGAAAACCCACGCGGTCAGCTCCGCGGGCGCCACCATGTACGACCAAGTCGACGTAAAAAATTATTCTCCGGCGCTTTGACCGTAGAGCGATGTATCGAGACGACGTTGTAGGGGCACGATATATCGTGCCCCTACGCTAAAAGGCAACACTGACGGTTAACGGGACGGCTACGGCGCAAATTGCTTCGGCTACTGCCACCACCAAGGCTCAAAGTAAATGCGGCCGACAAACACAGGCTCCGGCGATTCGGGCGCCGCAGCCGGACCAAACAACTCAGCAATGAGGATGCCCGCAAAAATGAGCACCGCGCCAAACATGCCGCGCCCACTAAGCCGCTCGCCAATCAGCAAATACGAAGTAAGAAAGGCAAACACCGGCTCCAGCGTAAACAAAATGGCGGCGTGACTCGGCGTGGTGTACTGCTGCGCCCACATCTGCAAAGTGAAGGCAATCGCGGTGGCAAAAATGGCGCACACCGCGATGCCGAGCAGCAGTTCCCAACGCCACACGAAGCGTACCGGTTGCCAGCGAATCGCGGCCGTCGTGGCAGTCATCACCCAGGCCATCGCGCCGCACGCCAAAACTTGAATCACGCTGAGCGCGGAAACGGAATGCTGCTTGGCGTACTCGCCGACCAGAATGATGTGCACGCCATACGCGCCGGCCGCAACAAAAGTTAAAACGTCGCCGCGATTGAGGTGCGCCACGCCCGCAACGGGCACGGTGAGAAAATACAATCCCGCGACCGCGGCAAACGAGCCCGCGTACACCCAGCGCGTCAGCGAACGCCCCCAGAAAATCGCCAGCAGAATCGGCACCAGCACCACGCTCGAGCCGGTGACAAATCCGGAGTTCGCCGCGGAAGTGTACTGCAAACCCGCGGTCTGAAACGCGTAGCCCGCAAACATAAAAAATCCCAGGCGCATGCCGGCAAAAAGTTCGTCGCGATCAAGTTGCTGGAAAACGCGCGGTCGAATGGCCAGCATAAAAAATCCCGCCAGCGTGAAGCGCACGGCAAGAAAAATAAACACCGAAGAATAATCGAGAACATTTTTGACGACGACAAAGGTCGCTCCCCAAAGCAAGGAGCAAAAAGCCAGCGAAAGGTCAGCGCGCTGCGAGCGGTTCATGTCGGCTAGGATTCCGGCGATACGTTCATCGCTCTGCGCACGAGTTTATCTCAGAAGCTGCCGTGAGCGCGGCATTGACAAGGCAGCGCTGCACGCTGCTTTGCGTACCGTGTTCGTCGCGTTGAACGTTGCGAGTGCGGAGCGCGCGAAAACAAAAAAGGAGGGCCGAAGCGGCCCTCCCTTTTTGGCTCGTTGCTACTGCAAAGCGCTGGCGTTTACGGCCAGTGGAAGCGGTTTTGGGTTAGAACGAGAGGCGCAGACCGAACTGCATCTGACGCGGATTGTTGCCCTGATTGCTGACCACACCGAAGTAGGCCACCCCGTAGTACGGGTTGAGCGACGGATCGTTGAAGATCGGGTGGTTGAAGAGGTTGGTGGTGACCATCTGGAACTCGAGGTTGACGCGTTCCCAGATCTTGATGTTTTTGGTTATGCGAGCATCCACGTTCCAGTACATCAGGCCGCGGATGACCGAGCCGTTGCCGCCGGTTCCCTGGTCTAAGCCAAGGATAGGAGGACCAACGGTGGCGAGTAGAGCTGCGGGATTGGCAAAAATGCTGTAGGCTGCCGGACCCACATTGGCGTGAAGGCTGGAATCCGTAGTGTTGCCGTGGGGGCCGCGGAAAATGCACTGCTCGTTGTCAAAGAAGCTGGAGCCGTCGCCCGAGCCGAAGGACTGACCGTCAGTGGCGGTATTGCAATAAACCGGTGCGCCGCTGCCGATGGCGAGAATAGGCGCCACCGTCCAACCGCCGAGAATGTGGCCGAGAATGCCCTGCTGGGACTTATAGTAGGGATCTTCGAGCAAAGCGTACATGTTGTAGACGAACTTGCGATCAAAGTTCTGTACGCCGTACATGTTGTGCAGGTTGAAGGGATCGTTGGCAGTGTACTCGCTGGAGGCCTGAACGACCGCGCCGGTGCCCAAAGCCTTGCTGTAGGTGAAATTCTGCTGCAGGGTTACGTTGTGCCATTGGGTTAGTTTGAGGGAAACGAAACCCGCGTTGTAGTTGCCATAGCCGAGGCTGGCGTTTACGCCGACCCCGGAAGTGTCCTGGCCCGCGCAGCCGATTTCAGCGCCGGTCGGGCAATTGACCGGAGTATTCAGCATGGTGCGTGGGAAGTTGAAACCGCCGTTGTCCAGATCGCTCCACAGGCTCCAGACGCTCTGGGTGGTGAGGTTGCCGAACTCCTTATTGGCAACCGCCGTAGTGCAATTCGCAAAACCTGCGCAATAACCGGTACCGGCTAAAGCGGTTTCGAAGAACGGCTGCGCCGGAAGAGAAGCTGGCGCTCCGTTGGCACCGCAAGCGGCGAAGGACACGTTGCAGCCAAGAGCGACTTCAATGGCGGCATAGGCCTTCGCAAAGGTTTGCCCGCCCAGCGTCATCATGTACGGAACAGCGTTGATATTAATGGGCTGATACTCGTGGGTGATTTTGCGACCAATGTAGCCGACTTCCAGCAGCACCTTGGAACTGAGCTGGCGCTGAATGGTGAGGTCGAAGGAGTCGACGACGTTGGGGCGGAAATGGTCGTCAAGAGCTTCCCCAGGACCGGCGGCGACAGCGTTAAAGCCCGGGAAGGTCGGTTGAGGAAGCGTGGCGGAAGGAGCAGGAATGGGCGCGTTGTTGCCGTCGATTCCGACGCGAAAAGCGGTGGAGGGATTGAGGACGCTGGAACTATTGCCGCAGGTGGGAGAGCCACCGGGAGTTGTGGGAGCGAGGTTGTAATTGCATTGCACGGCTTGGATCAGGCCGTCGCCGAGGAGCGGAGACAGAACCAAGTCGACACCGTTGAGGCGGCCGTAGATGCGGCTGTAGCCCCCGCGGACGACGGTCTTGTTGCCTCCGAATAGTTTGCCCAGGACGCCGTCGGTGTAGTTGGGGTTCCAAGCCATGGCAAAGCGCGGGCTGAAAGAACCGTAGAAGGGTTGATAGGGGTACTTCTGGCCGTTACCGGTGTTGTGGACCAAGGCGAAGCCAATTTCCGGATTGTAGACCTGCCCGGCCAACGCCGCGGTTTCGCGCTGCTTGATATAGCTTTCGACGTCGATTTGCTGACCTGCGGAATCCACAAGTTCGATCTGCTTGCCGTCTTGTTCCGTGGGTGGCATTTCGAGCGTCCAGCCCAAGCCATAGGTCATGGTAAGCGAAGGCTTCATGTGCCAGGAGTCACTCCAGTAGACGTTGTAATACGGAATTGTGCTCTTGTCGAAAGCTGGAGTGCCCTGCGGATTGAGGGCGAGGTTCGCGCCTTGGCGAGTGTAGGCAATTTGCGACTGGGATACGATGCCCAAAACCACGTCGCTCAAGGCACCCCAAGCGCTGGCGTTGGCACCTGCGGGAAGGGTGCTAGAAAAATCCACGTTTCCGCCGGTGGGAGCCCCAGCGGAGTAGGTTCCGAGCTGATAGACCGGCTGATAGTTGATGCCGCCACCGTTGTCCGAGCGCTGGTGATAATCGAAATTGCGTTGATAGGCGCCGCCGAAAGTGAAGAGGTGGTTGCCGTGAAGAATGGTGACGTCATCGCGGAAGAAATTATCTTGTCCATCCCAGAAGCGGGTGCGGACGGCTTGGGTGTTGACGTTATATGGCGCCAAGACGCTCGCGGTTTCGCCAAAAGGCTCGAGCGCGCCGCCAAGGGAGGAAATCTGGGGCGCAGCGCCGGGGTCGTTCCAAGACCAGTAGTTGCGCAGATAGCTGTAGTGGAAGTCGTTGGTGGTATTCGGAGTGATGTTGGTGGTCAAGCCGGCGACGTAGTACCAAGGAACTTGTGGACGGTTCGAAAGGGAAACCGGAGTGCCGCCGGAGATATCCACCTGGTTGGTGGTAGCGCGTTCAAGCTTGTAATAGCGGTAGCTGGTATTGAAGTGCCATTTGGGGCCAAAATCGTGGTCCAAGCGAGCAACCCCGAAATTCGAGGTATAGGGAATCGAGAGATTGGCGCGGAAGCCGACCTCATTGAGGCCGTCGCAGAGGGCACTGCCGGCAAATCCGCCGCAGCCGCCGCCGCCGGTTTCGTTGCCCATAGGCTCCTTGGCCCAGAGTGTGGCGATGGCGGGGTTGAGACCGATGCCTCGCGGGTCGCAGGCCGTAGTCCCATTCGCACCGCAATTTGTGCCCGTCGCGAGGTTGTATTCGGTGTTCACGCCTGAGGCGTTTGGCTGGATGATGATGCCTTCGCGCAAGGTCGCCGAGGGAACGATGGTTTCGAAGGTGCTGGAATTATTCCAACGGAAACCTTCATAGTTGGCAAAGAAGTAGGTTTTGCCGCCAAGAAATTCTTTGTTGACGAGAGGACCGCCGCCAGAGCCACCGAAGCGGCTGTAATGGTAGCTGGGGTTGGGATTGCCCTCGTTGTTGTTGTTCCAGGTGTTGGCGTTGAGCCCGTTGTCCAAATAATATTCGTAGGCTGAGCCGTGCCAATCATTCGTGCCACGCTTGGTGACGATCTGCACCTGCGCGCCAGCAGAGGTGTTGAAGTCGGCGGTCTGGTTGGTGGTGCTAACCTTAAATTCCTCAACGCTGTCGAGCGGGGTGGGCATGACGCCGGAGGGCGCGCCCAAGCCGAAGTTACTGGAGACGATACCACCCGTGGGGTCGCCACCGAAGCTCGGGGTGTACACGGCCATGCTGCCATCCATGTCGTTGGTGTTCTGACCGCCGTCGAGGAGGAAGGTGCTTTGATCTTCGACCGCGCCAGCAACGCTACCATCCGGCGAGACGCCCGGCTGCAGCGTTACGAATGTGGAAGCGTCGCGACCGATGGACGGCAAGGACTGGAGCAGATCGCCTGAGACGCTGTTGCCAACGGTGGCATTCATGGTCTGGAGATCGGAGCCGGTGGAGGTGACTTCGACAGTTTGTGTAATGGCGCCGACTTCCATGATGGCGTTTAGGGTGAGCGTGGTGGCGACAGTGACGACCTGGTCGCTAAAGCGCTCGGTGCGGAAGCCGGTCTTAGTAATGACCAGACTGTACTTGCTGGGGGTCACGTTGGCAAAAATATAGCGGCCGGTCTCGTTCGTTACCGTGATGCGCGAGTCGTTGGTGGAGGCGTCGACGAGCTTAGCAGTCGCGCCACCAATGGCAGCTCCGGAGGGATCAGTAACGGTACCGACGATGGTGCCGGTTGTAGCAGACTGACCAAAAATGTTTTGCGGAACGAATAGCAGGAGAAGCGCTACAAATAGGAAAATAACTGCACGAAGTGCAGGCAAACGATTAGTCATCACACCACGCTCCACTCGAATTTGGACAGCCAACCCTTGGAAACGGAACCGAGCAACTGTTGAGAGGGGATATATTTCTTCTGGGAAAGGTTGTCAACAAAAATTTGAAAAAATCTGGAATTAACTTTTGCATTGGGCGGATGGAAAAATTGGCGGGGGCGATTTTGCGCGGTCGGGCTAGGACTTCGCGGTCGATAGGGGGTTTTATTTTTAGGGAATTATAGAAGAGCTAACGATGTAAATAGCCGCGTTTTTAGCGGCGTTTCAGGGCTTCCAGCTCGTCCAGGGTGCGCGGCCAATCGGATTTCAGGAGGCGGGAGAGGCTGCGGTCGGCGAGGAGGCGGCCAGAGGTTTGGCAGTGGGGGCAGTAGTTGGTTTCGTTGTCGGCATAGCGGATGCGCTGGATGGGTTGGCCACAGCGGGGGCAGGGTTGGCCGTAGCGGCCGTGGACGGCCATGCCTTCGCGGAAGGCGGTGACGTGCTCGGGAAAGGCGACGGCGGCTTCGGATTTGAGGCGTTGCGTCCAGGTGGTGAGGGTATGGCGCGTGGCCTCGTAGAGGCGCTGCCATTCGGCGGCGGAGAGTTTGTGGGTTTGCGCGATGGGCGAGAGCTGCGCGGCGTGGAGGATTTCGTCGGAGTAGGCGTTGCCGATGCCGCTGAGGAGGCGGGGGTCGGTGAGGGCGCGCTTGAGGGTGCGATTTTCGGCGGTGAGTGCGGCACGGAAGGTTTCTGGGGTGGCGGACGCAATCTCGATGCCGCCGGGATCTTGGGCGCGGAGACCGGCTTCGCCGCGCACTACGTGGATGGAGGCGCGGCGCTTGCTGCCGGCTTCGGTGAGGACTAGCGAGCCGCGAGGAAAATCGAAGGCGGCCAGGGCGTTGCGGGCGCCGATTTTTGCGGCGGGAGGTTTCCAGTGGAGGCGGCCGGCGATCATGAGGTGGAGAACGATGGCGACTTTATTGTCCAGCAGGAAGGCGATGCGCTTGCCGATGCGGCGGAGTTCGCGGACGCGCTGGCCTTCGGCGGCGGAGAGCGGGGGATCGACGGAACGCACGAGGAAGACGCCGTGGACGCGGACGCGCTCGAGGGTTTGGCCGAGAATGCGGGGTTCGAGGGCGGAGATGTAGGCGGCGATGTCCGGGAGTTCGGGCATGGAGATTGAGAGTGCATGGATGGACAGGAAAATTCAATTCGAATGGCCGGCGGGAGAGCGGCGGAGAGATTCGAGAAGCGGAGGTATGAGGCAGGACGGTATCTTTTCTGGTAGCTGCAAAAAAATTGGAAACTGCGGGTTACGGCGCGGCCTGGTACACCGTGCGGCCGGCGACGACCGTGCGCAGTATGGTGGTGGTCATGTATTGCGAGGGCGAGATTTTGGTGAGGTCGGCGCTGAGGATGACAAAATCGGCAAATTCGCCGGGGCGGAGCTCGCCCTTTTTGCCTTGGGAGAATTCCGCGTAGGCAGAACCGCTGGTGTAGGCGCGGATACAATCTTCCAGGGAGATTTTCTCCTGCGGCTGCCAACTTCCTTGCGGGGCGCCGTGCGCGTCGGCTTGTGGGTCCGTTTGCGCGGTAGCTCCTTCGGGGATGGCGCGGGTAGTGCAGGCGTAGAGGCCGCGCATGGGATTGAGCGGCTCGACGTCGTAATCGGTGCCAAAGGCAAGATGCGCGCCAGATTGCAGCAGGCTGGCCCAGGCGTAGGCGCCCTTGCTGCGCTCGGGGCCGAGGCGTTGCTCCGCCCAACGCATGTCGGTGGTCTCCGGACTGGGCTGCATGCTGGCGATGACGTTGAGGGCGGCGAAGCGCGGCAAATCTTCTGGCGCGATGACTTCGGCGTGCTCGATGCGGTCGCGGCGGTCGCGTTCGCCATTGGCTTTGGCGACGGCCTCGAAAATATCCAGCGCGGTGCGCGTGGCTTTGTCGCCGACGGCGTGAAAAGCGAGCTGGAAGCCCGCTTTGTCGCGCTCGATGGCCAATTTGCGCAGGGCGTCGACATTGGCGGCGAGCGTGCCGCTGGTGGTGGATTGGTCGGCGTAGGGAGCCAACAAGGCCGCGGTGTGCGCGCCGAGTTCGCCGTCCAGCGAAGCTTTGAGCAAGCCGATTCTTAACATGGGATCACCGACGCCGCCCTCCGCGCGCATGTTGCGCAGATCTTCGAGCGGAGTGTCCAGGGGCAGCCATTCGGTGACGCGAACCGTGAGATGGTCTTCCTCTTTGAGCTGGTGATAGAGGCTGAAAAGCTCCCAGTCGGAATTGTCCTGCACGCTGGTGATGCCATTGCGGGCGACGTCTGCGAGGACCGAGGCGAGCCCCTCGCGAAGTTGCTCGGGGGTGGTCTCGGGAATTTTGGTGCGCACCAGGTGCATGGCGGAGTCTTCCAGGAGAATGCCGGTGGGCAGGCCGGCGTCGTCGCGTTCGAGCTTTCCGCCTTGGGGATCTGGCGTGGTTTTGGTAATGCCGGCCAGTTCGAGGGCCGCGGAGTTGGCAACGGCCACATGCCCGGAGACGTGATAGAGAAAGACGGGATTCCGCGGCGAGACGGCATCGAGCTGCTGGCGCGTGGGAAATTTTTTGTCCGGCCAAAGGGTGTGGTCCCAGCCGGTGCCGGTGATCCATTCGCCGGGTTGGTGCTGGGCAACGGTCAGGGCGAGGCGTTTCAGCAGCTCTTCGATGTTGGGGACGGCGTTGAGTTGGACGGAGAGTTTGTCGCTGGCGGCGCCGCCGAGATTGACGTGCGCGTCGTTGAAGCCGGGCATGACGAAATGACCCTGGAGTTGGATGGTTTCGGGAGTGTCGCCGGTGGAGCATTCGAGCATGACGGTGGCGATGTCGCCGATGCAGGCAATTTTGCCATCGCGCACGGCCATGCCGCTGGCCCAGGGGTGGGCGGGGTCGTTGGTGTAGATGCGGCCGTGCAGGTAGAGCGTGGTGCGGGGAGGGGCGGATGGCGCGGCATCCTGGGCGTGGGCTGGCCGCGCACTGGCGCAGAAGAGCAACGCGAGCGCGATGGTTGCGGGCATGAATATGCATCGCGCCACGCGTTTAGCCAAGACAAACTCTCCTCTAGCAGCGATAGAACGAACGCCGACAGGACTGATTAAAGGATAGGGCAAAATGCCGCGCGGAAGAACTTCAATGCGCGGGGCTGGTGGCGATTCCGGCAATGCCGACGAGCGTCAGGAAGGCGCGCTGCAGGCCCATTTCGCGGCCGGACGGGTCATACCATTCCTGCAACGAGTGCGCGCCGCCGCCGTTGCCGCCGGCGCCGATGGAGATGGCGTCGATGCCTTGCGATAACGGAATGTTGGCGTCGGTGCTGGAACGTTCGGGGCGCGATTGATTGCCGACATAGTCGTCGGCGTTGCGCAGCGCGGTAAGCAACGGCGAATCGGGGCGCAACTCGCCGCCTGGGCGGCTGCCCAGAAGTTGCACGTCGAAGCTGAGCTTGCCTTTGGCACGCTCGCGGGAATTGTCCATTTCGTCGCGGACGCCGGCGGCGATGCAATCGCGGAGAGCGGTTTCGATGCGCGTGAGTTCGGTCTCGCTCTCGCTGCGAATATCCACCTTGAGGCGCGCTTCGTACGGGATGGAATTGATGCTGGTGCCGCCGGAGATTTGGCCGAGATTGAAGGTGGTGCGCGGCGCCGCCGGAACTTTCGTGTTGATGAAGCGGACGCTGGCGCGGGCCAGGGCGTTGATGGGATTGGGCATGCCGAAGTCCGACCAACTGTGGCCGCCGGGGCCGGTGATGATGGCCTCCATGCGGCGGGAGGCGAGCGCTTTGGTGGTGACGTGGTCGGTGCTGGAGCCGTCGAGGACGATGGCGGCTTTGATGCGCGGGCCGTAGGCGTCGATGAGCGCGCGCATGCCGCGAAGATTGCCTTCGCCCTCTTCGCCGACGTTGGCGACGAAAAGAATGGTGTGTTGCGGCTTGAGTTGCGCGGCGTGGAAAGCGCGGGCGACGGCGATTAGCGCGGCCAGGCCGGTGCCGTTGTCGGAGATGCCTGGGGCGATTAGGCGATCGCCGTCGCGGGTGACTTTTACGTTGGTGTCGGCGGGAAATACTGTGTCGAGGTGCGCGGAGAGGACCACCGTGTCGCGGACGCTCGCGTTGGCCGCGGCTTTGCCGCTGCCGGCTGCGTTCCCGCTGTTCGCGTCGGAGCCAGGCAGTGTGGCGATTACATTCCCTGTGGCATCGATTTGCACGTGCAAGCCAGCTTGCTCGAAAAGGAGTTTGACGGCGTTGGCGCGCGCGGATTCCTGGAAGGAAGGCGCCGGGATTTCCGTCAGGCGGATTTGCGTGTCGTTGATAGCGGGGAGATTTTTTTTGAACCAGTCGAGCGCCAGCCGCACGCGCGGATCTTCGGCCAGGCGCGAGTCGGCCTGCGGACGCGGAGACGCGTAGAGCGGAGCGGAGTGCGCCGGCATGCTAACGAGAATAACCCAAAGAACGGCTTGTTTCATGGTGGAGATATGCGGAGGCGTGCGCATGGTGCTTGGTTGGACGCCGTTAGACCGTGGCTGTGACAACGTTGCGCAATTCCTGGTCGGTCAAGACGCGAGGCGAGTTTTTTGCCGCTTCCAGAATGCGCGCCACCACGGCGTCGCTGGCGGGCAGCTTTTGCCGCTCGAGCCAGTACAGCACGTTGGATTTGCCGCTCATCGGACCGATCTCGATTACTTGTTCGAGACCGAACAGCGACGCGGGGACGCCGCTGTATACGGCGTCGGCTAGCGCGGGATCGTTTTTGTGCATGGCTTTCACGAGGGCGGCGGCGTGTACGCCGGTGGCGGTGCGGAAGGCGTCGCGCCCGACTACCGGATAATTTGGCGGGATGGTGGTGTGCGTGGCTTGGGCCACCAATTCGCAGTATTCCTTTAGGCGCGATAAATCGCGATCGATCAGATTCAGCAGGCGCAGGTTTACCAGCATTAATTCCATCGGCGTGTTGCCCACGCGCTCGCCCAGGGCATTGGCAGCGGCGTGTACCTGATGCGCGCCTGCGGCAAACGCAGCTAACGAATTGGCGACGGCTAAGCCACGATCGTTGTGCCCGTGCCAGTCGATGCGGATGTTCTCCCCGGAAGGACGGACCACTTCCTCGACGGCAAATTTGATCAGGTTGAAGGCGCCGGTGGGCGTGGCGTGGCCTACGGTGTCGCAGAAGACCAGCGCCTTTGCGCCGCTGTTGATGGCCGCGGTGTAGAGCCGCTTCACGGTAGCAGGGTCCGTGCGCGTGGTGTCCTCCGTGACGTACATGGAGGGAAGATGGTGCGCGACGGCGAACGCTACGGCCTTTTCCGTGGTCCGGCAGAGGTGATCGACGGTCCAATCTTCGACCAGCCGCCGAATCGGGCTTGTGCCGAGAAAGGTCGCCGCTTCGATGGAAATGCCGACGCGCTGCGAAATTTCGGCGATGGGGCGAATGTCGTTCTCGTGCGTGCGAGCCGCGCAATTAGGCTTGATGCGCATGCGATACGTGGCAATCTCGCGCGCCAACGCTTCCGTGTCCGCGGCCGCGCGCGGCCCTGCCCCGGGCAGTCCGATATTTACGGACTCAATGCCGAGCGCCTCCATCAGGTGCAAGATGCGAATTTTTTCCGCGATGGGAGGATCAGTGACGGACGGATTTTGCAGACCATCGCGCAGCGTCTCGTCGTTCAGCAGAACGCGCGTTCCCGCTGGGATCGAGGGCGGCGTAGCCGCGTTCCAGTCGTAAATCCAGTCGTTACGTCTATCGAGGTTTGGCAACGGGGCGTCCATGCTCAGGCAAGTATCGTTGCGACAGACGTATCGCGCAACTGTCCCGGTGCCATAGCCCGGTCTAGTTGAAGCCGACTAGATCCGAAACGATTCTTCCAGATTCACTTCCACCATGGTTAAGCCCTGCGATGGCACCGTGGGCCCGCTCTTGGAGCGATCCTTCAGCGCGAACAGCCGGTCGATATCCGCGACGCTCAATCTGCCGCGACCCACATCCAGCAACGTGCCGACAATCTTTCGCACCATATAACGCAGAAACGAACGGCCGCGAATTGTAAACACCAGTTCTTCGTTATCCGCGCTGCGCACTAGCTCCGCGGAATACACTTCCCTTTCCATCGCGCGATCGCGATCTTCCTCCTCGGAGCCAGTGCTCGCCGCAAACGACGAAAAATCGTGCATACCTACAAAGCGCCCGGCGGCCTCGCGCATGGCTTCCTCATCCAGCGGCCACGGATAGTGCAGCACGTAGCGATACACATGCGGTGGCACCACTTTGCCGCGGTAGATGCGGTAACGATAGGTCTTCCCGTGCGCCGACCAGCGCGCATTGAATTGCGGCCCAGTCTCCTCGGCGGCCATGATGCGAATGGTGGGTGGCAGGATGGCGTTCAGTGCGCGCTGAAAATCCTGCGCGGAAAGGGTGGACTGCGTGCGGAAACTGCCGACCTGCCCCAGCGCGTGCACCCCGGCGTCGGTGCGACCGGCGGCGTGCAGCGTAATGTTTTCCTGCGTCAGGCGCCGCAGCACGCCAACAATTTCGCCCTGCACGGTCGTCCGATTCTTCTGTGCCTGCCAACCATGGAAATCCGTCCCATCGTAAGCGATGGTCAGTTTGATGTAGCGCATGCGCAAATTGGAAATTATGGCGTCGACCGGGCAAAGCGGCTGCCGGGCTTGACAGCCGAGCCGCCTTCACGGCAGAGCGGGCATTCTTCCGGCGCGTAGGAAGGAATACTCAAGCCGATCAACGATTGCGATTCCACAGGGAACTCAATCTTGCCGCCGCTGCGGTCAATCAAGGCGCCAACGGCGACCACATGGCCGCCGGCTTCTTCCACGACACTGATGGTGTCGAAGGTCGAGCCGCCGGTGGTCCAGACATCTTCCACCACCAAAACTTTTTCGCCGGGCTCGAGCGTAAACCCGCGCCGCAAACACAGGCTGCCCCCAGCGTTGCGCTCCACGAAAATCGCCGGGACGCCCGTCTCCACACCGTAGCGCGGCGCCGGCAGAGCCCGCGCCACTTCCTGCCCAATGATCACGCCGCCCAGCGCCGGGGACACCACCGTCTGTATCGTGGCATCGGAAAACAGCGCTGCCAGCGCCTGTCCCAGCTTCTCCGCAAGCCGCGGATACCGCAGCACCAGCGCGCACTGCACATAAGTGGCGCTATGCAACCCGCTGGACAGCTCGAAGTGGCCGTGGCGGATGGCCCCGGCCGACTCGAACATTTTCATCAATTCTTGCCCTTTTATCATGGCTTGAGCTAACCGCAGACCACTGCTAAGCGTCGAATCCTCAGCAGCCTAGCCGCGGCCTCCAGCGTTGTCAAGGCGGACCGCCGCTGTTAGACTGACGCATCCTGTCAGTTCGGATTCGCGGCGGTTTAGTTTGGTCGAACGGCACGGGGGAGCACTTTCCGTGGTCGTGCGCGCGATTAGGTGAAACAATTTCCGTAGTACAAGCGTTTTAAACTGCATAGACATGACGGATGTCCCCAAACGGGCATACCACAGAGGGTAAGGAGCACCATGAAGAAGCTGTTCGCGCAATCGGTGTTGGCAAGTCTCCTGGCGACACTGCTGGCCACCGGGCCGGTCTCTAATGCTTTTGCGCAGGATCCGCCCACGTCCACGCCTGGCACGCAGGATCCGGACAAGACCAAGAATGAAGTGGCCCCACCACCGCCCGCGGCCCCACAACCGCAAGCGCCATCGATTCCCGTGTCGCTGGGCCTCTCGAAGCACGACTATTCCTATGGCCCGAAGGTCTGGCCCACGCTGATTCCCGAATATAAGCCCATCGGCATCGGGCATCCCGACTTGACCAACTCGCCGCGCATCGACCAACTGACGCGCGACGGAAAGTTGCAAATAACGCTGCAAGACGCCGTCGAGCTGTCCCTGGAAAACAGCCTGGATATCGTCATCCAGCGCTACACGCCTTGGCTGGCGGACACCGATGTACTCAAGGCCAAGTCTGGCGGCTCACCACGCGGCATCGTGGCTACTTCGGGAAACGTCGTGGAGGACGTCGTGGCTTCCTCCGCGAACCTGCCCTTTTTAAACCTAGACCCCTCGCTGACAGCCGGGATCTCCATTTTTGACGGCAACGAGCCGATCAACAACGGTTTTACCACCGGCACCGGTGTGGGCCAGAGCTCCTCGCTGATCGCGGAGAAAATTCACTCCTCGCAATTTAATTTTGGCTACTCGCAGGCCTTCAACTCCGGCACCTCAGTTACCGCCACCTGGGACAACACGCGCGGTTCCACCAGCCCCACCGCGGACCTCTTCAATCCCTCCGTGCAGGGCACGCTGACCGCGACCGTCTCGCAGCAACTGCTCAACGGCTGCTGCTTTGAGGTGAATCGCCGCAACCTGATCATCGCCAAAAACAATCGCAAGATCGCGGACCTGATCTTCGTGCAGCAAGCCATCACTACGGTGACCAACACCGTCACGGCCTATTGGGAACTGGTCTACGCCCGCGAAAACGTGAAGGTCGAGCAGCAGGCCGTCGCCGTCTCGCAAAAGCTTTACAACGACAACAAAAAGCAGCTCGAAATCGGCACTATGGCCCCGCTGGACGTGACCCGCGCCGAATCCGAACTGGCCAGCGACCAGGGCAACTTGCTGGTGGCCCAGACCACGCAACTGCAAGACGAGCAAGTCCTCAAGAACGCCATTTCCAAGGATCCCTTAGCCAAGAATCTCATTAACGTCGAAATCATTCCTTTGGACTTGCCAGCGCGACCGGAGGCCATCGAGGCAGCCTCCTTTGAGGACGCTATCAAAGAAGCGTTCACCAAGCGGCCGGACATCCTGCAGCAGGTCTACAACCTGAAGAACGCCGATGTGGACGTGAAGGCCACCGCTAATGCGCTGTTGCCGGTGCTGACGCTTGCCGGGCAATACACCAGCAACGGCTTGGCCGGCAACGCGCCCATCACCGGCACCTCCGTGACCACGGTCACGGGAAGCGACCTAAATGTGCCCATCGTGGATGCCAGCGGCAACCCCATAACGGTCCCTAACCCGGCCAATCCGGCCCAGCAAATTCCGATCTATTTGCCAACCACGACGACTACAACTTCGACCACCGGCGTAGTGCACGGCGGCTTCGGAAACGTGCAGAATCAAATCTTCCGCAACCAATTCCCGGGATATGCGGCTTCGCTGAACTTGACGCTGCCGCTGCGCAACCGCTCCGCACAGGCCGACAGCATCCGCGCCATCCTGACGCAGCGCCAGATCGAAGCCCAGACGCTGCAAATCAAGAACGCTGCGCTGCTCGATGTGCGCAACACCTTTATCGCGCTCGAACAGGACCGCGCGCGCGTGGACGCCGCGGTGAAAGCTCGCCAGCTGCAGCAGGAGACTTTCGACGCGGAGCAGAAGAAGTATCAACTCGGCGCTTCCACCGTTTACCTGGTGATTCAGACGCAGCGCGACCTGGTCACGGCACAAGGCACCGAACTGCGCGCCCTGGCCGATCTCGTCGAAGCCAAAGCCAACTACGAACGCGCCGTGGGCCGCACCCTCGAAACCAATCGCGTGACCATCGCCGGCGGCAACTTTGAGAAGGACTACAACATTCCCGGCACGCGCGACGGCAAAGTCATCGGCACGGAAAATATTTTCTACGGCAAACCCAGCGGCGATCAACCCGGTACGCCCGAGAAATAAGCGCACACGCTTTGCATGGCGGCTGGTTCACAACTGGCGCCCCATTCCTTGCCCCGCTAACTGCTTTGGCATAGCATTTAGCTGACTAGCCATGGCCGATAAATTGCGCACTGACGACAGCAGGGCCATCGCACCGTCCACGGCGGTGACAGACACCCCATCGCGCGGCGACTCCGCTGCAACGGCACGCCAACCAAGCGCCGCCGAGCTAAATTGGGAAAACACCACCCTGAAACAAACCCTCGCGAAAAATCCCGAGCGCCACCAGACCTTCACCACCATTTCCGGCCATCCCATCCGCCGCCTGTACACCGAAGCCGACCTCCCAAACTGGGACGCCACGCGCGACCTCGGCCTGCCCGGCGAGCCGCCCTACACGCGCGGCATTCACTCCACCATGCACCGCGGCCGCCTGTGGACGATGCGCCAGTTCGCCGGCTTTGGCACCGCCGAGGACACCAATCAGCGCTTCCGCTATTTGCTCGAGCAGGGCCAGACCGGCCTCTCTACCGCTTTCGATCTGCCTACGCTGATGGGCTACGACTCCGATCATCCGCTGAGCGAGGGCGAAGTCGGCAAATGCGGCGTGGCCATCAGTTCGCTCGCGGACATGGAAGTGCTCTTCGACCAGATCCCGCTGGCGAAGGTCACCACTTCGATGACCATCAACTCCCCCGCCGCGGTCATCTGGGCCATGTACCTGGCGGTGGCGGAAAAGCAGGGCGCCGACTGGAAAAAACTTTCCGGCACGCTGCAGAACGACATCCTGAAGGAATACATCGCGCAGAAGGAATACATCTACCCGCCGGAACCGTCGATGCGCCTGGTGATCGACACTTTAGAGTTCGGAGCCAAGCACACACCGAAATTCAATCCCATCTCCGTCAGCGGCTATCACATTCGCGAGGCCGGCTCGACGGCGATTCAGGAACTGGCCTTCACGCTGCGCGATGGTCTCGAATATGTCGAGTGGGGCATGAGGCGCGGTATGGACGTGGACGAGTTCGTCCCGCAGCTTTCCTTCTTCTTTAACGCGCACAGCGACTTTTTCGAGGAAATCGCCAAATACCGCGCCGCCCGCCGCATCTGGCACAAGGCCATGGTGGAGCGTTACGGGGCGAAAAATCCGCGCACGTGGGCGCTGCGTTTCCACACGCAGACCGCCGGCTGCTCGCTCACCGCGCAACAACCCTACAACAACGTGGTGCGCACCGCGATTCAAGCGCTGGCCGCCGTGCTGGGCGGCACGCAATCCCTGCACACCAATTCGCTCGATGAAGCCTGGGCTCTGCCCACGGAATTTGCCGCCACATTGGCACTGCGCACGCAACAGGTGATCGCACATGAAACTGGGGTGACCAACACCGTTGACCCTCTCGGTGGCTCCTATTTCGTGGAAAGCCTGACCAACGAAGTCGAGCGCGGCGCATGGGACTACATCGCCAAGATCGACGCCCTCGGCGGCATGGTCTCCGCCATCGAACGCAGCTATCCGCAACGCGAAATCGCAGAAGCCAGCTACCGCTACCAGATGGAAGTAGACCGTCGCGAAAAAATCATCGTCGGCGTAAACGACTACGTCAGCGAAGAGCGCCCGCTGGACATCCTGCAGATCGACGAGACGGTGGCCAAGCGCCAGGCCGCGCGCCTGAGCAAGCTGCGCGTGGAACGCTCGCAAGACGAGGTAACGCGCCGCATCCATTCGCTGCGCGAAGCCGCCAAAACCACCGCCAACCTGATGCCCCACATCTACGAAGCGGTAAAATCCTACGCCACCCTCGGCGAAATCTGCGAAGCCCTGCGCGACGTCTTCGGCACCTACGAAGAAGTAGCGATTACTTAAAAATTCGGTCGGCAGTACAGAAGATAACGCAGAGACGTTGAGTTCGCGGAGAGACGCTGAGAATGCCTGAAAAAAAAATCCGAGTCTTGATCGCGAAGCCTGGGCTCGACGGCCACGATCGCGGCGCCAAAATTATCGCGCGCGCGTTGCGCGATGCCGGCATGGAAGTGATCTACACCGGCCTGCGCCAGACCCCCGAGATGATCGCCACCGCCGCCATTCAGGAAGACGTCGACGTGATCGGCCTCTCGATTCTTTCCGGCGCGCACAACACCATCTGCCCGCAATTGATGAAGCTACTGCACGCCAAAGGCATGGACGACGTCACCGTTCTCGTCGGCGGCATCATCCCCGGCGCCGACATTCCCGCCCTGAAGCGAGCGGGCATCGCCGAAATCTTCCTCCCCGGCACCTCCACGCAAGACATCATCAACTTCATCAACCAGCGCCACGCCCCCGCCCCAACCGCGTAGCGCGCCTCGCGTTTTTCAGCGGTCTGCGCTTTTCTCTGCGTCGCTCTGCGTGTTCTGCGCCTCCGCGTTATCTTTTGATTTTAGTCTTTCGTTTTTCTCTCGTCTCTTCTCTCTCGCTATTCACCACTTACTTCCACTCCCGCTCAAATTTCACCCGCGTATACAGCGTCTGCAACCCGTGCCGCGCAATGTTCCGCTCCGACGCGCTCCCCGGCCGCGCCAGGCTCACCGCCAGATCGCACCCCGCCACGCGCGCACGGTGCAGCCGCGTCTGCAGCAGCGCCGTCTGCAGACCGCGCCCGCGATACATCGGCAACGTGCTCGCCCCAAACAGCCCCGCCACTCCGTCGCGCATCGCCAGAGTGCCTCCCGCCGCCGGCTTGCCGTCGATCAGCGCCAGGTAGCACTCGGTATACGGCCCCTGCGCGAACAGTTTCATCACGTTGAGCATTTCCTTGGTCACCGGAAACGTTTCCGCGAATCCTTGCGCCACCGTCAGCGTCCACAAATCGAGCTGCCCCGACGAAACTTTCTCGATCGTCGTGCTCTCCGGCAGCTTCGGCGCAAAAAATTCCGGCAAGCCTTCGTCTAGCAACGACGCCGCGTACACGTTGGAAAACTCCGTTACCGCATACCAGCGCTTGCGAAACTGTTCGATCAGCGACGCATCCACCAAAGGACAAGTCTCCACGCGCACCGTTTCCCCGCGTGTCTGGTAAAAATTCTCCAGCCGATCCATGTCCTCGTCGGTGACCACTCCGTGCAGGCCGAGCCCCACCGCCTGCGTCACCGGCGAATCCGGCCCGCAATAAATCGCCGCCCCTCCCGCAACGTATTCCACCGCCGCAGCCGAGCCCGGCCGTTGCTGATCCATCAATTCCGCAGTCTCCATCGCCGCGCGCGCTTCGGCGTTCTCGATCCGGCGTGCGATGTCCAAAGTCAGCAGCAGTTGCGCCATGGAACCCGAGTTTACCCGCGAGTGAACAGCGTTCCAAGTAGCAAAATCCCCGTTTCGAGGCCCCCCCTGCGCCAACTATGCAACGCGCGGCTGATGGCTCCCCCCGTAACTTCCCGGGCTCGACCGCTCACTCGCGCGGACAAACATTAGCCCGTATACTGTGTTTCGCCCGGCGCGCGTCATCGTTAAGCCAGATGCGCCATTCGCCGAGGGGAGCTCGCGTGGCTGTCACCCTACAATCCGGTGTGGATCGCAAGTCGCCGTCCTACGATAAAAACGTCCGGCGCCTCGTCGACCTGCTCACGCAAATCAAAAACCAGGAAGAGCAACTGCGCCAGGGCGGCGGCGCCAAAGCCATTGAATCGCAACACAAAAAAGGCCGCCTTACCGCGCGCGAACGCATCGGCAAGCTGATCGACCCTGCCTCGCACTTTTTCGAGCTGAGCATCTTCGCCGCCTTCGAGATGTACGAAGAGTGGGGCGGCGCGCCCAGCGCCGGCATCGTCACCGGACTGGCCAAAATCCGCGGCCGCACCTTCATGCTCATCGTCAACGATGCCACCGTCAAAGCCGGCGCTTTCTTTCCCATGACCGCGAAAAAGGTGATTCGCGCGCAAAACATGGCCATCGAAAATCGCCTGCCCACGATTTACCTGGTGGATTCCGCCGGTGTCTTCCTGCCGCTGCAGGAAGACGTCTTTCCGGACACCGACGATTTCGGCCGCGTCTTTCGCAACAACGCCGTCATGAGCGCGATGGGCATCCCGCAAATCGCCGCCATAATGGGCATGTGCGTGGCCGGCGGCGGCTACCTGCCGGTGATGTGCGACCACGTGCTGATGACCGAAGGCTCCGGTTTGTTTCTCGCTGGTCCTGCGCTGGTGCAGGCCGCCATCGGGCAAAAAACTTCCGCCGAAGATTTGGGCGGCGCCAAAATGCACGCACAAATCAGCGGCACCGTGGACTTTCGTGAACCGGACGACGACGCCTGCATCGCGCGCATTCGGTCGCTGGTGGATAAAATGGGCGCACCCAATCCTTCGCCGTTCAGCCACGTCGCCCAGCGCGCTCCACTCTTCCCGCCGGAGGAAATTTACGGAATCTTCTCCGGCGACGCGGCCAAACAATACGACATGCGCGAGATCATCGCGCGCATCGTGGACGCCAGCGAGTATGACGAATACCGCGCCGAATACGGCGAGACGGTGCTTTGCGGGTACGCGCGCATCGGCGGCTGGGCTGTCGGCATCGTGGCCAATCAAAAGAAGCATGTGCAGACCCACGCGCGCGGCTCCGATGAAAAACGCATCGAATTCGGCGGCGTAATCTACACCGAAGCCGCGGAAAAAGCCGCCCGCTTCATCATGGACTGCAACCAAAACCGCATCCCGCTGGTGTTTCTGCACGACGTGAACGGCTTCATGGTCGGCAAAGACGCCGAGTGGAGCGGTATCATCCGCGCCGGCGCAAAAATGGTCAACGCGGTGTCCAATAGTGTGGTGCCGAAAATCTCCGTTATCTGCGGCGGCAGCTTCGGTGCCGGCCACTACGCCATGTGTGGCAAAGCCTTCGATCCGCGCTTCGTCTTCGCCTGGCCCAGCGCGCGTTACGCGGTGATGAGCGGAGACGCCGCCGCCAACACGCTCGCCGAAATCAAACTTAAACAACTCGAGCGCGAAGGCAAAAAGGTCGACGAAAAAGAAAAGAAAGCGCTGCACGACGCCGTCCGCGCTTCCTACGAGAAGCAAACCGACCCGCGCTACGCCGCCGCGCGCCTGTGGGTCGATGCCATCATCGATCCCGCGCAAACCCGCGAAGCGCTGATCTGGGCGCTCGAGGCCGCCGCGCTCAATCCCGACATCCCCGAATTCAAAACCGGAGTGCTACAGACTTGACCCGATTCCGACCGTCGCTCCTGCTTTTGTGTGGCTTAGCCCTGCTGCTGGTTTGGTATTTTACCGGCGGAAAAGAGTTCATCGACTGGTTGATTGCGGCTCGTGAAGTGGAAGCCAGCGGATGGGATATTTCCGGCGCCTATCGAGATTTGAGCCCGCATCCCGTGGGCGCAGCATTGCTGATCGGTGGCGCCATCCTCTTTCTATACGGCGCGGTGGCCTTCGTGGTGGACGCCATCCGCGGAACCGGAAAGGCGATGCGTGGCCGACGAAATTAAAATCATCGAGTGCCCCCGCGACGCCTGGCAAGGCTTGCCGGATGTGATCCCCACGGACGCGAAAGTCGCCTACCTGCGCGAACTCATCGCCGCGGGCTTCCAGCACATCGACGCCGTCAGCTTCGTCTCGCCCAAGCACGTCAAGCAAATGGCCGACAGCGAAGAAGTGATGGATAAGCTGACCGCCTCCCTTCCCGACGGCGCGCAACTCCCCGAAATCATCGGCATCGTGGTCAACGAAAAAGGTCTGGAGCGCGCGCTGGCCACGCCGGGCGTCAGCACCATCGGCTACCCGTACTCCATCTCCGCGTATTTCCGCCGCGCCAATGCCAACATGTCCCGGGACGAATCGCGCAAGCTCGTCGAAACGCTGCGCAAGGAAACTGCCTCCGCCAAGCGCAACCTGGTGGTCTACATTTCCATGGCCTTCGGTAATCCTTATGACGAACCGTGGGGACCGGAGCTGGTCGGCGAAACGCTCGAATGGCTAAAAGATATTCGCGTGCATACCGTCTCGCTCGCCGACACCGCCGGCGACGCCACGCCGCAACTTGTCGCCGAAGTCTTCAAAAGCGTCCAAGACTACGTCGCGGGCATCGAACTGGGTGTGCATCTCCACGGCAATCCCATCGACGCCGAAGACAAAATCCTCGCCGCCTACGCCATGGGTTGCCGCCGCTTTGACTCTGCGCTGACCGGTCTCGGCGGTTGCCCCTTTGCCGGCGACGATCTCGTTGGCAATATCCCGACGGAGCGCGTGG
>Ga0181537_10001136_pt1 | contig 24776 bp, 19 predicted proteins | sample PEATcosm2014_Bin_39_FD_119765 | JGI IMG/M metagenome (GOLD analysis project Ga0181537, IMG submission 119765) | Peatland microbial communities from MTU Mesocosm Facility, Houghton, MI, USA - PEATcosm2014_Bin23_10_metaG | ecosystem: Environmental > Terrestrial > Soil > Wetlands > Peat | place...
ATCAGCAGTGTGCTTCGCCCTGGGATTCTACATTTCTTATCTGGGCGTCCTCGGCCACCAGCTTTGGTTGTTGTATGTCGGGTACGGCGTCGTAGGGGGCACGGGACTGGGGCTCGGCTATATTTCACCCGTGTCCACGCTGATTAAATGGTTTCCGGATCGCCCAGGACTTGCCACCGGCATGGCCATCATGGGCTTCGGCGGCGGCGCCATGATTGGCTCCCCGCTGGCCATCAAACTGATGGCCTACTTTCGCACGCCGACCGATATCGGAGTCGGGAAAACCTTTCTGGTGATGGGCACCCTCTATTTCGTATTCATGATGTTCGGGGTGTTCACCGTGCGCGTGCCGCGGGAAGGGTGGCAGCCGGAAGGTTGGACGCCCGCGGCCAAGCAAAGCGCCATGATTACATCCCGTAATGTCGAGGTGAACGCCGCGTTTGCCACGCCGCAATTTTGGCTCCTTTGGGTAGTGTTATGCACCAACGTCACCGCGGGCATTGGCATCATCGAACAAGCCTCGCCGATGATCCAGGAGCTATTTAAAGGCAGCATCGGTCCCATCGCCGCGGGCGGCTTCGTGGGTCTGCTGAGCTTGTTCAACATGGGCGGGCGCTTTTTTTGGTCTTCGGTTTCGGACTACATGGGAAGGAAGCCGACGTACTTCATTTTCTTTGCGCTCGCAGCGTTGCTGTATTTCTTCTTGCCGCAGACCGGCGCGAACCATCTGAATAACGTCAAGCTATTCGTAGCCATTGCCGCGGTGCTACTCAGCATGTACGGAGGCGGATTCGCTACCATTCCGGCCTACCTGCGCGATATGTTCGGCACCCATCATGTAAGCGCCATTCACGGACGCCTGCTGACGGCTTGGTCCACGGCCGGCGTGCTCGGGCCCGTGCTGGTGAACTACATGCGCGAATATCAATTGCGGCATGGGGCCGACAAGGCCAGCGCCTATCAAGGTGTGTTACACGTCATGGCCGGCTTGTTGGTGGTGGGATTTATCGCCAATTTGCTGGTCCGGCCCGTAGCGGAAAAGCATTGGCTCGCCGAAAGAAATGCGTGAACGTGCGCGTGAGGGCGCGCGAATTAACCATGCGGCGCGCGCTTGTGAGACAAATCAAGGAGCACACCAAATGTCTGAGAGTTCCAACAAATCTTCAGCGGCCCTAATTTTGTTTGCCTGGCTTCTGGTCGGCCTACCGCTCGGCTGGGGCGTGTACAACACTTTGCTCAGCTCCATGAAACTGTTTCAAGCTCCCGCCGCAGCCGCAACCTTGCCCGCTAAGTAACGCGACTCCGGCGCGGGAAACTTGAGAAATCGGGACGGACGAGACCGTGGGAAACCGTTGAAGAGACGAGGCTTCTTCCCGATGCCTGGCGTTCTCGGCGCGTCTCATTCCGCCGTCGCATTTCATTCGAACGATATACCTATAGGTAAAATATCTTGACAACGCAACAATCTCGTGCTACCGTGTCGTATGTTGGCAAGCCTCAGCCTCGCGCCCTCCTTCCGGCAACTCCCGGCCTTCATCCCGTCACCCCAAGTTCGCCCGTTCTCCCCACCTCCAAACGCGCCGCACAACCAAATTCCGTTGCCGCAAAATCGCCCCTTTAGAATGATAACGATACGAATTGCTCCCCGCGTAAACCCCTTCCCCTCACAACGATACAAATTCCTCTACCGCGCACCCATCCACTTCCGTAAGTCGTTTGTTTTCAATGTCAGAATTCTGGCTGCGGGCGAGCCATGCAACGGGGCAATCACCGCATCGCAGAGTAAATCCTGCATCGGGACAATGCGCCACCGCGAAATGCCGCCTCTCCCCGGCGAAGCGCCGTCGCGCAGTGTTGGGACGCGAATTTTCGCGCCGGTGGACTATGCTTCCCGTGGTGGATCGGTGGTTACCTGCGCCAAGCGCGGAACTTGACATAAGCCGTAAAAGAAAGTAAAAGAAAGTAAAAGAAATAATTCGAAAGGAATAGAAATGGTCGCTGGCGTCAGCGCGGGAAAGAAAAAGGGGCTGCAGGCGATCGCCGACGCGCGCGGGGTGATCGCCGCCCTGGCCATCGATCAGCGTCATGCGCTGCGCACTCTCTTTGCAGCCGTCATGAAAGTGGACGCGGCGCACGTTCCCGCCGAGCTGCTTATCCAGTTCAAAGAAGCGGTGAGCCGCATTCTGACGCCCCACGCCAGCGCCATTCTTCTCGACCCTGAGTATGGCTTGCCGGCCGCCAGCCAGCGCGCCAAGACGGCGGGGTTGCTGTTGGCGTATGAGCAGACCGGCTATGACGAGAAGGTGCCCGGCAGATTGCCCAGGCTGCTGGATCACTGGTCGGTGCCGCGGTTAATGGAGCAAGGGGCCAACGGCATCAAGCTGCTGCTATATTACTCAACCACGAGCGAAACCTCGATCAACGATCGGAAACACTCGTTCGTGGAAAAAGTCGGAGCCGAATGCGCTGCAGCGGATGTGCCGTTCTTTTTGGAATTGGTGAATTACGCGGAAGGCACGGACGAAAAAGGCGCGGAGTTCGCACGCGTCAAGCCGGAGATGGTAATCGAAAGCATGCGCGAGTTTTCCCATGCGCGATACCAGGTGGATGTACTGAAGGTAGGCGTGCCGGTAAACGTGGCCTATGTGCAGGGAGCGCCGTCTCCGAAACCCGAAGTTTTGCATAGCCGAGAGGAGGCCATACAACTCTATCGGCGCGCCGCCGAGGCCACGCACCTGCCCTTCATTTACCTCTCCCAAGGCGTGAGCAATCAGGCGTTCCAGTTCGCATTGCAGCTGGCCATGGAAGCCGAAGTGAAATTCAGCGGCGTCTTGTGCGGGCGGGCGACGTGGAAAGAAGGTGTGTCCGTCTTGGTACAGAGAGGCGCGCACGCGCTCGAGGATTGGCTCGCCGACGAGGGCGTCCGCAACATACAGAACGTGAACAAATGCCTGGGCCGCGCGCGGCCGTGGTTCGAGGTGAACTCCCAACCGCATCGGACGGAAAGCCAAGAATGTTTGTCTGCGTAAGCCTGAATCCCGCGGTGGACAAGCGCCTGGCTCTGGGCATTCTGCACGTTGGTAAAGTGAATCGTGCCGCTCGGGCGGAAGGCGCGCCGGGCGGCAAAGCCGCGCACGTGGCCATGGTGCTCAAAACGCTGGGCGAGGATCCGCTATGGCTCGGATTCGCCGGTGGCTCTGCGGGCGCCGCTTTAGTGGCCGGCCTAAGAGAACTGCAGATTCAGGTAGAAGCGGTGGTCATCGCCGGCGAAACGAGAACGAATCTGGAAATCATCGAGGACGATGCGCGGGTCACGGAGGTTCTCGAGCCGGGACCGGCGATTGCCGGGGACGAGTTGAAGCTGTTTCAGGAGACGTTTCAAAATACGTTGGCGAAATCCGCGGAACCCACGACGGTCGTGCTTTCCGGCAGCCTGCCGCCCGGGGTACCGAGCGGCTATTACGCAACGCTGATCCGCCTGGCTCACGCGTATCGCAGCCGTGTACTTCTCGATGCCAGCGGGGACGCGTTGATATTGGGGCTGACTGGCGGACCGGACTTCGTGAAGCCCAACCAGCACGAGGCGGAGTTGCTTACAGAGAGCACGATTCATGACACGGGTTGCGCGGAAGGGGCGCTGAATCGAGTGATGCAACTGGGCGCCAAAGCCGCGGCGATCAGTTTGGGCCCCGAAGGAATCGTCTGGCGCTCCGAGCGCGACGAGCGAACTCTCATTGCGCGCGTTCCGAAACAAGCGTCACGCTCGTGCGTTGGCAGCGGAGATGCAACGGTGGCGGGTTTTGCGTATGCCGCGGCGCACGCGCTATCGCCGGTGGACACTCTACGCTTGGCCGCCGCTTGCGGGGTGGCCAACTGCCTGGCGGACGCGCCTGGGCGCGCGCGTGCGGCGGACATCGCCAGAATGAAGGACGAGATCCGTGTGGACACGCTGGCAGGCGGAGCGAAAGGATGTCCGACATGCTGAGTGAGGAACGGCGACGCGCCATTCTGGACATGCTCCAGACGGACGGACGCGTTCTAGTAACGGATCTGGCGAAGCATTTTCGCACCTCGCTCATCACCATTCGCAAAGATCTGGAAGCCCTGCACCACGATGGCCAATTGGAAAGAACCCACGGCGGCGCGCTGCCGATGAAGACTGGCGCGCTAAAGGACCGGTCACTGGGAGAGAAAGAACGGCTGCACCGCCAGGAAAAGATGCGCATCGCCGCGGCCGCCGTGCAGATGATTCGCCAGGGGCAGGTAATCATCCTCGATTCCGGAACCACCACCACGGCCATCGCCCGAGCTTGCCGGAAATTTCAGAGCCTGACGATTATCACCAATGCCACCAACATCGCCACGGAACTCGCGGATTCGGCGGTACAGGTGATTCTGACCGGTGGAGTCCTCAGGGCGAATTCGTTTTCCCTTGTTGGGCCATTGGCGGAAGAATCGCTGCAAAAACTGAGCGCGGATCTGTTGTTCCTCGGCGTCGACGGTTTCGATGTGCGCTACGGATTGACCACGCCGAATTTGCTGGAAGCGCGCGTGAATCGCGCCATGGCAGAGGCGGCGCGGCGCACCGTGCTGGTTTGCGATTCGAGCAAGTTTGGACGGCGCAGCTTGTCGCTCATTCTGCCAACCACCAAGATCCACGAAATTATCACCGACAAGAACGTCCCCAAGAGCGATTTGCGAGTGCTGCGAGAAGCCGGAGTGGACGTCAAGCTGGTATAGAAGCTTGCCCGGGAATGCTGGACAAAACGCACTGGCCAAAGAGCGAAAGGAAGCGAATGTCTCACACGTGGGATGAAATACGGTCGCAGGGTGACGTCTGGAAAAGCGTGCTGACCGAATTGCAGCAGAGCGCGGTGGTGAAAGAGATTTTGGAAAGCAGCACGCGTCGGACGAAATGGATTTTTGTCGGTTGCGGCACAAGTTATTACCTGGCGGAAGCGGCGGCCACCAGTTGGACGATGCTGACGGGGCTACCCGCGCGGGCACTGCCTTCTTCGGAGGTGTTGCTGTTTCCACAATTGCTCCGGAGCGAGGGAGCGGAAGCGCAGGCGGTGGCGATTTCGCGGTCTGGCAAGACTTCGGAAACGCTGCGCGCCGCCGGAATTCTGCAGCGAGAATTGCACATCCCTACGATCGGGATCACCTGCGAGGCAAATTCAGAGCTGGCAGGAATTTGCGCGCAAACGATCGCGCTAAAGGCGTGCGACGAAAAAAGCACGGTCATGACGCAGTCCTTCACCAGCATGCTGCTCAGCCTGCAATTCCTGGCCGCCCGGCACGGGGGCAAGGAGCCATTCATATCAGAGTTGCTCGACATGGCCGGGCGCTTTGCGCCGAAAATCCCCGCCCTGGCGGAGAAGATCGAGACGTTTGTCGTCCAGCACTCCTTCGAGGATTTTGTTTTCCTTGGCCAAGGAGCGTTTCACGGAATTGCACGCGAAGCGGCGCTCAAGGTGATGGAGATGTCCTGTTCGTACAGCCAGTTTTTCCACACCTTGGAATTCCGGCATGGGCCCAAGGCCATCGTCAGTCCTGCGACGTGCCTCATGTTTTTTCTAAGCGATAGCGGCCAGCAGGCGGAAGCTGAAGTGCTGGCGGAGATGAAAGAACTGGGCGGCACCACCATCGCGGTCTGCAACCGCGCCAGCGCGGCAATACGCGCGTCCGCGGATCTTACGCTCGAATTGAACGGTGGCTCGGAACTTGCATGGCTGGCGCCGTATGCGGTGCCCGGGCAGCTGTTGGGTCTTTTCGCCGGAATTAAGAAAGGCCTCAACCCCGACCAGCCGAAAAATTTAACGCGCGTCGTCGTTCTGGACTGACCAACACAGGAGAAGAAGTCTTGCCAAATCTAGACGTCAGCGTGATCGGCGAGTTGAACCTCGATCTGATCATGAACGGCTTGCCGGAGCAGCTGGTGCTGGAGCGTGAGCACCTAGCCAAGGATTTGAGCATTACCCTGGGCAGCTCATCGGCGATTTTCGCGCACAACCTGGCGCTGCTCGGGAACAAAGTCGGGTTCAGCTCGTGTATCGGCAGCGACCCGTTCGGAGAAATTTGCGTGAAGCGGCTGGGCGAGAGCGGCGTGGAGCTTTCCCGCGTGCGGCGCTTGCCGGGCAAGACCACCGGCTTGACCGTCATTCTGCCGCAGCGCAAGCAACGATTCATTCTCACGTATCCCGGCACGATGTACGACCTGACCGAGCGTGAGCTGGAGCTGAGTTATCTCTTCAGCGCGAAACACCTGCACGTGTCTTCTTATTATTTGCAAAAAGGCATACGGCCCCATTTAATCGAAATCTATCGCAAAGCCAAGGAGGCCGGGCTGAGCACCTCGCTCGATACCAACGACGATCCGGAAGACCGCTGGTCCGGCGATATTCAGCTGCTATTCAAATATGTAGACATCCTGCTGCCAAACGAGCGGGAAGCGTGCAAACTGGCGCAAACGAATGATGTGGAGCGGGCCGCGCACGTGCTGTCTCAGAAGGTGCCGATTCTGGTGATCAAGCGCGGTTCGCAAGGCGCGATGGTGCTGGCGAATAAGGAGAAATTCTCAGCGTTCCCTCCCGTCGTCGATATGGCCGACCCCATTGGCGCCGGAGATACTTTCGACGCAGGCTTCGTTCACCAATACATTCGCGGGGCCAAGATCGAGGATTGCTTGAAGTTTGCGAACATGGTTGGCGCGCTCTCGGTGACGCGCGCCGGCGGTACCGAAGCGTTTCGCGATGCCCAGCATCGCGAAGGGTTTCTGCGGAAAAATTGGACCAGCGGCGCGTCGGCGTCGCGGCCTAGCCTCGGGGGTTCGCGGTAAACGAGCACGCGGCAGTTCACCGCGTCGGAGCCGATGCCGCCCTGAGGGCGGCGCTACAAAAGCCTGCGAGCGCTATGGAGCCGGAGTGGCTTCCAGCAGCAAGTTATCTGAGAAGCTGACTTTCAATTTGGCCGTCGGCCCCGTGACGGTGCCGAGGTCTTGGTGGTGGACGTAGTCTTCAACGTGATAGTTCTTACCCGCGGCTAAGCCTCGCAGCTCAACTTCGCCGCTCCAGCTTTTCGCCGCTGGCGATGAGGGCGCGTAGAACGCATAGTAAAAATGCCCTCCCTTAGCGATGGCGTACGCTTCCGGGAAATCGAAGCCATAGACGTACAAGTCCAGGAAGTCGCCTTTTGAGAGCATTTTCTCGTTGTATAGATGAATCCACTCTTTCCAGAGCGCGTCCTTCTCTGGAGTCAGATTCACGTTCTTGAATTTCGGCCCGTAATCCGGCCAGGTGAATTTTGTACCCGGCACTCCGCCGGTTCCCAACGTGGACGCGAAATCGGTTCCCAGATCCTGCTCGTTGGTGGAAACGTTGGTGATGCGCGTTAGCTCCACGTGGTCGCCATAAACCGCGGCGCGCGGGCCCAGCAGGGCTTTGTACATCTTGACGCGGCGCCGGACTTGAATGGAACCGACGGGATCGGCCGTCACCGCCTGATCCATGTAACGCAGCCAAGCCAGGCTTGGCGGCGTGCCGCACGGGCAGCTCTGCGTGACGCTGTCCGGCTTGAGCGCGCGCGTAGTTTCGAAAATGGTTTTGTACACGTCGCCCATCGCATACACGGAATCGTTGGGCGATTTGTGATGGTGCGCCGGGTTGTAGCACAGCGGCGTGGTATAGATGTTGTCCAGCTTGTGGCCGTCGAAGCCCCAGTCGCGAATGAATCGCTCCGTGAGTTGTTTGTAGTAAGACTGCACTTCCGGCAGCGCGGGGCACAGTACGGCCAGATTACGGGCCATGCGCGCGGGTTTTCCGTCCTTGTCCAGAATTAGCCAGTCGGGATGATCTTTCACCACCTGCGATACTTCGAATTTCCGCCCGCCATAGCCGTTGTGGCCGTCTTCGACGGCCAGCGGCAGCCACCAGAGTTGCACTTTCAAGCCCTGCTCGTGAAATTTGCTGACCATGTCCTGCATGGCGTTCCCGGGAAAGGCCGCCTGGCGCGGCTGCCAGTCGCCGTAGTTGTTGAACCAGCCGTCATCGAGCGTGGCCCAGTGGATGCCGAGCTCTTTCAACTTGGGGATGGTGTCGAGCATCTGCTTCGGCGTCACGGCAAATTCGTAGCCCCAGCCGCACCAGCTCACGGCGTAATTTTCGTCGTTGTTTGCGGGCTTCGCGAGCCCTTCTTTTTCCAGGAAGTTCGACCACATGCTAAGCGGTTGGTAAAAGTCGCCGGAATAGACGGCGAGGAAAGAGCGCGGCGTGGAAAATGTCTCGCGCGGTTTCAGCACGGTGTTCGCGGGGATGCGCATTGACGCTGCGACCTGGCCATGTTCGTTCGTCTGTACCGGCAGAGAGATGACCAAGGGCAGCGTCTCGACGTGGCCGATGGCTTCGCCGACATTTTGCGACCAGAATGCGACCACCGGGATGCCGCCGCCTACATGACCCAAATCGTCTTTCACTGGCACGGGGGCGCCGAAGGGATTTTCTTCCGAATACTTGGCGGGCACGGGGAAAATTTCGTCCTTGCCCCACTTCAGGCTGGCGCCGTCGAAGCTCCAGAGCGCTTGTTTAGTTGCAGCATTGGCGGGCGATGCGAAGGTGTGGCGTTGCAGGGTTACGCTGTTTAGCGCGATATCCTTATCCGTCGTGTTGCGAAGCGTTGCGGAGAGCAGCGCCAGTTGCGGGAACGCGTCGTAGACTTCGAGGGTGACGGTCTCTTCCAGGCCGGCACCTGGGACTTGACCCGCGATTACCACCTGTTTGCCGAGCGTCCCCAGTTTGCCCGACGGTTCCTGGACTTTGGCGTGCGCGAGATCCAGTTGCAGGGCAGGGAAGTCCTTTTTTGCAATCGAAATGATTTGGCCAGCATCCGCTGCATTGGCCTCCAGAGATAACTCGGCGCCTGCTTTTTCGAGGAAGCCTTGCAACGAGCCTGCGGGGTTTAGAACAAACTTCGCCGATGGCGTGCGTATGGTTATAGCGTCCGAGCCGGCGCTCACCTCGATAGCGGATTTCGTGACGGCTACGGGCGCTGCGGGCTTGGCTTCCTGCTGCTTTTGGCACCCCATACTCACCAAGCTGGCGGCGATGACAACGGTCGCAAAAATCTTTCGTGGCGAAGCGCTTGGCGGGGAATTCGTAGGCATAATCAGTGCAATCCTTTGAATTGCGCGAAAATCTTTTCGGCGTTCTGGTGATAAACCTTTTCGAGAATGGAATCCGGCAGCCCCATGCCGTAAATGTCCCAGCGGCCTTGCCCGGGATATCCCCAATACGGAAAATATTCGTCGGTGGTTTCGAGCCAGCGGAAATAGTTGGCGTACATGGCCTCTTCTGGCTCGGCATCCGTGCCGAACATGATGCGATCCTGATAATCGTGAAAGAATTTTTCAGAGCGGCGTGGCTGGCGGCCAAGTTCCGCCTCGCGCGCGCCGAATTCCACCATCATGTTGGGATACTTATCGAGCCACGCCGAGACGACATCGAGATTTTCCGGCCAGTTGGCGACATGCAGGGCAATGAACGTGGTGTGCGGATGCTTTTCGATGGCGTGGTTGCGTTCCGCGAGCAGCGTTTCCTTGCTAGGAAACTTTGCGTCATGGAAGCCCCAAGTGGGATTTTCGATTAGCTCTTCGTAGCGTTCATTGTGCGCGTCGACCGGTGCCCAGAAGGCTTCGGGATCGCTGGTGTGGATGGCCACGGGGATGCCCAGGCGGCCGCATTCCTCCCAAACGGGATCAAGCCGTGCATCGTCGATGGCGACGAATTTTCCGGACTTATCGCGTGCGCCGAGACCAAGATCCTTCAGCACTTTCAGTCCTCGCGCGCCGCGGCGAACCGCATCATCCAGTTGCGCTACCATCTCGGCGCTGAAATTTGCGTCGTCGATTTTGCTGTAGTCCATTTGCGCAAAGACGATAAACCTGCCGGGATACGGCTTGACCATCTTGTCCAGCACGCCTTGCAGTTTGTCTCCCCACATGCCGGTGAGGATGACGATGGTCTGCACGTTGGCGCGGTCCATGCGGCGCACCACTTCCGCGGGCGGAATGTCTTCCTTGTGCACGCCGCCCGCGTCGTTCACGTGATTGTGCATATCGATGACCGGGAATTTCGCGCGCGGCACTTCGTGCACCGCGGCATGTAGCGTGGGTTGCGGATCGAAATCCTTGAGCAGCAAGGTCTTCTTCTGCGCTGCGTCGGGATCCGCCTTGTACTGAATGTCCTGGCCGTGCGCGGTGAAGGGAAGCGCCGGCATGCACAGAACGCTGAGTAGCCCAATCGCTAGCGTAAACCGACCGCCCGACTTATTTCGCCTTCCCCAAGAATGCATGGCGACCGCCTTCGCTGTTAGAAATAAAACTTTAAGGCGAATTGAATCTGTCGCGGTGTGCGTGTGTAACCGGCAAAACCGTACGTGGCAGATCCCAATTCCGTGGCAGTATTTTCCGAAATGGTTTCCGGATTGGTGAATTCCGGGTTGGCGTGATTGAAGGCGTTGAAGAACTCTGCGCGAAATTCAAAACGCATGCGTTCGCGAATGGGGAAAGTCTTGAAGAGCGAGATATCCCAGTTCTGGTAGCCCGGGCCTTGAATGATGTTGCGTCCGGCGTTGCCGAAGGTGCCGACGACGGTGTCCGACGCAAACGCGCAAGTGTTGAACAGTGTACCGGCCACGCAAGGCTTGGCGTTGGGATTGCCGACCAGGTTCGGGCGTATGCAGTTTTCCACCGTGCCGCCGCAGTCGGAGGTCGAAACGTTGGCGGAAATATCCGTCGGGGTGTACCAGTTGCCGGTAGACGCGGTGGCAATCACCGCCATTTGCCAATTGCCAATGATCTGATTCTCCCAGCCGGACGCATTCCTGCCCAGCAACTTGTCTTTGCCGAACGGTAACTCGTAGATGGAACTGAAAACGAAGCGATGCCGCACGTCAAAGTCTGAGTTTCCGTATTCCAGGCGCGGATCGGTCTGCAAGCGGAAATCGCCCTGGTTGGCCGAACCGAGGCTGGCGCTGGAGGCGTCGTCCAGCGAATGCGCGAAGGTGTAAGACGCCTCAAACTGCAGTCCGTGAGAGAACTGTCGCTCGAGGCGGACCTGCAAGGAATTGTAGTTGGAGATACCGTCTGACCGGAACAACGCGATTGAGGAATCTACTGCAGGAAATGGGCGGCGCGGGGCCGTCGGAGCGCTCAGGTCGTCGGTGGGCACTGCCTGATTGCCGTTGTAGAAGGTATACAGTTTCAGTCCTCGAGAGCCGCCGTACGAAATATCCAGAATGGTGTTGGGCGCTACTTCGTATTGTAATCCCAAGTGATATTGCTGGTTGTAAGGAGTGCGCAGGTTCGGCGAAATGGAATAGAGAATCGGCGTGTTGGGATCAACCAGCGCGTTGGCCGGAAAGCCCTGGGATAGCACATTCAGCCCAGGTATGGAGCAATCGAGCACCGCGGGATTGGCAATACCTTGGCCGCACGTCGGGTTGAACGACTGGGTTACAAAAAATGGCGGGTTGAATCCGGGGCTCGGGTTGGAGAACGGGCCGTTCTCCTGGCCACCGTAAAAAATTCCGTAGCCGCCGCGCACAACCAGTTTGTCCATAAGTTTGTAGGCGAAACCGATGCGCGGGGCAAAATTATTGAGGTCCGGGCCGATCAGGCCCGGCGTTCCGGTGGCACTAATTGGCAGGTAGCTTGCGATCGTCGGGGTCAGCTGTGCGCTGACGCCCTTCGGAACGATGAGCGTATCCGTCGCAAAGTCGAAGGTTCCTTGCTGATCGTGCGCCTCTTTTACGGTTCCGAAAATCTCATAGCGCAGCCCGAGATTCAGGGTCAGGCGTTTCGAGACTTTCCAATCGTCCTGAAGGTACTCGGCGTAAATCTGGCGACGGTAATCGATGTCATGAAGATTCACGATGGAGCCGCCGTCCGGGATGCCCAGCAGGAAAGTGGCGAACGCATTGCCGGTGCCGTCGGACGCGATCGCGGCAGGATTGGAGGTAAACTCCGTTCCGAAATTCTCCGCTCCGCGAGACTGCGAAGGCTGGAAAATGGTGAACTGCTCTTTGCGGATCTCGGCACCGAACTTCAAGGCGTGGGCGCCGATAACCTTGTTGAAATTGTCCGTGAAGACAAAACTGTTTTGTTTTTCGATCGAGGGAAGGTAACCGGAACTGCCAATTCCCACGGAAGATCCGTCACTGAAGCTGATCGATGGCAAGCCTCCGTTTCCAGGAGAGTAGGGAACTCCCGGGAATCCCAGTTCCGACGAGACATCGGTGTCCGCGTTCTGCTGAAAGCGGTGGGAATTGATCCGGTTATAGCCGAAGCGAAATTCGTTCAGCGCCGTGGGGCTGAAGGTGTGGTTCTCGCTGATGGCCAGGCTGCGATAAGAATTCTCTTCGTTTCCGCTGAAGAAGCCGCCGCCATCCAGAGCGTTCCCGAATGGCGCGGGAATCGATCGAGGCTGGTCTTCATAGCTAAAGCGGGCGAACGAAGAGTCGGCGTCGCTGAATTTATGGTCCACGCGTACGTCAAAGTTGTTGCGCGTCGTTTGTTGCAGCGGAACCGCGATGTAGTTGTAGCCGTTAGTGCTGGAATTCGGCGCCGGATACAGGGCGGCCAGCCTGGCGGCCAGCGGGTCGATCTGCGTATTGCCGCCGAAAACGTTCAGCTGTCCAGAGGGACCCTTAATCGGCACCCCGCAGAATCCATTGGCATTGAGGTTGGACGCTTGCGTAAGCCGCGCGTTAAACAGTTCACCAACAAAGGTCGGATTCCCGCTGCAATCCAGCGCCGTTTGTCCCGTAGGGTTCCCGTTACGTCGGCGGCCATCGCAGGAGTGTTCGTCAGGATTTCCGAGAAATCGCCGCCGATCATGCTCTGATCCGGGATCGTGCCGTTCAGAATAATGCCCTCATGGATGCGCAGCCCCTCATAGTCCATGAAGAAAAATGTGCGGTCTCTGACGATCGGGCCGCCCAGCGTCGCGCCGAACTGGTTCTGCTTATAAGCCTCACGCCCAAACCCTTGAGATTTCAACGTCGAGTTGGCGGCATCGAGAACGTCGTTGCGCAGGAACTCGTAAGCGTCGCCGTGGAATCCGTTGGTGCCGGATTTGATCACCGCGTTCAAGATGGCCCCGTTTCCACCGCCCAACTTCGGGCTGTACGCGTTTGTCTTCACCTTAAACTCTTCAATCGCGTCCACCGACGGCTGAATCACGTACGACGACTCGTTGAGCACGTCGCCGAGGTTCGCGTTATTGTCGACGCCGTCCAGCAAAAAATTATTCTGCAAAGCGCGCGCGCCATTGGAGCTGAAACCGTAGCTTCCGGAAACACGCGAACCCGGCTCGCTAGGCGCCACGCCGGCTCCCAGTTGTGCGAGTTGTGCATAGTTGCGGCCGTTCAGCGGCAGCGTCTCGATGCGCTTCTGATCCACCACTTGCCCTAAATCGGACGTCTCTGTCTCCAGCTGCACGCCCTGCGCTGTCACCTCCACGGTTTCCGACACCGCACCGGGTTGCAACGTCACATCCACCGCCACGCGGTCCTGCACGTTCACCGTCAACGGCCCGGCCTCCGCCGTCTTGAAACCCTGCTTCGCGATGGTGATTTTGTATTTGCCGATATGCAGCGCGGTGAACACGTAGCTTCCCTGCTCGTCGCTGGTGGCCGTCTGTTTCTCGCCCCGGTCAACGCTGCTCGCCGTCACCGAGGCGCCCTGCACGGCAGCCCCACTCGGGTCCTTAACTACGCCCACGATCGAGCCGGCGTCTTTCTGCGCCAGCGCCGCCGGAGCTCCGCACAAGGTTGCCAGCACAACTGCGGCCAGGACGCGGCCCGGCGTCCGCCGCGGCGCGCGAAAACGTCCCCGCGCAGCTTGTCCAAGTTTCGCGCCCGACATTTCCCGCAAAAACCTACAAATCAGCTGTACCGTTTGCATGTCGTAGCCACCCCGATGTGATTTGTTCCCCGTTGTCCGGGGCACCCCGTCGCTCATTCGCGGAGAGTGTACACGCAAACGAAAGAAAAAGAAATAAAAAGTAGGTATTCGAAACAGGCCCGCTTTTGGGGGACTATCGCCGTGCAAATGGCAAGCCAGCCAGATTGCCAGCCATGCGCCATCGAGTTCTAACGCTATATTTCAATTCGTCCGATTTTGAATTCACAGACAGGCAGTGCGCGGGAAGTTCCGCTTACGGCGTCCAAGTTGGAGGAAACCGGACAGATATCAAGCGGGTGATTTTACGAGCGCCATAGAGCGATGGCCCATTCCTGCAAAAGGCTCACTTCACCGCATGCGGCTTCTCCAGATAAGCCCAGCGCTCCACCAGTTGCCGCCCCGCAACGCGCCAAATCACTATCCCGGAAAACTCCATCCGCTGACCGGTCTCCGCATCCGTCCCCGTCCAGTGATTCCGCACCACGACTTTGTCGTCTTCCGCGATCAAATCCAGAATCTCCACGCGAATATCCGGAAATTTCTTGTACGCCCCGCCCACATACTGCTTCGCCCCCGCCGGTCCCGCAGCCAGCCCCGGCGGCACGTCCGACCCATGATCCACAAACTCCGCGGCAAAATTCACGTCCGCCACGTCCAGCATCTTCTTATTCACAAAATCGTCAAAGTGTTTCCGAACAAAGTCCTTCATCTCCTGCAAACCAAATCCAGTCTTGGGATTAATGCTGTCCATTCCAGTCCGCGCATTGCTGTTTTCCATCGCTGTTCTCCAGGCCTTGGGTCAACTCTTTTGTTTTCTCTTCTTTTCCCTGTTTTTCTCTGCGCGTCTCTGTGTACTCTGCGCCTCTGCGTTATCTTTTGCCGTTAGGTTTTTGCCGCACTCAAGCTGTAGCCGCCCCCGTCTCCCGAAACGCCTCCGCATTCGCGCGCAAAAACGCCTCCAGCCCGCGCGGCGCATGCCCCAACAATCCCGCCAGCACCTCATCCACGTCCCCGCCCTGCCCATTCACGTAGAACTGCTGCAACTCCACCAGCGCATCCACTTGCCACGCCGGCATGCCCATCTCCAGCAGCCACATTCTCTGCGCGTCCATCGAACCATCCACGTACTGCACCGGCTTCCCCGCCACGCGCGAAATCCGCTGCGCCAGTTCCACGTACGTCACCGCTTCCGGCCCATTCAATTCGTAAATCTTCCGCGCATGCTTCTCCGGCTCCGTCAACGCATTCGCCGCCACTTCCGCAATGTCCCCCACATCGATAAAACTGGTCCGCGCATTTCCCACCGACGAATAAAACGCTCCCTGCGTGCGAATGCTCGGCGCAAAAAATGCCGTGATGTTCTGCATAAAACTGTTCGGCCGCAAAATCGTCCACGCCAGCCGCGTCCCGCGTAACTTATCCTCCACCTTGCGGTGCCAGCTCGGGAACGACTTCGCATAATCCCCCGCTCCCAGCGCCGAGTTCAGCACCACGTGCTTCACGCCCGCCGCCACGCAAGCCTCAATCATGTTGCTTTCCAGTTGCACCAGTTCCGGCACCGGCCCGCAAACCAGATACACCGTCTCCACGCCCGCAAGCGCCGCTCCCAAACTCCCCAAATCCGCAAAATCCGCAACCACCGCCTCCACGCCAACCCCGCCGCCCGCCGCTTTCTTCGCATCCTCGCCCGAGCGGTACATCGCCCGCACCCGCGCAGCCCCACGCTTCCGCACCGCCCCCAGCACACTTCCACCCGCCAGCCCCGAAGCCCCCGTCACCAGAATCATTGGCCCGCCTCATCGTGCAGAATTTTTTCAGCCGTGCACTACCATCCGAGCTTAGCTCGCTCTAATCGACCTGCAAAGTACGCACAATTTTGTAAGCCGCCAGGTTTTTCCGAGTAGCACCGGCTTCCAGCCGGCGATTTTCTGGCAACTTCTCCGGCTCTCCGTTGTTTTCGTCTTGTCTCGGCTCTTTCTCTGCGCTCTCGGCGAACTCTGCGTTATCTTTTCTCTTTCTCTGTTCTCCGCTGTCCAACTCACGCCCGCAGATGATCCGCTCTCCAATTCACCACCAGCCGCTTAATCTCCTTGCCGCCCTCGATCCGCTCATCCAGTGCCTTCCGCGCCAGAGCTGGCAACTCCGCATCGCTCGCGAACCGCAGCGCCACCATCTGCGCCACGCTAAATTCCCCAATCCTCGCCTGCAAGTCCGCCGGCAACACTCGCTCATATCGCAGCCGCTCCTCCAGCCGGATCACCCGATCCTGCACGCGCAACGCAAACATCCGCGCCAGTCCCGCCAGCACCAGCAACGCCGCCGCCGTAATCACTTTCACCAAATCACCGAAGGAAAACCACGTCTTCCAGCAGTGATACACCGACTGCCCAAAATTCAGCCCCAGCGCCGGCAGCACAAAAAACACGAACGCCGGCACCACCTTCGTATGGTTTTTGAAATTCTGCTCTGCCATGCCTTTCACCTCCGCACGCACCCGATTCTACCGTCTCGCCCGTCCGCCACAGAAAATTAAACCGCCGCGCCCCCCTCGCGCATCCAATGCCCATGAAACTTGCTACGCGATCTGCTGTAGAATATTTCGCAGGATTATTCCCGCGTCACTTCCAGGGGAGCAAAAAACATATGGCCAAAGCAACATGGGGCGGCAAAACCATCGCCGAAAGCGACGACACCGTCGTGGTGGAAGGGAACCAGTATTTTCCCGCGGACTCCGTCAACAAAGAGTATTTGAAGCCCAGCGCGCACACCACCCAGTGCCCATGGAAGGGCACCGCTCACTACTATCACCTCGATGTCGGTGGCATGCGAAATGACAACGCCGCCTGGTATTACCCGGCGCCCAATCCCGCAGCCTCGGAGATCAAGGACTACGTAGCCTTCTGGAAAGGTGTGCGCGTCGAAGCCTGACGCCATTGCATCCCGCCCGCGTTCAAGAGGATAGGAGCTTCCGGCGCATTGGGATATCCCCACAATCGGGCTATCCTTTCAGTTCGGGGGCGTCTCATTTCGCACCACATGGACCCCCGCTCGCTACACCGTCCCCCCAAAAAGTACGCCCCGCCCGCCCGATTCCGCCCCGCGAATTCCCCGCACAGCTTCCCCGCACTCAAGCTACAATATCTCTATTCAGGAGCCACTCGGCGGCGCCCCTCGTAATCTTTCCTCCCTGGGCTGCGTAGAACCAGCAGTGGCGTAACTCGAAGGAGCGGCACACTCGCATGGCAACTACGTCCGCACCCGCGAAGCCGGATTTAGCCTCGCTGCGCATTCACGACGGCCAGCGTAAAGGCAGCCAGGCCGGCAAGCGCGTGATCACCATTCTGCTCGTGCTGCTGCTACTCGGCGGCATCGCCGCCGCAGCAGCCTATGCACTGCGCAATACCAAGCCGGTCGTCGACGTCACCACCGTCACCGCCGCCGATACCGGTGCGCGCGCCGCCCTCAACGCCAGCGGCTACGTCACCCCGCGCCGCCGCGCCACCATCGCTGCCAAAATCACCGGCCGCGTCACCAGCGTCCATTTCGACGAAGGCACCCGCGTCCAGGAAGGCCAGCTCCTCGCCACGCTCGACGACTCCGACGTCCAGCGGGCCTTGTCCTCCGCCAAGGCCGACCGCGACACCGCCGAAGCCGCCATCGCGGACCTCCAGGTCCAACTCCGCAACGCCGAACTGGAACTCGTCCGCGCGCAAAAACTTCAGGCCGCTGGCGTGCAAACCCAGGAAGCCTTGGACAATGCCGCGACCGCCGCCGACAGCCTCAAGGCCAAAATCGCCCTCGCCAAGCAACAGGTTGCCGGGAGTAAAGCGCGCATCGACGAAGCCCAGCAAGCCGTCGACAACACCGTCATCCGCGCCCCGTTCGCAGGCATCGTCGTTTCTAAAGACGCGCAAGTCGGCGAAATGGTCTCCCCGGTCTCCGCCGGCGGCGGTTTCACCCGCACCGGCATCGCCACCATCGTTGACATGAAGTCCTTGGAAATGGAAATCGACGTCAACGAGTCCTACATCGCTCGCGTCCACGAAGGCCAGCGCGTCGACGCCTTCCTCGATGCCTACCCGGACAAGCCGCTGCACGGCTTCGTGCGCACCGTCATCCCCACCGCCGACCGCCAGAAAGCCACGGTAAAAGTCCGCATCACCTTCGACAAAATCGAGGACTTCATCCTCCCGGACATGGGCATCAAGGTCAGCTTCCTCGAGGACGCGCCAAAGGAGAAGCTCGGCGCCGCCAAGCCGCTCGCGGCGCTCACCCAGGACGCCCTGCGCGACGACGGCTCGCAAAAAATCGTCTACCTCCTCAAAGACGATCACGCCGAGCGCCGCGCCGTCACCGTGGGCAAGACGCACGGCACCGACGTCGAAATTCTCGCAGGTCTCAATCCCGGCGACATCGTCATCGTCAAACCGCCGGCTACCCTGAAGGACGGTCAGGCAGTCGAAATAAGAAAGTAGTCAGCCAAAAAAAAGGGAGTCCATCGGCAATGGTCAAAGTAGACGGCAGCGGCGGCGCAGGCAGCCTCATCCAGGTGCGCGGCCTCGATAAAACCTATTCTCGCGGCGGCGAAGAAATTCACGTCCTGCAGGGCCTGAATCTCGACGTGGATAAAGGCGAGTTCGTAGCCTTCATGGGCCCCAGCGGCTCCGGCAAATCCACGCTCTTGAATTTGCTCGGCGGCCTCGACGTCCCCTCGCGCGGCAGCATCACCGTCGACGGAGACGAAGTCACCAGCATGTCCGCCGGCAATCTCACCAACTGGCGCGCGCGCCACGTCGGCTTCATCTTCCAGATGTACAACCTCATCCCGGTTCTTACGGCCTTTCAAAACGTCGAACTGCCGCTGCTCTTAACCAAGCTCTCAAAGGCCGACCGCCGCAAACACGTCGAAGCCGCCCTCAGCATCGTCGGCCTGCAGGACCGCATGCACCACTACCCGCGCCAGCTCTCCGGCGGACAGGAACAGCGTGTGGCCATCGCCCGCGCCATCGTCGCCGACCCCACCTTTCTCCTGTGTGACGAGCCCACCGGCGACCTGGACCGCAAAAGCGCCGACGAAATTCTAAATCTTCTCACCGCGCTGTGCACCGAGCATCACAAAACCATCCTCATGGTCACGCACGACCCCGCCGCCTCGGACCGCGCGCAAGCCACTCTTCACCTCAACAAAGGCGTCCTCGTCGAAGGGGTCGCCGTAGGGAGCCACGCATGAAATACAGCCGCCTGATTTTCGCCAACCTCTTTCGCAAGAAGATCCGTCTGCTGCTCACGCTGGGCTCTTTCGCCGTAGCCCTGTTCCTGTTCGCCTTTCTCGGCGTCGTCCGGGACGCCTTCGGCCGCGGCGCGGACGTCGCCGGTGCCGATCGTCTGGTCGTCATTAATCGCACTTCCATCATCAATCCGCTTCCTCTTGCCGACCGCGACAAAATCCTGCGCATTCCCGGCGTCGCCAGCATCACGCACAACAATTGGTTCGGCGGCACTTACATCGACGAGAAGAACTTCTTCCCGCAGTTCGTCATCGACCCGGAAAATCAGCGCACGGTGGTTCCCGAACTGATCGTTCCAGACGATCAGTGGAAAAACTTCGTCGCGGACCGCCAAGGTGCCATCGTCGGCGCCGACCTGGTGAAACGCTTCGGCTGGAAAATCGGCGACCGCATTCCCATCAAAACCACGCTATATGGCGGCGGCAGTTGGGAATTCAACATCGACGGCATTTACCACGGCAAGGATCCCAAAAACGACCAGACGCAGTTCTGGTTTCAGTGGGACTATTTTGAAGAGCGCGTGCCGGACCGCGTCAAGGGTCAGGTCGGCTGGTATGTCCTGCGCGTGAAGAGCGTGGACGACGCCGTTCCTGTGGCCAAGGCCATTGACAGCGAATTCGCTAACTCGCCGTTTGAAACCCGCACGCAAACCGAGTCCGCATTCGCCGCCAACTGGGTCAAGCAGTTCGGCAATATCTCCTTTCTCATCGTGGCTATCGGCACCGTGGTCTTCTTTACCTTACTTCTGGTGACCGGCAACACCATGGCCATCGCCGTCCGTGAACGCACCGCCGAATTGGCGGTACTGAAAGCTATCGGCTTCTCGGACCTCTCCGTGCTCTTCTTCGTACTCGCCGAATCGCTGGTTATCGCGCTCATCGGCGGCTTAATTGGTCTCGGCCTGGCCGTTGTCGCCATACCCGTCCTCGCTGTGGCGCTCAACGGTTTGCTTCCCTCGTTGGTGCTGGCGAAGAGTATTTTGGCCTTGGGCTTGGTCACCGCGCTGCTTGTGGGGTTGATCAGCGGCTTGCTCCCCGGCATCGGCGCCATGCGCATGCGCGTGGTCAGTGCGCTTAGGAGAGTCTAACGAATGGTGCCTAAAATTATCGGTGGATTTTTCGTCACGCTGCTGGCGATTGCCGCGCTGCTGATCATCATCGGCATCGTGTTGGGCCTGCTCGCGCCGTTTATCGGCAACGTGCCGGTGTCCTACAACTTCCGCAGCATTCGCGCGCGCTGGACGTCCACCATCGTGGCCATTCTGGGCATTGCCGGCACCGTGGGTGTCTTCGTGGCCATGCTTTCCATGGCGCGCGGCTTCAAAGCTACGCTCGTGGCTTCCGGCTCGCCCGGCAACGCCCTGGTCATGCGCGCCGGTTCTTCCTCCGAAATGATGGGCGGCATTACGCTGGACTCCGTAAAGATCGTGCAGGACGCGCCCGGAATTGCGCGCGATGCGGAAGGTCCGCTGGTCACGCAGGAGGTCGTCGGCGTCATGCCATTTCCCCTGATCACCACGGGCACCGACGCCAACGTGCAGGTCCGCGGCGTTTCGCCCAACGTCCTGCGCATCCGCACCTTCACCAAAATCGCACAAGGCCGCATGTTCCACCCTGGACTCTACGAATTGGTCGTGGGCAAAAACGCCACCAAGACCTACGCCGGCTTGAAATTCGGCGACACCGTGAGCTTCTCCGGCAGCACCTGGAAAGTGGTGGGCATCTTCGACGCGGGCGGTTCCTCCTTCGATTCCGAAGTGTGGTGCGACTCTAAGTTATTGAACGAAGTCCTCAAGCGGCCAGACAACATCTTCCAATCCGTCACCGTGCACCTTACCTCGCCTGCCGCGTTTCAGCAGCTCAAGGATTCGCTCGTCTCCAATCCGCAACTCAACGTCGATGTAACGCGCGAGATCGACTATTACGCCAAGCAGTCCACCACCATGACCACGCTCATCACCGTTCTCGGTGGGTTGGTCGCTGCGGTCATGGCGGTGGGTGCCGTCTTCGGCGCGCTCAACACCATGTACTCCGCAGTCTCGGAACGCGGCCGCGAAATCGCCACCATGCGCGCGGTTGGCTTCTCAAGTTGGAACGTCATCCTCTCGTTCCTGTTTGAAGCCCTGCTTATATCTTTCGCGGGTGGGATTTTGGGGTGCTTAGCCGTGCTTCCGCTCAACGGCTACACGGCCAGCACCATGAATTTCCAGACCTTCTCGAATCTCGCCTTCGCCTTCAAAATCACCTTCAGCCTGCTCCTGATGGGCGTTCTCTTCGCCCTTGTAATGGGCATTCTAGGCGGCGTTTTCCCAGCGATTCGCGCCGCCCGCCGGCCAGTAGCCCAAGCCCTCCGCGACTTATAAGCTAAGCCGTGATCCGGGGCACTTGTAGGGGCGCAGCATGCTGCGCCCCAGCTTTCCCGGACCAACACCCCTCCACAGCCTTCGTTTCTCGTCAGCAACGCCTATCGGCGCCCGGCAACGGTGCGCCCTTCTGCCACCGTACCGCGATGTCCTCCGCCGGCGCCCACTCCCAAGCGCCATCCACAAATCCCCACCCCCCGCAAGCCCATGTTACAATCCCTCCCTTGAGACCACAGGCCGCATGACCGGTATGACCGAAACGATTCCGACACCAGGCGTGGGTGAAGCGGTCCTGGAAGTGGTGTCCCCAGACGGCGCGCGTCGTTACGCCCGCGTCGCGCAAAGCCCCTTCCTCATCGGCCGCGGTGCCGAAACCGGCAATCATCTCCAACTCTCCGACCGCCGCATCTCCCGCGAGTGTGCCGCCATCATCGTCGAGGGCAGCAAATTCCATCTCGAAGATAAAGGCCAGCGCCGCGGTCTGTACGTCAACAACGAAAAAATCGAAAGCCGCGAACTGAAAGACGGCGACATCATCACCTTCGGCCTCGAAGATTCCTACGAAATCGTCTTCCGCTCCTCCGCCGGCTCCAACGAACAGGATCTCCCGCATCTCCTCACGCGCATCGAAAATATCACCTCCTCCGAACCCGGCACCGGCGGCCTGCGCAAACTCAACATGCTGCTCGAAGCCAGCAAGCTGCTCCATTCGCAGCTTCCGCTCGATTCCGTTCTTGGCACCATGCTCGATCACGCCGTGAGCGTCACTGACGCCGACCGCGGCCTCCTCCTCGAGGCTGACGCCGCCGGCAAACTGCAAGTCCGCTTCGCGCGCCGTGCCGGTGGCATGCGCCTTCCGCCGGAAAGCCTCACCCCCAGCCAGACCGCCATTCAGCTAGCGTTGCGTCAGGGCACCCCGGTCATCACCGAAGACGTCGCCCAAGCCGACATGGACCTGCAAGTCGCGCAGAGTATCGTGGCCCAGCGCCTCCGCTCCGTCGTGGTCATTCCGCTCTACGCCATGTCCCGCGCCAACACCGACGAGTCCATGGTCAACATCAAGCGCGGCCATTTCCTCGGCGTCATCTATCTCGACTCGCGCCGCCCCGCCGCCTTCTCCAAGCTCGACCGCCAAATCCTCGACGCCCTCGCCGCCGACGCCGCCAGCATCCTGGACAACGCCCGCCTCGTCGAACGCGAACGCGAACGCCAAAAGATGGAGCAGGAAATCAACATCGCCCGCGACATTCAGCAGGCCCTCTTGCCACGCGACTTCCGCGAATACCCGCACCTCTCCGTTACCGGCATCAATTTCCCCTGCTTATCCGTCGGCGGCGACTATTTCGACATCTTCCCGCTAAGCGATAAGCGCACCGCATTTTTGATCGCAGACGTCTCCGGCAAAGGCTTGGGCGCCGCGTTGCTCACTACCATGCTTCAGGGCGCGCTTTCCGCCATGACCCTCGGCACCGATCCCGCGCTCGTCTTCAACCACGTCAATCGCTTCCTCTGCAGTCACGCCGAAATTGGCCGCTACGCCACCATGTTCTTCGGCATCGTGGACCTGCAAGGCCACCTCGAATTCATCAACGCCGGCCATCCTTCTCCCATCCTCCTCCGCAAAGGCGAAGCCATCGAAGCCTTCGCCGAAGGCTCCTTCCCGGTAGGTTTAGTCCCCGAAGCTGAATACACCGCCGTCTGCCTCAAACTCGAACCCGGCGACACCATGGTCCTCTTCAGCGACGGCGTCACCGAAGCCATGGACCCCGCCGAAGAACTCTACGGCGTCCCCCGCCTGAAAGACCTCCTCAACGGCCGCTTGGAGTGCCCGCTGGAAGACCTGCAAAAGTGCGTCCTCGAATCGGTAGAAACCTTCACCCGCGGTGCCAGCCAAGCCGACGACCTAACCCTCCTCATCGTCCGCTACCGCGCCACCGCCACCAACAACGCCGGCACCGACACCGACACCAACCTCCGCGCCAATATGTCCTCCTCCCCAACCCTGTAGTTCCCAAACTCCTCTCGCTTTCTCTGCGCATCTCCGCGGCACTCTGCGTCTCTGCGTTATCTTTTGTCTTCTTTCGTCCTCTCTTTCTATCTTCTTTCTCCCTCTTTCCACCCATCCTAACCATGCCTTCGGTGTCCGGATTATTCGCGAACGCTTCCCTTGTGACTCGCCACTCGCCACTCATTTACCCTGACTGCTACGCGCGAAGGGTCACTCGCCACTTCTTCCTACAAAAATTCCTCCCGCTTTCTCTGCGAATCTCCGCGCACTCTGCTTCTCTGCGTTATCTTTCTGTCTGGCCCATGTGAGCGTCGGGCATTCGTCTCCGATGCGTTGCGCTCGTTGGCATAATGGGCGCTCCGAGCGGTCCACCCTTGCCAACACCGCAAAGCGTAGGCCATCCAGGATGCCGTTGTATTATAACTTTTAGGTAATATTTATGTTATGACCATCGACGAAACCAGTCCCAATGGATGCGCCACCCGCCATCGAGAATCTCCCGCGTTGAGATGCGGGCAGAGGAGGGAATCGCAGTGTAGCGTGCAAGCAATGCAGGCCGCAACTGGCACCGGCATAGCGCAGGATCAATCCGGCGATCGCGTTGGTCGATAATTTCCTGGAAATCGAAATATGATACGGTCCACCCCAATACGCCCTCGCTCCTAAAGGAGGACCCGGCCCGTGAAACATTTGGCCCTTTCGGTGCTACTTTATTCTTTGCTCGCATCTACGCTACTGGTTCCAAGTAGCAGGTCTAGCACGTCTTTGCCAGTTTGAAAGGTTGAAGGTGAAACGCACTGCGCGAATGTCTCTTTTTCTGTTGCTTGCAATTCCACTCGTCGCTCAGACCAACTCTTCCGCTTCGCTTGTCGCCGACGAGCACTCGGTGCAGTTCACGTTGGTGCAGGGGTTGGTATACCTTGATGTGCAAATTAATGGTTCGGACCCCATGCCGTTTGTTCTGGATACGGGCGCTTCCGTTTCGATTATCTCTCCCTCTGCGGCTCGTCGACTTGGCCTGCAGACGCACTCTTCTCTCCAAGCAGATGGACCCGGTCGCGGCGCCGACAACACCTTGCGAATGATTTCGCAAGTGAAAATCAGCGTTGGACCCGTCACGTTGGACCACCAAGACGCTGCAGTTCTCTCCGTCGACTACAT